>SDBV01002978.1_pt1 | contig 25242 bp, 22 predicted proteins | sample 2277081 | NCBI WGS metagenome assembly SDBV01 (sample SAMN10402039, study PRJNA504765) | marine sediment metagenome | isolation source: marine sediment core GS10_PC15, 223 cmbsf | place: Arctic Ocean: Southern Knipovich Ridge | collected 2010 | reverse complement strand
GACATTCGCAGCGACGTCTACAGTTTGGGCGTTCTGCTGTTCGAGTTGCTGGCCGGCCGCTTACCGTTCAGCGGCGACAGCCTGGCCGAGCTGGCCGAGCAGCACCGGCAGACCCGGCCGCCGAATCTTCGCCGGCTTGCCCCGCATCTTCCCAAGAGGCTCGTGCAACTGATCCACCAGATGCTCGCCAAACAGCCGCTCCGCCGCCCCCAAACGCCGCGCGAATTGATCGACCGGCTGGTGGAGCTGGAGATAGCGACGTTTTCAGAACGGGCATAGCCACCCGGTGGCACTGCTGACGCTGCGGCAGTTCAGCCGCGAGGAGTTTACCGCGCTGGCCGATATCGGCGCAGAGGCGGGCCAGTTGGACGCGAAGGAGTCGCGAATCCTGAAGAACCTGCTGCGGTTTCCCAGCCTGTGCGCCGAAGACATCATCACGCCGCGGACCGTGGTGTTCGCCTTGCAGCAGGATCTGACGGTTCATGAAGCAGTGCAGACCGAGCCCGAGTTGGGCTTCTCGCGGATCCCGATCCACGGCGACGACCGCGACGAAGTTGCGGGATTCGTGTTGAAGACCGACGTGCTGTTGAACGAACACCGTCGGGAGGGCAAGGCCAGACTGCGGGATCTGAAGCGAGAGATCCGGGCCGTCACAGAGAGCACGCCCCTGGACCAGGTGCTGGACGAGCCGCTGGACAACCGGGCCCACATCTTGCTGGTGGTCGAGGGGACCGCCGGACTGAGCTTTGCAGAGATCGAGGAGTTGAAGAAGCTGCTGGTGATCCGCCACGTGGAGACGGGGTGCTGGGAGTGGCCCCGAGCCCGGGCTGCGCTGGGACAGCGGAACCGGGACCAGCGGGCAGGTGGCCCGATCGGGTTCCACCTGGACGCCAACGGAAACGGCGATCGCACGGCACACCCGCTGCCGCGGTAGCGGCCCTTGGGCATCGGCTTCGGCCATGCCCGCCGTCCAACCCGGCGGGGTGTGTTGGGCGAATGCCTGCGGCGATTCTGCCAACCCGCTCGACAGTCGGCCGCGTGGGCGTAGAATTCGGCGTAGAATTGATGGTGTAGAGACTGCCGAGTCTACCGGTGCCGGCGGCCAAGGCAGATCGGCGGGTGCCGGGGGGCAGCAACAATCAACCTGAACCCTCAGAGAAGGTGAAGTGCCGATGGTCCTACTCGAATTCAGCATATTCCCAATCGACAAGGGGGAGAGCCTCAGTCCGTTCGTCGCCCGCAGCCTGGACATCATCGACCGCAGCGGGGTGGACTATCGCTGCCACGCGATGGGTACCACGCTGGAAGGCGAGTTTGAGGAGGTGATGGAGGTGGTGAAGGAGTGTTTTCTCGCGATGGCCGAGGACTGCAACCGGATCGAGTGTTCGATCCAACTGGACTACCGCAAGGGCCGCCGGGGCCGCCTGGAGGGGAAGGTCGCCAGCGTGGAGCAGAAGCTGGGCCGGGCGGTAAGGAAGTAGTGCGGCTGCCGGGGCCGTTGGGGGCCAATTGGACCTGTACCGTTTTCGGCCCCGTGCGCTGGCTTGGATGAGCCGGGCTGCTAGAATAGGTGCTGTGCCCTCCATCTAACACCGCCCGTTGTCCGGCAGGATCGCCTTGGTGTCGGACGAGGCCGCAGGTGACGGCCTGGCCCCTAGAAGAAAGACGGCTATCTTATGAAACACGCTGCCTTATCGCTGGCCGTGTGGTTGGCAATCCCGGCGCTGGCTTTTGCGGCAGAGCGCCCCAATCTGCTGGTGATCCTTGCCGACGATCTCGGTTTTTCCGATCTGGGCTGTTACGGCGGGGAGATTGAAACGCCGAATCTCGACGCCTTGGCCGCCGGTGGGCTGCGGTTTACGCAGTTCTACAACACGGCTCGCTGCTGGCCCACGCGCGCGGCTCTGCTGACCGGGTATTACGCGCAGCAAGTGCGTCGGGATACGATTCCGGGTATCCGCAGCGGCGGCCGCGGAAAGCGGCCCGAGTGGGCGCGGCTGCTGCCGGAGATGCTCAATCCCTTGGGCTATCGGTCGTATCACTCGGGCAAGTGGCACATCGACGGGATGCCGCTCGAGGGCGGGTTCGACCGCTCCTACTACCTGCGAGACCAGGGGCGGTTCTTCAACCCGAAAGTCCACCACGAAGATGATCGGAAGTTGCCGCCGGTCGAGCCGGGAACCGGTTACTACGCCACAACTGCGATTGCCGACCACGCCATCCGTTGCCTTAAGGAGCACGCGGAGAAACACGCCGGGGGGCCGTTTTTCCATTATCTGGCGTTCACGGCTCCCCACTTCCCGCTGCACGCGCCGCCGGCAGACGTCGCCCGGTATCGGGAAAGATACCGCCAGGGGTGGGAGGCCGTCCGGCGGGAGCGATGGCGGCGAATTCAGGGCCTGGGGATTGTGGCGGGCAGGCTGTCGGCGGTGGAACGTGAAGTGGGGCCGCCGTACCACTTTCCCGAGGCGATGAAGACACTCGGTTCGGCGGAAGTCAACCGGCCTCTGCCCTGGGGCGCGTTGACCGACGAGCAACGAGAGTTTCAGGCCACCAAGATGGCGATCCACGCCGCGATGGTCGACCGGATGGATCGCGAGATCGGCCGCGTGCTTCAACAGCTCCGCGCGATGGGCGCCTTCGACGACACGATGATTCTGTTCCTATCGGACAACGGGGCCAGCGCCGAGATCATGGTGCGCGACGACGGCCACGACCCGGCTGCCGCACCCGGCTCGGCCGCCACGTACTTGTGCCTCGGACCGGGGTGGTCGACCACCTCGAACACGCCGTTTCGCCGGCACAAGACATGGGTCCACGAGGGCGGGATTGCGACGCCGTTGATCGTTCATTGGCCCAGCGGTATCGCCGCACGCGGCGAGCTGCGCCGCAACGCGGGTCACGTGGTCGACATTGTGCCCACGATTCTCGAAGTCGCGCTGGGGCGGCGCTTTACGCAGTACAATGGCCGATCGGTGCCGCTTCCGCCCGGAAAGAGTCTCGTGCCCGCGTTCACGCGCGACAACACTGTTACGCGCGGCAACACTGCCGCGCACGACGGCCTGTGGTGGCTTCACGAGGGCAACCGGGCGATCCGCATCGGCGACTGGAAGCTGGTCGCCGCCAGAGACCAGCCGTGGGAGCTCTACGATCTGAGCACAGACCGCAGTGAGACGAAGAACCTGGCGGCACGGTATCCTCAGAAGGTGCGCAACCTGGAACGGGCGTGGACGGAGCGGATGAACGAATACGGCAAGCTCGCCAGACGCGACTTGTCGAAAGAGAGTCCCGCCAAGTAAAGCGTTTTACCCCGTACCCGGTTTATGAATAATCCGGGCTGAGCATCACCGCGATCGACGGCACACCTCCGGGGGGTGCCAGTCTGGATTATGGAGGTTCACCACAGGCTCGCGCCGGCACGGGGCAATTGAGTTCGGTGGCCGCGGTAGACTATAATCAGTTGCTGGCGTTGGCTATCGGTTGCACGTGCGGCGGTTGGTTATTACAGAGTCGGCGATGCCCCATTCCCCATTGGTCAGAGATCTGCGAAGGCAGCTTGGTCGCCGCAGCGTGCTCTCGGCCCCTTCGGAGCTGTCCGTTTACGACTGCGACGCCTATACGCTCGAGAAGCACCGCCCTGAGGTGGTCGTCTTTCCCCGTTCGACCGCGCAGGTGGCCGAGGTGGTCAAAGCGTGTGATCGGCACGACACTCCGCTGACTGCCCGCGGGGCCGGCACCGGCCTGGCCGGCGGTTGTGTGCCGGTGGGCGGCGGCGTGGTGCTGGTGTTGACGCGGATGAATCGGATTCTCCAGATCGATGTCCGCGATCGGATGGCGGTGGTCGAGGCGGGGGTCCGCAATCTCGAACTCACCCGGGCACTGGCCGGCAGCGGCTATCACTTCGCCCCCGATCCGTCCAGCCAGACCTCCAGCACCATCGGCGGCAACGTGGCCACCAACGCCGGCGGACCGCATACGCTGAAGTACGGCGTGACCGTAAACCACGTGCTGGGGTTGGAGGCCGTGCTGGGCGACGGCTCGATCGCACAGCTCGGACCGATCGAGGACCCCGCCTGCCTGGACCTGGTGGGGCTGCTGGTCGGCAGCGAGGGGACCATGGCGGTGGTGACCAAGGTCTGGGTCCGGTTGACGCCTAACCCGCAGGATTACCGCACCATGCGGGCGGTGTTCAACACGGTGGAGGACGCCAGCCGGGCGGTCAGCCGGATCATTGCGGCGGGCATCATCCCGGCGGCCATGGAGCTGATGGACCAGGCCATCATGACCGCGCTGGAGGAGGCCTTCCACTTCGGTTTCCCCTTGGACGCCGGCGCGGTGCTGGTGATCGAGCTGGACGGGATATCGGTCGGGCTGGACGCGCAGCGGGACCGGATCGTGGAGTTTTGCAGTGGGGCCGGCGCGCGAGAAGTGCTCCACGCGGCCAGCCCCGAAGAACGCGAGCTGTTGTGGAAGTGCCGCAAGTCGGCTGCCGGCGCGCTGGGCCGGCTGAGCCCCACCTATCTCACCCAGGACGGCGTGGTGCCGCGGACCCGGCTGCCGGAGATCATCCGCCGGATCGCCGAGATCGGCAAGAAGTACGGGGTGCGGATAGTCAACGTGGCCCATGCCGGCGACGGGAACGTCCACCCGATCCTGCTGTTGGATGACCGCGACCCCCAACAGGTCAACCGCGCGATGGCCGCCGGCAAGGAGTTGCTCGAAGAGTGTATCAAGTGCGGCGGCAGCGTAACCGCCGAACACGGCATCGGAGTCGAGAAGATCGCCTTGATGGATCGGCTCTTCACCAAGGAGGACCTCCAGGCGATGGACCGGGTTCGCCGGGCGTTCGATCCAGCCGGCCGGCTGAACCCGGGCAAGGTGCTGCCGGAAGGGAATGATGAATGCTGAATGCAGAATGCAGAATGCAGAATGATGAACGATGAATGAACTCCCCAATCGCCGCCAATACCGAGGGGTGGCGACTTCAGTCGCCACCAACCACCGAGACACAGAGCATGACGACAACCACTGAAATCCTGCCGCTGAGGGAAACCGTTAAGCCGGCCGATGAGGCTGCCGTGGCCGAGGTGGTGCGCGATGCGTATGAGGCTGGGACGCCCGTCTATCCGATCGGCGGGAGAACCTGCCTCGATTATGGGGTCCATCCGAGCAGGCCTGGAATCGGACTGTCGCTGGAGAAGCTCAACCGAGTGGTCGACTACCCGGCCGACGACATGACGATTACGGTCCAGGCTGGCATTACCGTCGCCGAGTTGGCCAACCACCTTTCTGTTAAGAACCAGCGGCTGCCGGTCGACGTTCCGCAAGCTGGTCGCGCAACTATCGGCGGGGTGGTGGCCACGGGCCCCAGCGGGCCGAGACGCTACGCCCACGGTACCATGCGGGATTACGTGATAGGTATCCGCGTGGTCGACGGCCTGGGGACGGCCTTTTCCAGCGGCGGCCGGGTGGTGAAAAACGCCGCCGGCTACAACCTCTGCCGGCTGATGGTCGGCTCGCTGGGCACCCTCGGCGTGATCACCCAGGTCACGCTGATGGTACGCCCGCTGCCGGAGACCTCGGCCCTGGTCGCCTGCGAGTTGCCCGAGTTCCGCGCGGCCGAGCGGCTGTTGTCCGAGTTGGTTCAGACCAAGACCATGCCGGCGGCCATCGAGCTTCTGGCCGGTCGGGCCCCGCAAGACAATCCGCCCATGGGGCCGATGCCCCAGTCGAGCGCGGCGCGTCTGATCGTGGGCTTCGAGGGGAGCCGGGCCGAGGTGGATTGGATGGTCCGGCGGCTGGAAGATGAATGGCGTCAACAGGGGGTGCTGTCGCTGACCACTATCCGCGACGCCCAGGCCGGCCCGCTGTGGGACTGGCTCAACGGGTTCTCGGCCCAGGTGCAGATCGGTGTGTCGCCCGGGGCGACGGCCGAGATGGTCGGCCGCCTGCTCCAACTGGACGGCGACTGTGCGATCCGGGCCCGGGCCGGCAACGGAGTGATTCGGGCCGGTTTTTCGCCGGCGGTGCTGGGCCGCTTCGGCGAGTTTCTCAGCAGCCGGCTGCGGCCGGCCGTGACCGACGCCGGGGGCCGTTTGGTGGTCGTCTCTTGCCCGGACGGAGCAGAGCTCAGCGGCCGCGACGTCTGGGGGCCGCCGGGCGACGGGGCCGCCGTGATGCGGGCAATCAAGGACCGCTTCGACCCCAAGGGACTTCTCAACCCGGGCCGTTTCATTTACGAAGATCAATGAGTCAACCTGCTGAAGACAATCCGAGCGGCCCAATCTGCCGTGGGCACACTGACGGCCGGAACCCGGGCGAGGGGCTCGACTACAACGAGTTCCTGAAGTGCGTTCACTGCGGGCTGTGTACGTCGACCTGTCCGACGTTCGCCGAACTGGGCGACGAGAACGACGGGCCCCGCGGCCGGATAAGGCTGATGCGGCTGGTGACCGAGGGCCGCTCGCTGCTGACCGACCGGATGCGACGGCACCTCGAACTCTGCCTGGACTGCCGCTCCTGCGAGACGGCTTGCCCGTCGGGTGTGCAGTACGGCCGGCTGATCGAGCCCTTCCGCCTGGCGGTGGAAGAGGCCGACACCAGGATCGAGCGGCGGTTCGACTGGTTCCGCGACCTGGTGCTGCTTCAGTTGTTTCCCTACGCGCAACGAATGCGGCGACTGCTGGCGCCGGTCCGGCTCTTTCAACGGGCAGGTCTGTTTGCCGCGGCCGAGCGGTTGGGGCTGCTGGGCCTGATTCCCGGCCGGCCGGGCCGGATGGTCCGGCTGTTGCCGCCGCCGGTCAAACCGGGCCCGAAGCTGCCCAGGTTTCTGCCGGCGGTGGGGCGCCGGCGCGGGCGGGTGGCGTTCTTCGTCGGCTGCGTGGCCGACGCCATGTTCCGCCACGTGCACTGGGCCACATTACGGGTATTGCAGCGGAACGGCTGCGACGTCTTCATCCCCGAGGGACAGGGGTGCTGCGGGGCGATTCACCTGCACGCCGGCAACAGCCGCGGGGCCCGAATGATGGCCGACGCCAACCTGGTGGCCTTCGAGCTGGACCGCTACGACGCGATCCTGGTCAACCACGCCGGCTGCGGGGCGATGATGAAGGAGTACGGCCACCACTGGCGGGACGGGCTCCAGCCGCATCGGGCAAGGTTCGCCGAGAAGGTCCGCGACGTGCACGAGTTTCTCGATGCCCTGGGGGCGGTTCCGCCCAGCGGCCGGATCGAGGTGGCGGCCACCTACCACGACGCCTGTCACCTGGGCCACGCCCAGTCGATCACGGCGGCCCCCCGGCGGCTGTTGGGCAAGATTCCCGGCCTCGACCTGCGCGAGTTGCCGGAGACGGAACTCTGCTGCGGCTCGGCGGGCACGTACAACCTCAACGAAGCCGAGATGGCCGACCGGCTCTCCCGCCGCAAGCTGGACAACATCCTCGGCACGGAGGCCCGGATCGTGCTGGCCGCCAACGCCGGCTGCCTGCTGCAAATCGCCCGCGAAGTCCGCCAGAACGGCCACGCCCTCTCGGTGATGCACCCCATGGAGCTGCTCGATCTGAGCTACCGCGACGAGCAGCCGAAATTGCCGGGGTAGGTTGTCTCGCGCCCGCCTCCCCCAATCGCAGCCGGCGCAACGCGCACTCCCGCAGGTCAGGCTCCGCCGGACCTACACTGCTGATGCTTGCAGTCGACCGTTTCCATCTCGACCACCGAAGGCGTTTCTCGTTGTTGCGATTGCCGGACCGTGCCGTGTTTCGCCGACTCAACTGGGACCAGATTATTCCGTTTCACGATCCGAGAGCCATAGACATAATTTGCCAACAGAACGGGAACGTTGAGGACCCTTGCACGAATCAAGCGTTTCAGGGTATTGCGAACACTGTAGACGGTTCGTTCGGCTTCCAGACAGCCCCCACGCAGCGTCTCGCGACTCATGTTGCTCGGCTGGAAGACCGGGAGGTGCTGAAAGTGCGTATTGTCATAGTGTGACCAGTCGTGATCGACGATCCGTCCTTCTTCGAGGAGCCTTCGGTAAAGGGCGGTGTCAGGATACGGAGTCAAGACGTACAGCTCCGGCAAGTCGATACCATGTTCGACGATGAAGCCGGCCGTTCTTTCAAATACGTCCTCGTAGTCCTCGTCAAAGCCAAAGACGAAGTTGCCCTCAATTGAAATCTTCCGTTTGTGTAGCGCCTCGATCACGCGACCGTAGTCTTCAACCCGGTTCTGCACTTTGCGGGCCGTCGTGACGCTGGCTTGGCTGAGGGACTCGAACCCAATACTCACCAGCCAGCAACCGCTCTCCGCCATCAGGTCGAGCATGGCTTCGTCGCTGGCGACGTTTAACGAGATCTGGCTGAGCCAGCGGACTTTCAGTGGGATTAGTGCACGAAACAGCTCGCGGGCCTTGCGAGGGTTCGCCGTAAGGGTTGCGTCCGGAAACCAGAGGTTCCGGATACCGGCGTCCTCGATTTCCCGCACGACGGCGTCGATCGGCCGCGTTCGAAAGGGACCCTGCGTCGACCGAATGGAGCAGTATTCGCAATCGAAGACACAGCCGCGCGAAAAACTGATCACGTGAAACGGCAAGTATTTTCCGCCGCCGACGTCGTAGCGGTAAAACGGCACTTCCTCCATCGAGACCGTTCGACGGTTGCGGTATCGCGGTTTGAGCGTTCCCCACTGCAAGTCGTACGACAATTCATCGATATAGCCCTCGGCCTCGCCAATACAGACGGTATCGAAGTGTTGGGCACACTCGTCGGGCAGGCACGTGGCGTGGATCCCGCCAATCGCGGTGCGGATTCCCCGTGCTTGGAATCGCCGGGAGATCTCAACGGCTCGCTTGATCTGGGGCGTCGTCGCCGTTACGCACACCAAGTCGACGTTGATGTCGAAGTCGATGTCATCAACCTGCTCGTCTACGACCAGCGTTTCACAACGGCCATCGAAGAGCGCTTGCAGCCCAAGCAGCGTAATCGGGGGCACCGTCGTACAATGGCCGTGCGACGCGATGTTGAACGTGCGGTCGTAGAATCGCCTGAAGAAGCGTACGATGAGCGCATCGGTCCAGTTCAGTCGGGTGTGGTAATACTTGTTGACGGTCTTGGGATTGAGCAAGAGAACTCGTTTGCGGCGCATGGCGAACCCCCGTCCTATCGTCCAAGGCTCCTTCAGTTGCGGCCATGTGCGAAAGAGAGGCCGGGATGGGCAGCAAGGTCTTTCGGGCAGTGCCGAAATCTCTCAGACCGTCATCATAGCCCAAGCACGAGTGAGCAGCAATCGGGCCCCCCTCGGGCTGCCATCGTTCTACAACCTCCGTCACTCTTCTGCTTCATTTGCATGAAACTCCCGGGATCTTTCCACCGCCGCCTTCCTCGCTTCTATCTTGAGTACGTTGAGGGCACTCAGTGAAGATGCCACCATCGCGTACACAGTGAGACTGGTCACGATTGCTACGGCCTTCCGGAGAACCGTGTCGTCTTGTGATCTCCGCAAACTAAAGAATGCAACGGCTGCCCAGAGCGGGCCTGTTATGACCAGATTCCAGACAGTGCCGCCCAAGAGGTCCTTATCACCGTCGGGCCGGAATATGATGCTGAAGAACGAAGTAACAATGGCTAGGGTGACAAGGCACCCCACGCAAACCTGTCTCATGAGCGACTTCTCCTTCATGCACTCCCGGCAGCCAGCCAAGTATCTCAGGCGCAGCCTGACGTACACCAATATCAGAGGTCAACCGGCACCGACAGCCCGCGGCATATCTTGCGGGCAAGGCGGTTGCTGATCTCGTTGTGCCGCGGGACGGTCTCGACCTCGCCGGTTGAAGGATTCGTCCACAGGGAATGCGGCCGACCCTCTCGCTTGAGGCAACAGCGTGCTTGCGCAAATGCTTCAGTAGACGGGATCGCTTCACGAAATCGACACGATTTCTCTGATGGCGTCGGCGGGAACACCGCGCAAACCCTCTTCGCGGCGATCTTCCAGGATCAACGAAATGGCCTCGGCAAGACTCTGCCGACACTCCTCCTTCGTCTTGCCCTGCCCGTTGGCCCCGGGGATCTCGGGACAGTATGCGATGTACCACTCGCCGTCGCGCTGAATAACAGCAGTGAATTCGTTGTGCACAGTCGACTCCCAAAGCACGGACCCTACCTTGTCTATTTAGAATACAGCGTAGCTTCAGGAAAGTCCAGCGATCTTCGCGCCGGTTTGCGAGGAATCACGGGTGCTTCGGATTATTTCTCTTGCTTCTTCTTGGGTTTCACGTTCAACCCCGTTTCTTTCGCCCAGGCCAGCCAGGCATCGCCCATCTGCTTGACCCGCTGGGGGTGTTGCTCGGCCAGGTCGTTGGTCTCGGTTCGGTCGGCCGCCAGGTCGTAGAGTTCCCATTCTCCGACGGTCTTGTCCCAGGTGAGCTTCCAATTGCCGCGGCGGACGGCCCGGTTGGCGGACCACTCCCAGTAGAGCGTGTGGTGGCCCTGGCGGGTCTTGCCCTGGAAGATCGGCACCAGGCTCTTGCCTTCGACCGGGATGATCCGCCGGCCGTTGTACTGGCCGGGGTACTTCGTCTCGGCCAGCTCGATGCAGGTGGGCATGAAGTCGATGATGTGGCCGACCTGGCGGGTGACGGTGCCGGGTTGGATCACGCCGGGCCAGCGGGCAACCAGCGGCGTGGAGATGCCGCCCTCGTGGACCCAGGCCTTGTAGCGGCGGAACGGCGTGTTTTGTGCATACGCCCAGGGACGCCCGCAGGCCACGTAATACTCCTTCGCTCCGGGAGTCCGGCCCACGACCGTCCCGCCCGGGTTCTCGGCACATCCGCCGTTGTCGGAGAGAAACAGCACCAACGTGTTCTGCTGGGTACCGGTTTCTTTCAGCGCCTGGAGGATCCGCCCGATGCCCTGGTCCATGCAGTCGATCATGGCCGCGTAGACCGCCATGCGGTGGTCCTCGTAGTCCTTGTTCTTTTCTTCTTCCCACGAGTGCGTCTCGCTGTCGCGGGCGGGCAGTTTCCACTTGGGATCGATCAGGCCCATTTCGACCTGGCGGCGGTGCCGCCGGCGGCGCAGCTCGTCCCAGCCGATCAGGTATTTTCCCCGGTACTTGGCGATATCCTGGGGCTTGGCGTGCAGGGGGTAGTGGGGAGCGGTGTAGCAGACGTGTACGAAGAAGGGCTTGCCCGACTTGGCGAAGCGGCGGATCATCCCGGCGGCGTGATCGGAAAATGCGTCGGTGGTGAAGTAGTCGTCGGGGAACTCTTTGATCAGCCGGTCGTTGTGGCCGAAGGTGCGGACCCGGCCGCCCTTGTACGGCGGATCGGGCTGAACGGGGTTGAAGAAGTTGCAGCAGCCGTCCAGCAGTCCGTAGAATTCGGAGAACCCGCGCCGGAAGGGGTGGGTCGTTTCGCTGCGGCCAAGGTGCCACTTGCCGCTCAAGGAGGTCTGGTAGCCGGCCGGCCCCAGCACCTCCGCGATGGTAACCATGTCCTGCCGCAACAGGCCGCCTTTGCCGCGGCGGGGTTGCAGACCGGTGACGACCGACGCCCGGGTGGTGGTACACTTGGCGCAGTTGTAGAACTGGGTGAAGCGGAGCCCTTCGGCCGCCAGGCGGTCGATGTTGGGCGTGCGGACCTCGCCGCCGTAGCAGCCGACGTCGCTGTAGCCCATGTCGTCGCACATGATCAGCACGATGTTGGGGCGGTTGTCAACCGCTGCCGCCGTTGAGACCCCGGCGGACAGGCAGGCCGCGATCAAGGCCAGGAGGAGTGTAGTAGTGTGGGCGCGTGTCTTCGGCTGGAATGTTCTCATTTGTCTTCCTTTCTGCTTTTCGTCCTCACGCAGAGCGCGGGAACGATGAGACTTGCCATTGCTCCGGATTACTCGCCTTGCGCATCGGTTCGAACTTCTTGTGGCGCTGGCCGACGCGCGACCACCGGCCGCGGCTTTCTGGTTTGCCCCCTTTTGCATGCCCAAAGCGACCCTGATATACTATCTGCAATCCATCCTGGAATCAAATCCCTCCCAGCCGCCAGCCGAAGAGGAAGGGCGGGGTCCCCCGGGGCGTCGAGGCAGCCAACCCCGCCCTGCCGGACGGGGCTATCGGCGGACTGGAGAATGTGGACCTGTTCCGGGACAACCGCCGGACCCTTTGACGGCTGTTGGCAGCGGCGTTTGACCGGCGGCAGGGGGCATTGCTACAATGGTGCGGAACGTTCGAGTCCCGTGCTCCCACAGACCCAGTTTCAGCTTACAAGGAGATCGACAATGAAAGGCCCGTACAAGTTCGTTTGTCTGGCGACCCTGGGGTTGTTAGTGCTGGTTCCGCTGGCGGCCATGGCCGGCGAGGACCAGGGCTTCAGGCCCATCTTCGACGGCAAGACCCTCAACGGCTGGGACGGCAACACCAAGTTCTGGCGCGTCGAAGACGGCTGCATCGTGGGCGAGACCACCAAGGACAATCCCACCAAGGGAAATACCTTCATCATCTGGCGGGGAGGAAAACCGGCCGACTTCGAGCTGAAGGCGGAATTCCGGCTGAGAAACCACAACTCGGGCATCCAGTTCCGCAGCTTCGAGGTGCCGGAGAACAAATGGGTGGTGGGAGGATACCAGGCCGACATCGAGGGCACCGGGCGCTTCTCCGGCATCCTCTACGGCGAGAGGTACCGCGGCATACTCGCCGATCGCGGCGAGAAGACCGTGATCGGCGACGATCACAAGCGCAAGGTCGTGGGCAAGGTCGGCGACTCCAAGGAACTCTTCTCCAAGATCAAGTCGGGAGATTGGAACGAGTTCCACATCATCGCCGAGGGCAACCACATCGTCCAGAAGATCAACGGCCACACGATGGTCGAGGTCACCGACGAAGACAAACAGATGCAGCGCGCCGACGGGATCATCGCGCTGCAACTGCACGCCGGGCCGCCCATGAAGGTCGAGTTCCGCAACATCCGGCTGAAGGAGACGAAGAAGCCCAAGAAGCGGATCGTGCTGATCGCCGGCCGCAAGAGCCACGGCTACGGCAGCCACGAGCACAACGCCGGCTGTCTGCTGCTGGGCAAGTGGCTCAACGAGAGCGGCTTGGGTATCGAGGCCGTGGTCTACCGCAGCGGCTGGCCCCAGCAACCCGGTGCCCTGAAGGGTGCCGATGCGATCGTGATCTTCTGCGACGGCGGCGGAGGGCACGTGGTCATGCGTCACCTGAAGGAAGTCGACAAGCTGATGAAGAAGGGCGTGGGGCTGGCCTGTTTGCACTACGGTGTGGAGGTGCCCAAGGGCGAAGCGGGCGACTACGTAAAGGACTGGATCGGCGGATACTTCGAGACCCACTGGTCGGTCAACCCACACTGGGTGGCCGATTTCAAGAGATTGCCCGAGCACCCTATCACGCGGGGCGTAAAGCCGTTTAAGATCAACGACGAGTGGTACTACCACATGCGTTTCATGGCCGAGATGGAAGGCGTAACGCCGATCCTCACGGCCGTTCCACCCGACGGCACCCGCCAGCGGCCCGACGGGGCCCACAGCAACAATCCCACGGTCCGGGCGCGGAAGGGGATGCCGGAGCACGTGGCCTGGGCGCGGGTGCGGCCCGACGGCGGGCGCGGCTTCGGTTTTACCGGCCTCCACTTCCACTGGAGTTGGGGTAACGACGACTTCCGCACGGTAGTCTTAAACGGCGTCGCCTGGATAGCAGGCGTCGAGATTCCCAGCGGCGGCGTGCCCTCGAAGAGGCCCACGTTCGAAGAGCTGAAGGCCAACCAGGACTATCCGGAACCGAAGAACCTCACCGAGGAGCGTGCACAAAAACTGATCGAGCCTTGACGCTAGGAAGACGACAGTGGGGTGGGTAATCCTGGCCGCGTAAGCCGGCCGGCTTCACCCACGATTTCCGCCGGGTGTTTGCAGTAAATGGCGAAAAAGCAGATTTACGTGGGGACCTCCGGATGGACGTATGACGACTGGTCGGGACCCTTCTATCCCGCAGACGTAAAGGGACCCGACCGGCTGTCGTTCTATGCCCGGCGGTTCGATACGGTGGAGGTCAACGCCAGCTTCTACCGCACGCCGACGCAGCCGATGATCGACGCCTGGAACCGCCGTCTGGCCGCCGGGTTTCACCTGGTGCTGAAGGGTCCCCGCACGGTGACCCACCTGAAGAAGCTGCGGGGCTGTGAGGAACCGCTGGAGATGTTCCTTAAGCGGGCACTTCAGTTGCGCACGCTGCGGGTGATCCTCTGGCAGCTTCCCCCCTCGCTTCACAAGGACGTGGCCCGGCTGGACGAGTTCCTTTCGGGCCTGCCCGAGAAGGTCGGCCACGCGGTCGAGTTCCGCCACAGAAGCTGGTGGGACGACGAGGTGGCGGCCACGCTCTCGCGGCACGCCGCCGCGTTCGTAACCATCAGCCACCCGCAGCTCCCCGACAGCTTCTACCCCACGGCCGATTTCCTCTACGTCCGCTTTCACGGGACCGGCCCGCAGCTTTACCGTTACGACTACTCCCGCGAAGAATTGGCCGAGTGGGCCGCGCGGCTGAAGCCCCATTTGGCCGGCCGGGCGCTTTACGCCTTCTTCAACAACGACTACAGCGCCAACGCGCCCCGCAACGCGGCGGTGTTCCGGGAATTGCTCGAGGGCAAAGGCTGAACAGTCGTTTGGCGCCTTTGGGCGCGATCATCCCTTTTCGGACTGAGTGATTGACGGGCCGACCATATCGCCTTTCTCTAAGCCCGCTGCCGGAGAGCCTCGTAGAACAGCACCGCTGCCGCGGCCGAGACGTTCAGGCTGTCGGCCACGCCGAGCATGGGCAGATGGATTGGCGTGACGGCGTCGGCCGTCCAGACGTCCGATAGCCCCTCGGCCTCGCTGCCCAGCACCACGGCCGCCGGGCTGCCGTAATCGACCTCGGTGTACGGCATCGAGGCGTCGACCCGGGCGGCGTATACTGCCAGATGACGCCGGCGGAGCCATGCGAGCGTTTCGGCGGAGCCAGCGGCGCAGACGGGCATGGTGAAGATCGTGCCCAGGCTGGCCCGGATGGCGTTGGGGTTGTAGAGATCGGTTCGGGCGTCGGCCACGATCACCGCCGAGACTCCGGCCGCGTCGGCACTGCGCAACACCGCCCCCACGTTGCCCGGCTTTTCCAGGCCTTCCAGCACGGCCACCAGGGGCCGCTCGGGCAGCCGCAGGTCGGCCAGCGTCGGTCGGGGCATTGTTGCCACGCCCAGCACACCCTCGGCCCGGCGGCCGAACGCCAGCTTCTCGAAGACCGGTTCGGTCACCTGAAGGATTTCGGCGCCGCTCTCGGGCAGCGAGCCCAGCAGGCGCTGCGACTGAGCGTCGGTACACAGCGGCTCGCAGACGAAGATCTCCAGCATCTCGGCGCCGGCGGCAACTGCCCGGGCCAATTCCCGCGTGCCGTCGATAATGATTCGGCCCTGTTTGTCGCGGTGCCGGCGATCGCGGAGCCGGGCGGCTTCTTTTACGCGCGGGTTCTGGGGGCTGGTGATGGTGGTCATGGTTTTGGGTCGTCGTGCCGACGACCGCTAAACGTTTGCCTGCCAACGTGCCACTACGCCGCTGGGCAGCTCTCGGCCGGTGGCCGAACGGATAGTCAGTTGCCGACCGGTCGCCGTGCCGTGGTCGGTCTCCCCGAGGGCCTCGGTCATCATCCGCTGGAGTCGGGCCGGATCGAAGCCGGGCGTATGGCAGGTAAGCAGCATGAAGCGCCGGCGCCCGGCCGTCAACTGGCCGCAGAGTTGCAACAGCGGCTCCAGGTCGCTGGAGAGCTGCCAGACCTCGCCGTGCGGCCCGTGGCCGTAGCTGGGCGGGTCGAGGATCACGGCGTCGTAACGATTGCTGCGTGCGAGCTCGCGGCAGACGAACTTCTGGGCGTCCTCGACAATCCAACGGATCGGTTTTTCGGTCATGCCCGACTGCTCGGCGTTACGGCGGGCCCAGGCGGTGGTGTTTCGGGCGGCATCGACGTGGACCACTTCGGCCCCAGCGGCGGCGGCGGTCAGTGTGCTTCCGCCGGTGTAGGCGAACAGGTTGAGTACCTTCACGGGCCGGCCGATTGCCGCAAGCTGCTCGACGATCCAGTCCCAATTGGCGGCCTGTTCGGGAAAGATGCCCAGGTGTCCGAAGGCGGTCAGCCTCAGCTCGAAGCTGAGCGGGCGGCGGACTATCGTCCACTGCTGGGGCAGCTTGCGCTTCAGCGCCCACCGGCCTTCTTCGCCCTGGTCGCGATCGAACCGGGCGTGGGCCTGGTGCCAGGCGTCGGGATCGGATCGGCCGACCCGTTTTGCGGCGGGGCATGGCCGGTCGAGCCGCCAAGGTCCGAACCTCTCCAGCCGCCGGCCGCCGCCGAAGTCGATCAGTTGGTATTGGTCGGGGGTGAACATTGCGCCGCCAGCGTGTGGCTTTCAATCGCCCACGATTTCCACAAGTCCCTCAAGAACGTGGTTGAGCTCTTCAGGCGAAACGCGTCCCAGCCTCTTACCCAGCCGCCGTGTCGAGAGGGTGCGGATCTGGCTGATCTTGACCCACGACTGCTTGGGAAGCTTGGCACTTTGGATTTGAAGCGTCAGCGGGAATCCGGCCCGTTGCGGTTGGCTGGTAACGCCCATGGCAATTACCGTCCCGGAGCGCCGGTTGAACACGTCGTGGCTGAGGACCAAGACGGGGTGCAGCCCTCTCTGCTCGCGCCCCCGTGCCGGATCCAGGTCGGCCCAAAAGATGTCGCCTCTCAGTATTCGGGCCACTGGACCAACTCTCCCGAGATTCCTTCCTCGGCCATGGCCTGCTCGAACGCCGGGTCGAGCTTGGAGCACTCCTCGGCCAGCCGACTGCGGTGCAGGCGAGCAATCTTCTCCCGCACCGCTACTTGAACCGCCTGGCTGCGACTGGCGAAAACGTTCTTTTCCACCAGGGCGTCAAGTTCGGAGAGGAGTTCGGGGTCCAACGAGATGGCAACTTTGGATGACGCCATGGCTTCTCCTCCGGTATTACAAATAATCATACCAGGAGGTGCGGCAGAAGTCAAATCGTCCAGTCATCGTTGGTCGGTCTCTCCGGGTCGCTTCTTCGCCGTGTTCCGATGGGGCGGAGAAAAGGGGACATCACTGATTTCCCCCCGCCTTCGGGCATGAATATCAGTGATGTCCCCTTTTTCCGTTTCCGCGATGGGGTCGATAGCCGGCCGCGGTGCGTTTCTCTGGCCGTTTTCCGGGCCGTGGTCGGCCGTGTTTCCTCTCCCGGATCTCTCTCGGCGGCCGAGCGGGGATCAAACAGTCCGGGCCGTCGCCGATCAGGTCCAGCCGGTTGGCTTGTTCCAACGCTCGGCGGACGTCCGCGCGGCTCTCCGGCTTCCAGTATTGTAGCAGCGCCCGCTGTAGTCGGCGCTGGCGGGCACCTTTGGGAACATAAACGGGTTTGTCGGTCATGGGGTCCAGGCCCGTGTGGTACATGCAGGTGGCGATGTCCATCGGGCCGGGGATGAAATCTTGCACCTTGTCGGGCCGGTAGCCGGTTCGCTTCAGGAAGAGTGCCAGGTCGATCATGGCCTCGAGGTCGCTTCCCGGGTGGCCCGCCATGAAGTAGGGGACCAGGTAGAGCTGCTTCCCGGCGGCGTCCGCACAGCCGCGGAACTTCCGCTCGAAGGCGTTGAAGTCCTCGACGGGCGGCTTCTTCATCAGCCGCAGGACCTCCGGGTCGGTGTGTTCCGGGGCGACCTTCAAGAGTCCGCCGGTATGGTGGCGGGCCAGGTGGCCGACGTAGGCGGGGCTTCGCAGGGCCAGGTCCATGCGGACCCCCGAGGCGATCAGCACCCGTTTGACGCCCTTCTCCTTCCGGGCGGCCTTCATCAGGCGGATCAGCGGCCCATGGTCGGCCACCAGCAGTTTGCAGATCTTCGGGTGCAGGCAGCTTCCGCGGCGGCATTTCCGGCCGACCTCCGGACGGCTACAGCCCATGCAGTACATGTTGGCGGTCGGCCCGCCCAGGTCGCTGATCACGCCGGTGAATCCCGGTTGATCTGCGATCCGCCGGATCTCGGCCAGGACCGACTGCTGGCTGCGGCTCTGGATGATCCGGCCCTGATGCACGGTCAGCGAGCAGAAGGCACAGCCGCCGAAACAACCGCGCATGATCTGGATCGAGTCCTTGACCACCTCGTAGGCCGGAATCCGCTCCTGGCCGTAGGCGGGATGGGGCCGCCGGGTAAACGGCAGGCCGTAGATGCGGTCCATCTCGGACTGCTCAAGCGGCCGAGCCGGCGGGTTGACCACCACCGCCTCGCGGGCGTGAAATTGGACCAGCCGCCGGGCGTTGTGCGGGTTGGATTCGCGGTGGATGGTCCGCGTCATCCGGGCGAAGGCCCGTTTGTCGGCCGAGACCTGTTCGTAGCTGGGCAGCATAATCGTGTCAGTCGCAAACGGCTGGGGCGGCTTCCCCTCACCCCGACCCTCTCCCAAAGAGAGAGGGGGCACGGTTTGGCTGGCGCCGAGGCGATAGACCACGCCGCGGACGTCGCGCAAGTCGGAGATCGAGCGGCCGGCGTCGAGCCGCCGGACGATTTCCAGCAGGGGCTGCTCGCCCATGCCGTAGACGATCAGGTCGGCCTTGGCGTCGAGGATAATCGCGCGGCGCACCTTGTCGCTCCAATAGTCGTAGTGGGCCAGGCGTCGAAGGCTGGCCTCGACCCCCCCGGCGATCACCGGCACGCCCGTGTATGCCTGGCGTGCCCGCTGGCAATAGGCCAAAGTGGCCCGATCGGGCCGGCGTCCGATCTTTCCGCCCGGGGTGTAGGCGTCGTCGTTGCGGACCTTTCGGGCGGCGGTGTAGTGGTTGATCATGGAGTCCATATTGCCGGCACTGACGGCAAAGCAGAGCCGGGGGCGGCCGAACGTTCGCCAAGGCTCGCACGAGTGCCAGTCGGGCTGGCTGAGAACGGCCACCCGGTAGCCCTCTGCCTCCAGCACCCGTCCCAGCAGCGCCGCGGCGAAGCTGGGATGATCGACATAGGCATCGCCGGTCACGAAGACCACGTCGACGAAGTCCCATCCGCGGGCCACGACCTCCTCGGAGGTCATCGGCAGCGGCCGTGTCGGGTCGGGCTGCGAATTGTGATCGCCGGCAGGCATTGCCAACCCCGGTCAGTATGGTGAGGAGAAACGCAAACACTCTATTTTACCCGTGTCCCCACTTGTCGGGTACACCCTCCGGAGGCAGGCTTGCCGATGTGCGTTGCGCCGGGAAAAAAGGGACATCACTGATATTCAGGGCCGAAGCCGGAATAAAATCAGTGATGTCCCCTTTTTTTGTAGAGTTGCGCCGGGCGTGTGGCCACTTTTTGTGGCGGGGCGTCGGCCGGCGGCACGATCGCCAACCCCACGCGCAGCGGGGCAGCCTCCGCCGACTTGGAGCAGGGGATCACGATGGGACTTTCCACGATGGCACGGGGGAATCGAGTCCGCCAAACTCGCGGAAAGTTCTCGTGCCCGGCTCTGATCTTCCAGAGGATGACTCCGCCCTGGCGAGCCAGGTCGTCGTCGCTCGTCCAAGGCGACCACTCCGGTTTGAGCTGTGGATAGACGCTGGCCCGACCGGAGGGGCAGTAGAAGGCAACGTTGCCGGCTTCCCACCAGTCGCCGCCGACGACTTGCAGCGGGCATTCGAACCGTGCGCCCCAGCGGCGGTCGACCTGTTGGGCCAGGGCACGGCCCGGAAAGTCGACCTGCAAGGGTCGTCCCCGCACGGACGCAGCGAACGTGTTGACCAGGCCCAGGGCACATGCCAGTGCCAAGCCGAACGCGGCGGAGACCACGCAGACTCGACGCGAGTCCTTCTCGCGGCCCACGACCTCGAAAGCGAGCAAGAGCAACAACGGTAGAAAAATCCAGAGTGGCGCGCCGAACATACTGCGTAAATATGCGCCGGTCAGGACGGACATGCAAAGCACAAGCGCAAAGGGCCCCAGCACCACCGCCAGCAGGTAATCTCGCTGTAGACGCTGGCGGCGGTCGACCCGGCGGAGTCGCCAGCGCCAGCCGAGCATCATTATGGCAAACAGCGGAATCAAGGCCACCGCGCCTACTTGTGCCGCCGCAAAGGAGAGGGGGTTTTTGAGGTGATCGAGCCAGGTTCCACTGCCGGCGGTGCGACCTGCAAAGTAGGAGAGGGTGATGAAATCGTTCTCAATCATCCACGCGAAATGAGGCAGAAAGACGAGCGTGGCAGTCGCGATCAGCAGGTAAGGGCCGGGCGTTTTCCATAGCCGGCGGACATCGCGATCGAAAACCGAGAAGCCGAGCATGCATAGGACCAAGACCCCGTGGTCGTACTTGCTCAACAGACCCAATCCCAGAGCCCCGCCGGCGGCGATCCAATAGAAAGCTCGTTTGCGGGTGATGGCCCAGTAGAGGAAAAGCACCGAGAGAGCCGTCGTACCGCGTCGTAGAAGGTTGTTGTTCAACTCCGGCGTGGTGTAGTTGTAATAGGCACAGGCCTCCAGCAGGGCGGCGGAACAAATCGCCACGTAGGAAGGTAACGTCTCGCGGGCCATTCGCCATACTGCCCAGAAGCAGGCGGCGATACACAATTGTGCAGCCAGATAGGTCGGCCAGACGGCGTTGCCGAACAGGCCGGAGGAGAATTCCGCGATCCAGGCCGGAAGGGGAGGGTGCTTGTAGTAGCCCCACTGCCACTCGTGGCCCCAATACAGCATTTCGATCGTATCCAAGGGTGCGTTGGCTTGGGTGATCGTGGGCACCGACGTCCAGACGGCCACGTGCGTCCCCACCAATACCCAAAACCAGAACGTTGGGGACCGGTGAAAACGTGTAGCCTCGAGCATGGCGGGCCTCCTTGCTGCCGACAGCACTTCTAGCAGGCCGTTGAAAAAGACCGGAAATCAGTCGTGGGGCTGCCAGGCCACCTCCGTGGGTAGCTGCACTCGCCAGAGTGCGGAAATCCCACGGTCTGGCGACCGTGGCTACCCTAACCAGAAATCAGTCGTAGGGCTGCCAAGCCACCTCCGTGCCGACGAGCCAGTGCAGGATGGCCCTCGTACGGCGGTGGGCGGCGGATCATAGACTTACCGCCGAGGCTTGTCAACGGAGGGACGGTGAGGAAACAGTGCCGGTTTCGCCCTAATTTCCCTGCCTGCGCATTTTACCAGCCCGGATTCCCGGGAATGTCTATTGGGGAATCTTCCGCGGCAGAATTATAATGCCGCCCTGCGAGGCCAAATCGCCGTCAGAAAGGACTCCTGCGGGTGATGTCGTACCCAGACGCACAACGATTGCGCTCTCCTCGGATCCTGATCGTGCGGCTCAGCGCGATCGGCGACGTGATTCATGGAATGCCGCTGGCCTGCGCGTTGCGGGAGCGATTTCCCGACGCGTTTCTGGCCTGGGCCGTGGAAGAGCGGGCGGCCGTGTTGCTGCACGGGCACGAGGCGCTGGACGAATTGATCGCGCTGCCCAGCGGTTGGCTGAAGTCGCCCGGTAAGGTGTGGCGGCTGCGCCGCCGGCTCAACGCGATGAAGTTCGACACGGCCATCGACGCGCAAGGGCTGACCAAGGCCGCGATCGTCGCCTGGCTCTGCGGTGCCCGGCGCCGGATCGGGTTCGGCGGCCCCTGGGGCCGGGAACTGAGCCCGTGGCTGAACAACGAACTGGTAGACACTACCGCCGAGCACGCCGTCGACCGCACGCTCCAACTGCTGCTTCCGCTGGGGATCGGCTCGCCGGAGGTCCGTTTCCAGGTGCCCGAGCATGAGGTCGATCGGGTGGCCGCCGAGGAGATAATCCGCCGAGCGGGGCTGCAGAGCGGTTTCGGGCTCATCAATCCGGGGGCTGGCTGGCCATCGAAGCTATGGCCGACCGATCGCTATGCAGCGGTTGCCCGATACCTGGGTCGGAGTTGGAAATTGCCGAGCATGGTGGTTTGGGCCGGGAAAGCGGAACGCGAGTTGGCCCAGCGGATCGCGGCCGGTTCCGAAGGACACGCCCAAATGGCGCCGCCGACCACGCTCACGAACCTGGCGGCCTTGGCACGCCGTTGTGGGTTATTTGTCGGATCGGACACCGGGCCGCTGCACCTGGCCGTGGCGGTGGGCGCGCCCTGCGTGGGGCTCTACGGTCCCTGGCCGGCCAAGCGACACGGGCCGTACGGCCCCGGGAACATCGCCCTGCAGAAGATGTTCTTCGAGGGTCCCACCCGCGCACGAAGAAACGCAGGGCCGAAGTTCATGGAGGCCATCGACGTGGAGCTGGTCTGCGGGGCCTGCGACCGGATCCTCAAACGAGACGGCCGCCACGCGGCATGAGGGAGTTGCCAGTGGTCATTGGCTACCCGGTCGGCCTTTTTTGGGCCTGGTAGAGATAAGGATTCATCGTAGGGTCGTTGTACATTTTGAACTGCCGGTAGACCTTCAGCAGCTTGCGCCCGGAGAAGACGTCTTCCAGCAGTTCGGCCAGCGACCTGGAGAGGTCAGCATGTTGTTGGTGGAGGATATCGAGCCTGGCCTTGGCTTTGGCGTGGTGTTGCTGGTCGGCGTCGCTGCGGCCGGTCTGCTGGTCCATGTGGTAGATACGCAGCGCCAGGATGGAAAGCCGATCGATCACGCTTCCGGGAGTTTCGGTGTTTGGCCGGGCCTCCGGCCACGGTATGACTCCGGCGGCTCCCAGTTCCTTGATTAGGTAGTCGTCCAACTCTTCGATCAGATCGTTCCGCTGCTGGTTCAGCTTGTCGATATTGCGTTTGACCTGGGCCAACTCGGCATCGGCGACGTGGGGACTTCGGGCCACGTCTTCCTGGTGCCAAAGGAGATAGTTCTGCTGGTGCTGCCGGCAAAGCAGCCCGAAAAAACCTTCGTAGGGATTGTCGACGTCATGCCGATGCCACTGGGCAGCGGTCGTCTTTTGCAGACGCGCGATTTCCTCTACGTCGATCATCGGTTCGTCTCGCCCGGGGGGACTGCGGCAACGGGTGGCAGGATAGCGGCTTTCGGGGATTGTCACAACATGAAAAAGAAGATCAGATGGCGGGGGACGATTCTGCTGATACTGTTGGTGGGCGGCCTGATTTATCACGCATCGGTGCGTGTGCCCACGGGACCGGCGGAGGGGGGCGCCATCCAAGGCATGGTCGCCGTTGAGTCCGCCGAGCACGGGGCGATACGCGTCGGCACGTTCAACATTCACGCCGGCAAGGGCCGCGACGGTCGCCGCGACCTGGAGCGGGTGGCCGATTGCATCGCACGGGCCGACCTGGATTTTGTGGCGCTGAGCGAGGTCCGCGGCCCTGCTCCTTGGCAGAAACAGGATCAGGCCGCAAGGCTCGGCCGCCGCTTGGAGATGGGGTGGTTGTTTGCGCCGGCGGATCGGGTCTGGTCTCACCGGGAATCGGGCAACGGCCTGCTTAGCACGCTGCCGGTCGGCTTCTGGCAGCGGATTCCCCTTTCCCGCAAGTACGACCACAGCTATCGCAACGCCGTGCTGGTCGGTCTTCGACACCGGGACCGAACGATTCACGTGCTGCTGACCCACATTACCCGGCGCGACGACCGCGACCGCCGGTCCCAGCTTCGGGCGGTGATTGCCATGTTTCTGGCCCTGGACGAACCCGCCATCCTGTTGGGCGACCTGAACTCCGACGCCGACGATCCGCAAATCCGCCGGCTACTCGAGACTCCCGGTGTGGGCCTCCCATCGGTGGGACATGAAGATGCCCCGCCGAATGGGCGGGTGGGCGAGATCCTCGGTCGGGAGGCCCCGCGCAGGATCGACTGGATCTTCACCCGCGGTCTGCGCTGCCTGGACGCGGGGATCCGTGACGACGGGGCCTCCGATCATCCGTTGATCTGGGCAGAGCTCGAGCCAATTGCGCTAGACGCAGCAAAAAGGGGACCTTTGGGGCGATGAACTGGAGTTTGATTCGGCTTAAACGTAGAATAGACTGCCGGGATTCTCGCCGCGTAACCATCGAGGGCGCCACATTGTGCTCGGTCCAGTGTCCGAATTGTCGTCGTAAGCCATGAAGCGAAACGAGAGCAAACCGGCTCGCGGACTCCCGGGCCAAACGGTGTTTCTGGCGGTGGTTGTCGTGGCCGGCTGCGTGATGTTCGGCTACTTGGCGATCTTTGGCGATCGGGGGACCAACCGCAGCGCCGAGGCCGCGGTGTCCGAGCTGCGGCTGGAAGACATCCCGTTTAACGGGGCCCGGGCGTATGAGTACCTGCGGCAGGTCTGTGCCATCGGGCGGCGTCCCAGCGGATCGGCGGGCATGGAGGCCCAGCAGAAGCTGCTGGCTGCGCATTTTCGGAAGCTTGGCGGAAAGGTGGAGCTTCAGCGGTTCCGGGCCCGCCATCCTGTGGACCGCTCCCGGCTGCCCATGGCCAACCTGATCGTCCAGTGGCACCCCGAGAGCAAGCAGCGGATCTTGCTTTGCGCCCATTACGACACCTTGCCGTTTCCGATGCTCGACCCTCGCAACCCGCGGGGAACGTTTGTGGGGGCCAACGACGGCGCCAGCGGCGTGGCGGTATTGATGGAGCTGGGCAACGAGATGCCCAAGTTGTCGTGCAAGTATGGCGTGGACTTCGTGTTTTTCGACGGCGAAGAGTTCGTTTTCCGCAAGGGAGACAAGTTCTTTTGGGGATCGGAGCACTTCGCCCGTGCATACGCCAACAATCCTCCGCCGCATCGCTACCGCTGGGGTGTGCTGCTGGACATGGTGGGTGACGCCGATTTGCAGATTTACCAGGAAGGCCATAGCGTCTCCTGGCCGGACTCGCGCCCGCTGGTGGACGACATTTGGGCGACCGCCCGACGATTGGGCGTGCGGGAGTTCATCGCCAGGAAGAAGTACCACATTCTCGACGACCACCTGGCGCTGCACGACATCGCCGGGATACCTGCGTGCGACGTGATCGACTACGACTACCCTTTCTGGCATACCCAGGGCGATATCCCCGCGCGCTGCTCGGCGCTGAGCCTGGCCAAGGTAGGCTGGGTAATACGCGAGTGGCTCAACGCCGTGCAGTAGCCGGCAAGGAAATGATGATTGATGATTGATGATTGACGAGCGGCCGAACTTCATCAATCCTCGTTCATCAATCCTCATTCATCATTCATCATTCATCATTCATCATTCATCATTCATCATTCATCAATCATCAATCATCAATCCTCCCCCCCGTGATTCCCCGTGGAAACCTGGTCTCTGGCACTGA
>SDBV01002976.1_pt1 | contig 25248 bp, 14 predicted proteins | sample 2277081 | NCBI WGS metagenome assembly SDBV01 (sample SAMN10402039, study PRJNA504765) | marine sediment metagenome | isolation source: marine sediment core GS10_PC15, 223 cmbsf | place: Arctic Ocean: Southern Knipovich Ridge | collected 2010 | reverse complement strand
CTTGGGAGAGCGGGGGGATTTGGTTTTCGGCGAAGAATTCGACGGCCAGGGTTTCATGGCTTGTCTGGGGCTCGCCGCCGGTGATTTCGCAGAGGAAGAACATTTTGTAGAGGTGGAAGGGAAAAGACGGTTTGTGCGGGTGTTTGTTGCGGTCGTAGACTGCGCAGAGCTTTGTCGTGCGGACTTTGAAGCCGGATTCTTCGAGCGTTTCGCGTTCGACCGCCTCGGCGGGTGAATCGCCGACGTCGGCGAAGCCGCCGGGCAGTGTCCACAGGGCGTCTACGCTTTCCTTAACGAGCAAAATCGTGTCGTCGCGAAAGGCTGCCCCGCGAACATCGACCTTGGGCGTGGCGTAACCGGCCTGGCGGGAGAACAACTCGGCGAACTCTGCCTTTTCCAGATCGCCGCCGGCGGCCATCATCTCGGCTGCTATGTCGCGAATGGTCTGGTAGCGCTCGATTTCATAATGGTTGTCGGAATAGGTCAGGCCGCTTTGGGAAATCGCCGCCAGGCGCCTGGCCCAGTCAAGCCACTTTGGTTCCATTGATCCTCCGGGAAAATATTTTCTCTTTTTTGGAATGGTTGGCTTTTCGTCCATCCACCTCACTACGTTCGGTGGCTGCCACCCATTTGCGTATAAGGGTCCACCTCAGAGTTTTGCTCCGCAGTATTTGCAGTGGGCGGCGTCGGGGTCGTGGCCTTGTTTGCTGCATTCGGGGCAGGTTCTTGAGGTTATCCTTTTGTCCTTTGCCGCTTGTGTCAGTTCCACTGTCATTATGCCGGTGGGGACTGCGATTATGGAATAGCCTAAGATCATGACCATCGACGCCAACAACTGGCCAAACTCCGTTTGCGGCGAGAGATCGCCATAGCCGACCGTCGTCAGCGTAACGATCGCCCAGTAGACGCCCTTGGGTATGCTGGTGAAGCCGTTATCGGGGCCCTCGATGAGAAAGATTATCGAGCCGATGATTACGACCATGGTCAGCACGGTAAAGATGAATACGAAAATCTTCTTGCGGCTGGCGATCAGTGCGCGCTTGAGGACATTCGCCTCGCCCACGCATTCGCCAAGTTTGAGTACACGGAAGATTCGCAAAACCCGCAGGATCCGAATCACTGTCAAATACTGCGTGCCGGCAAGGATGAGGCCCGCGTATGCGGGCACAATTGCCAGCAGATCCACCACGCCGAAAAAGCTCACTGCATAACGAGCCGGATTGCCCACGCAGACAAGCCGCAAAATGTACTCGATGGTGAAGAGGATCGTAAAGAGCCATTCCAGCACGTTAAGCAGCCCGCCGTGCGACTCATGTACGCCGGCGATGCTGTCGAGCATCACTACGGCTACGCTTGCGACGATGCAGAGTATGAGCACCACGTCGAACCACTTGCCCGCCGGCGTGTCGGCCTCGAATATTACCTCGAAGGCGACCTTGCGCCAGCCGCTTAAAGACTGCTTTCGTCCGGCTGTATCCATGACATGAATCCCGCCAAAGAACCTATGTTTTGAAAACCTGGAAAAACCTTCGACGGATTATAAATCCGCAAGAGTAAGACATAAAGGAAAACTTTTTTCAAATGCCTGCCATCGGTCGGTCGAAAACACATCAGGGACGCTTGCGTGTTGGAGGGTTGTCTGATATTGTGGGGCAATTGATATGGCGGGAGATTGCTATGGAGATCAAAATACAGGATTTGATGGTCCGCAGCGGGGTGGGGTTCGGGACCAGCGGGGCCCGCGGGCTCGCCGACGACATGACGGATCTTGTGTGTTATGCCTACGCGAAGGGTTTTCTTCAGTACCTGGAATCGGCGGGCGAGATTGTCAGGGGCGGAACGGAGGTGGCGGTTGCGGGGGATTTTCGGCTGAGTACGGACCGGATTATGGAGGCGGTTCGCCGGGCGGCGGTTGATATGGGTTATGGGCCGGTCAACTGCGGCAAGATTCCTTCGCCGGCGGTTGCGCTGTACGGCATTGTCAAGCAGATTCCGGCGATAATGGTTACGGGCAGTCACATCCCGGCCGACCGCAACGGCATCAAGTTCAACAAGGCCGGCGGCGAGATCCTAAAGACCGACGAGGCCGGCATCCGCGAGCAGGTAGTCCATATCGCCGACGGTCTGTTTGCCGATGACGGCAGCTTTGCGTCGCCGGCCGGTGGCGAATGGACGCTATCGAATGCCGCGCGCCGGATGTATGTTCGCCGCTACCTGGATGTTTTTGCCCGGGACTGTCTGGCAGGCAGACGCATCGCCGTGTATCAGCATTCGGCGGTGGGGGGCGATATCATTCTGGAGATCGTCAAGGGGCTTGGCGCCGATGCGACGGCTCTGGCGCCGTCGGATGAGTTTATTCCTGTCGACACGGAGGCGATCCGTCCCGAGGATATCGAACTGGCGGCGAAGTGGGCGACAGAGGAGTCCTGGGATGCGATTATTTCCACCGACGGCGACAGCGACCGGCCGTTGATTGCCGATGAAAAGGGCAACTGGCTTCGCGGCGATGTGGCGGGTATTTTGTGTGCGAAGTACCTCGACGCCGACTCGGTCAGCACGCCCGTCAGTTGCAACAGTGCTGTCGAAAAGTGCGGCTGTTTCAAGAGCGTCCGACGCACGCGGATCGGGTCGCCCTATGTGATTGCATCAATGATTGAGGCGAGCGAAAGCGGGGCTAAGGCGGTTGTGGGCTATGAAGCAAATGGGGGTTTTCTGACGAACTCCGATATAACGCTGTCTGGAAAGAGCCTGCGAGCTTTGCCGACCCGCGATGCGGTGATTTTGCTGTTGAGTGTTATTCTATTAGCCGACAGGGAGGGCAAGAAGATTTCCGAACTTACGGCCGATCTGCCCGAGCGATACACGGCAAGTGACCGGCTGAAGAACTTTCCACAGGAAGACAGCCGGTCTGTTCTGGAACTGTTCAGTTCGGGCGATGAGATTAAGGACAGGGATAAGGCGACGGAGGTTTTTGGCGGGCTTTGCGGTAGTTGCGTGGGCATCGATCGAACGGACGGTGTCCGGATGACCTTTGACAGCGCCGAAATCGTCCACCTGCGGCCTTCGGGCAACGCGCCGGAGTTTCGATGTTATAACGAGGCCGCCCTGGCGGATCGGGCAGCCGAACTAAATGGAGCCTGCATGCAGATTCTCGCCGAACTGCGGCAGAGTATTCAATAGTCAATCGGGGCGACGGTGGGGGTGTGGTTTTGTCGGATTCAAGGATTTCGACCTGGCCGAAGGAACCGCTCTTTGCAGCAAACCGATATATCGGCCTTTGAGTAATCCGCTCAAGCCGCATTGCGAAACCACACAAGCGACGGATCCCCTGAAATCTCCCACAAATCGTAACGAAATGATGTTGTATTACTGTATCGCCTGGATGCGGCGGCTTGCCTGTGATCGGCGACATATTAAGAAAATGTTCAAGAAAAAGAATGCGACATCGAACAGGTTGGCTGTAGAGCGCATATTGATAGATGACCGGTAACTGGGGAAAACAGTCGGAAGATGGGTTTTACCCTTGTTATAAATATAAACTTTTCTCCTCCTCCAAAGAGGGCTCGGCCAACATCGGCCGGGCCTTTTTTTTCGCATTTTGGGCGGTGTCGGGCGGCAGAGAGGGTAATCGGGTGCATATCGGCCCCGGTGTGAGACCGCATGTGGCGCGGCCGTTGATGTTTAGAGCCTATCCCAATAACCCTCTGGCTTCGACCGGCTGCGTCGGCCGTGGTCGGCGTCAGGCTGCATCGGCAATGCAGAACATTGCCTGCTTCGCCTTCCTTGCCCACAACCGACTCGCTCGGTCTCGGGCCGACAAGAGGTTATTCGAATAGGCTCTTAGTCTAAGGTCGCGTGGACTATTAGCCCGCGGGCCTGAGCATCCGTGTTTTCGTATGAGCCGTAGAATTCGCTGTTGCAGTCGAGCCAGAGTACGAGGCGGTGGAAGTCCTCTTTTGACAGTTTGACGCCGTAGTGTTTTTCGTCCATGTAGTTCAGCAGTCCGGAGGCTCTTGCGCCGAACTTGCCGGGTATTGTGCGGCTGCCGCCGTGGACGCCCTGGTTTATGGAGCCGTTGGAGACGTGAAAATAGAAGCCGTACTTTTCGGCCAGGTTGTTGTACGAGCGGGTCCAGCCGTTGGCGCCCTCTATGACGCCGGCGAGGTCCACCGCCTTGTTTTTCTGATGGCAGTCCACACAATTGCGATCCAGCACCGGCTGGACCAGGCGGACGTAGTTGAAGGGATTTGAGCCGTCAACGTCGCCCCGGAGTTTCGAGGGCGCCCGCTGCACCGCTAACGGAACCCTTGTCGATTGTTTCGGCGCGCGGTGCTTTCGCTCATGACAGCCCAGGCAAGTCAACTGCTCGCCCGGGTGCACATACGTCGCCGAGCGCATCGACTGAATTGCCATGCCGCGTGCGTCCAGGGCCTGAAAGTAGATTGCTTTTCCGACCGGTGCTTCGAAGTAGGCACTGCCGTCGGGCTCTACGGGGACAGTTCCGAGGACCGCGCGGGCGTTGGTCTGGTTCGCTATACCGATGCGGGGCTGGTTCGGGGGCGGCGTGGTCTTGGGCAGGGCCTGAATGATTCGAATCGCCGCGACTTTGGCGCCTTGGGGCCAGTCGAAATCGCTGTCGTAGACGTTGGCAATGGTGATTGTTTCCTGCGGGCGCCGGCCGCCGGCCTTGAGTTTATCTTTGGCTGTCTGTACGGTCCGCGTGGGGATCACCGGAGGTACAGGGCGCGGGCGAAGCGGAATCGGGCTGAGGCACGAAATCGCCGGGTCGCGATAGATCAACTCGCGGTTGCCGAACCGGTCGATCCAGTAGATGCCCCGGTTTTTCGCCTTTTCGTCGTAGACGCACAGGTAATCGTCCTCGCTCAGCGGCCAGGGCGTGCCGTAGGTCATGTAGTTTCGAATCGGTTTGCCTTCAGCCTCCGGGAAGGGCGTATTCGGCGTCAGCCGGGTCAGTTGCGCCATCGCCCGGTCGTCTTCGATCCGCGGATCGATCATAACCAGCGACCCGAATGCGTTACCGTGGTGCGAACCGGTGGTGGCGACGTATCGGTACGAGCCGGGTATCGCCCGAATGCTCATCTCCATCCACGGGCGGTTCTCGCGCCGCAGGGGATAGTTGCCGTGGAACGAGCGCGGGTCGCGGCCGTCGGGGAAACTCCTCCAGATGTGGTGGGCGATGTTGGTATCGCGGTCGACGTAATCCCAGCGGGTGTAGACGAGCATTCCGTCGTTGTCGACGCTGGGATGCCATTCGTGTGTTTCATGGAAGCTGATACAGATGATGTCGCTGCCGTCGGGTTCCATCGAGTACATGGTATAGACCGGGCAGTGTCGGCCGCAGCGGAGGTAGCCTCCGCGACGCTCCGTGATGAACACGATTCGGCCGTTGGGCAGGAAACACGGGTCAAAGTCGTCGGCGGACCCATCGGTCAATTGCACCAGACCCGAGCCGTCGGCGTTGACCTTGAAGATATGGTAGCTGATCTCCGGACTCCACTCATACGCCTCTTTACCGCGGTATTTTTCATAGGCCTTTGCCTGTGTGTAGGCGAAGAGGATCGTCTTGCCGTCGTACGACAGGTCGGGCGAAAGAAACGCACCGTCGGAAAGATTGTCGCCGGCCAGCCGCCCCTGTTCGACGGTCGAATCTTCCAGCACGTTGGTCAACTTAGGGTTGGGACCGAACGGGTCGGACAGAATGAACAACCCGCCGCCGGGTTTGGCGTTGCAGCCGTAGTACTGATCGCACATGTGGAAGACGCCGACGGAGTCGTGCCGCTTGATGAACAGCAGCTTGTCGAAGTCCAGCAGCGGATTGGCAAACGCAATCCGACGAACAAGCCGGCGGGCCTCGAGATAGAGCCCTTTGCGGGTATCATGCGGTATGTTGTCTTCGATTTCGAGTGCGGCGAGGTGCACCTGGAGCTTTTTCAAATCGGCTCCCGCCGACTCCAACTCTCTGGAGTCGGTATCGCGGCGGAGACGCTTGAGCAGCGCCTTGCCGCGTTGGACTACCGTTTGCGTGTGGGCCAGCTCGAATCGACTGTCCTGATCGATCCAGTCGGCCTCGATCAACTCGCGCATCGAATCGCCGACGTTAATTGTACGGGCGGGGCTCAACCGGGGTGAGAGGACAAAAACAGCGATTATCAGCCAGGAACCGGCCGTGAATGTGCATCGTCTCATTTCGTCATTCCTCAATAAGGTCGCAATAAGCCAATTATACCACAAATCGCCCGGATTTCAACATTGATGCCAAAAATGCAGCCCATCCGGCCAACACGCAGGCATTTCTACTTATTGCAGCAGACAAATACAATTGCAATTTATGGAAAAATACTCTAAAATGTAATCGCAATCGTCAAATGACGCATGTTCCTTGTACAGGAGGGAAAACAGTGAAGAATACAGTTGCGACAATACTAATCGCCTTGTCGGTTTTGGTGTTTTCGCAGTCGCTCTTTGCCGAAGACCTCGCTGTATTAGGCGCCGAGATTGACGGTGGGTTGCCGCAGGATATGATGAAACGCTATCTGCTGAATGCGGCAGAGCAACTACGGCTGCAGTGGCAGGCCGAGTATAACCAGCGCACGACGCCTGAGCAGATCGCCGAATACCAGGGCCGTCTCAAGGCAAAATTCACCGAATCGCTCGGCGGTTTTCCCGAGCGGACACCGCTTAATCCGAAGATCACCGCCACGCTTGAGCGGGATGGGTACGTCGTCGAGAAAATCATCTTCGAGAGTCAGCCGGGCCACTATGTTACCGCCCTGCTGTTTTTGCCCGACAGCAGTCGCTTCGAGAAGCCTTATCCGGGTGTGCTTATCCCGTGCGGCCACAGTCAGCAGGGCAAGGCCAACGACCTCTACCAGCGGGTGGGAATCCTCCTGGCCGTAAACGGCATGGCGGGGCTGGTGTTTGACCCAATCGACCAGGGCGAGCGAAGCCAGATCTTAGGCGAAAACGGCAAGGCCCCAATGTGGGGCACGCGATCGCACACCATGTTGGGTGTGGGCTCTATCCTGTTGGGTCAAAATACCGCACGCTTTGAAATCTGGGACGGCATGCGGGCGATCGACTATCTCCAGTCGCGTCGCGACATCCGACCGGACAAGATCGGCTGCACCGGCAACAGCGGCGGGGGCACACAGACTTCATACTTTATGGCACTGGACGACCGCATCGTCGCCGCGGTGCCGAGCTGCTATATCACAAGCTTTGACCGGCTGCTCAACACCATCGGCTGCCAGGACGCCGAGCAGAATATCTTCGCCCAGTTGGCGTTCGGCATGGATCACGCCGACTACATTATGATGCGGGCGCCCAAGCCGACACTCATCTGCTGTGCGACAAAGGATTTCTTCGATATCTCCGGCACGTGGGAGAGTTTCCGCTACGCCAAGCGCCTCTACAGCCGCATGGGATTTGCCGAACGCGTCGATATCGTCGAAACCGACAACAAGCACGGTTTCTCAGGCGAGCTGCGACAGGGCGCCGTCCGCTGGATGGCGCGATGGCTGCGCAATACCGACAGGCCGATCGTCGAATCGCCCGACCTCCAGCCGCTGGACGAACAAGAGGCTTTGTGCACGCCAAAGGGGCAGGTTATGCTGCTGGAGGGCGCGCGATCGGCGTTCGATATTAATATCGACCGCGAAAAGCAACTCGCCCGGCAAAGAAAACGAATCTGGGACAACGCCGACAAGGCAGGCGCGCTCCGGAAGGTCCGCACGATCACAGGTATTCGAGAACTCAACGACCTGCCGCAACCCGGCGTTGAAGATGCAGGATCGGTCAGCCGCGACGGCTGGGCAATCAGCAAACTCATAATCGTTCCCGAAAAGGGCATCCACCTGCCGGCGCTGAAGTTCACCTGCGCCGATAAGCCGTGCACCGGCATCGTGCTTTACGTTCACGAAGACGGCAAAGCCGTCGACGCCGCACCGGGAGGGGCCATCGAACAACTCGTCAAATCCGGCAGGACGGTCTTCGCTGTCGACATCCGCGGAACCGGCGAAACAAGACAGACCTCGCAGCACTACGGGGCGCCCTACTTCGGCACCGACGGCCAGGATGTCTATGCTGCTTACGTCATGGGCCGTTCCTATGTCGCCATGCGAGCGGAAGACATCCTCGTCTGTGCCCGCTATGCAATCGGTTCCTCAGACCCGCAGCAAAAGCAGGGCGTCCAACTTATCGCTGTCGGAAACGTCGGCGTTGCCGCACTGCACGCCGCCGCGCTTGCGCCGGAAGTCTTCAAGTCCGTCAAGCTCAGCAAGACGCTACGATCGTGGTCGGACATAATCCATTCGAGGATTTCGAACAATCAGCTCGTCAACACCGTCCATGGTGCGTTGACAAGCTACGACCTGGGCGATCTGGCCGCGATGCTCGGCGATAAGATCACCATATGCCAGCCCGTCGACGCCTCAGGCAAACCGATTGAGAATTGACTTTAGAGACTCCGGTTGAAACATGAATGCAGTCATTACCTTACGGGCGTTCGGCGATAACTTTATCTATCTGGTGCGATATGAGCCGCACAAAGCGATTGCGGTTGATCCGGGCGAAGCCGGCGGCGTATTGTGCGCTCTCAAAGAACATGACCTGACACTCACCACCGTCCTTGTTACGCATCATCACTACGATCACTCGGCGGGCGCAGGCGACCTCAAGAATAAAACCGGCTGCAAAGTCATCGGCCCGGACAAGCGGATACTGTCTGTCGATCAGATTATAGACGGCGGGCAGACTATCACGGTGGACAGATTGAAGATTGAAGTGATCGGCACGCCGGGCCATACGCGAACGAGCGTGTGCTTTCGGGTATGCCCCTTCGGCGACAATCCGCACGGTCTGCTCTTTACGGGCGACACAATGTTCATCGGCGGATGCGGTCGGGTCTTTGAAACAGACATGGAGACAATGTATGACTCGCTCCAGATATTGGCCTCAGCAGGCGACGATACGCTGGTCTACCCCGGTCATGACTATACCGAAGAGAACTACCGCTTCGCACTGAAGATCGAGCCAGGCAATGAAGCGGTCAAAGCGCGACTGGCCCAAATCCAGAAGAACCCTGTGCCGCCTTCAACCATTGCACAGGAGAAAGCGACAAATATATTTGTCCGGGCAAACGATGCGCAGGTCTTCGATCAACTGCGCTGCAAAAAGGACGTTTTTTAGCATAGCGGTGGGCTAAAAGCCCACCCTACAGGTGAAGGACGTTTTTTAGTTCGGCGCAGCGGCGACCTTTGGCGAGCTACTTTCCCGGCGAGTCACTTCGACTGCACAAAGAGCGGGATCTCCGCGTTTGGGCACAAGGTCTATCACCAGATCGCGATCCACACGAATACCACTAAACTTATATGTCAGGATCTTTCGGCTGCCGGCGGAACTTTCGAGAGTTTCAACTACCTTATCCACTGTCTGGCCCTGCAGCTTTATATCAAAGGCTAACTTGCCCTGTTGGGCGGTCTTCGTATCGGTACAATACAGACGTACATCGTAATCGGCCGGTGCGTCATTTTCACCCAGCAGAGGCAACACGCATTTCTTCAAATCCCTGGCATACGACGCGAACAGCCACGACTTGTCCGCACCTGTCGTCGCCTCAGATTCGTTGTTAGTGTTGACATAGCCGCCGCCATCATGAAACTCGGTCGTTAATTTCAAAGAAAACATCACCGCACTGCGATCGCTCGACACGGAGGGCCTGGGATAGCCAATCCACAAAGTGCCGTCATGGGCCCGCCGGTCGCCCGGTGCGCCCAGGTTGATCGCCATGTGCTTTACGGGCGTGTTCGATCCGCCCGCGCCGTAAATGCCCCATCGCTGATAATCCGGACGCGGCTCCAGGACCACCGTGCAGACGATCGGGAACAGACAGACGCATCCAGCGCTTGCTTCGGGCGCCAGCACCAGGCCGTCGGCGGGTATCGCATTGATCCAGCAGCCCAACCGATGGCCCGCAAAATGCCGTATTCCGCTGTCGTCCTGCAGATCGTAATAGCTCGTATAACCCGACCGCAACAACAGCATATTCGGAGCAGCCGATATCGCCCCGCAGTGATGGCCCGGCCGCAAAAACTGCCACGCCGTTTCCTCACCCGTCAACGGATGCGCCCGCGTGATCTGCCTGCCCGTTTTCAACTCGAACTTCCAGGGTTCGGCAAGGATCGTATCGCCGATTATCACAGGACGATGACGATAGTTGGCGTCTTTCGCCCACATCACGTCGCCCGTCTTCGCCGAAAGTGCAACAAGCCGCCTCTCACTGAACTCGCCCCTGAGGAACTGCCGCCAGTAATGACCATTGGCATTGGCGCCGCAAAGAACAACAGTCCCGTCGCGATACATCGCACTAAGCTCGCCGCCGCCGATACCGATCCGGCTGCAGTCGGCAACATCAACCGCTCTTTCCCACAGTTTACCGCCCGTCCGGGCATCGAGCGCGACAGCCAATCGCAAATCCATCGCCTTGATCGCTTTCTTCGCATCTTCGGCAGCGGCGCCTTCGAGCTTGGCAAACCGCGACTTGTCCTGCTTCAAAAACGCCTCTCTCTGCTCGGGAGAAAGTGAACTGTCCACAAAGAACATCCATCCGTCGCCGATGGCAATTGTCAGGTTGATAATGTTCGTGCCGCCATAGGTCCATATCAGCCTGCCGCTGTCAACGTCATAGGCAAAGACTTTGTTGGAGACGCCCCGCGTGGTCAATGCGCTTCCGTACAGGATGCCATCGACATACGCCGTGTAGCCCCACTTGCCCCGCGCTCCATCTGCACCGGGGGGAACTTCGTATGTCGCAACAGTGCTGCCTGTTTGCGCGTCAAGCCGCAAACACTCGGCGCCCACCCCGACAAAAAAGCTGTCGTCGGACGCCGCCAGGTTGCCGCACTCATATTTCTTCAGCCGATCACGCATGGCGCCTGCAATTTCGCGTTTCCATTGCAGCACGCCATTGTAAGAGTCATACACCATTACATTGTGCTCGCCCTGTATGAACATTCGTCCGTTGACGGCCAGAGGCGCCGTCGTGGCGTTATGCCGGTTCACCATCGGGGCAGGGCCCGGATCGCCGAACCACAACAAGCCCAACGGCCCGCTGACAAGCCTGTCGTCACTGCAGGTGGTATTGCCGGGCTCGGCATACTGATGGGTCCATTTGCCCGCGCCTGCAAGCGCTTGTCGCTCCATGATCGCCCAGCGGCCGTTTGTCTCACTGATACGACATTGACCCAGACCCAAATGCCGCATCCATCCGCTCAGGTCCGCCGCCGCAATCAGTTTCGTGTTGTCCGGCGTACCCAGACACACTATCCCGCCGCAGGGTTTGAGGTGCCTGACAATGTCGGCCGCATCACAGGGCATCTTGCCGGTTATGAGCAGGCTGTCGGAGACAATGAGATTTGCAAAATAATTCGAATACGGCAAATCGGACAAATCGGCCCTGTCAATAACCACACGCTGGCCATACAGCCCGGCGGCATCGAGTGCTTTTCGCGCTGCCTGCACTTTCGCCGCATCCGGCTCCACACCGATAATGTGCAGGTCGGTCCGCTTCGCTAATTCGTATGCAAGCCTGCCGTTTTCAGCACCTAACACAAGGCAGTATCCCTTCCGCACACCGCTGACATCGATAATTGTCTCCGCCGCCCGGGCATAAACATCGCTCAATTCATCTGCACCATAAGGATTAGCCGCCACCCTGTCCATTGCGGCGGGCCCGCCTGTGTCGCTCTTCCTGGCTCGATCACCCGCAAAACAATACACCTTGCCTTTGTCCGTGCTCACGATCAGCCGTCCGTCGGCAGCGGCCAGACCGCGGGCCTTGCCCTCGACGTCCGACGACCAGTCAACCGACCCGGTCTTACGATTCAAACCGCAGACCTTGTTGGCGCCTCCCACAAAGACCATATCGCCGGTGACGATCAGTTCGGCATCGCTGTCGTTAGCCGTACGCCAGCGAACCGTCGGCTTGATCTTCTGCTCATTGTGCTGCTTTAACTCTTCTCGTGCGGCATCGAGATCCTTGCGGAGTTTTTTGAGCTTGTCGCCGCCTGCTCTCCGCACACTGCTCCGCAATCCCTTAACCTTGTACTCCAGCGAATGTCGCTTGCGGCTGGCTTCGGCGTAGGCGGTCCGGTCCATCGCCACAATCTCTTTGCCAGTCGCCAGATACGCTTCGGTTCCCACAATCGCCAATCGCCTGCCCGGAAACCAGCCAAAACCGCTCCTGCCGCTCTTTTGGTCCAGGGTCAGCAGATGATGCTGCGTGCCGGTATAGACCTGCTCATCGGACAGCAGCGCGTATGTCCCGCCGATCACACCGCCGGCAGCCTGACCGCGCCACCCGTGGGACGGTTTGAAGAGCATCTTGCCCGTCGCCTTGTCAAACGCACCGGGAAGGGCACGACCACAGGGAATAAAGAGCTTGTCTTTAGCCGCCAACATATAGCCCTGCGGCGTAAATTCGTCGCGATACGCCCCGCCCTGGCTGATCGTATCGTTCTTCCATATCACCTTGCCGTCGGTTGCATCGACGGCGTAAAGATAAATATTTTCATGCGGAAATATGCCGGCCCCAAAATATGCAATCCCCTCATCGAGAACAACGCCCGTGCGAATGGGCCATCGCGAAATCATTCTGCCGTGTCCCAGGAGCTTTTCGTCATTGGGACCGCCGCGCAGTTTCCAGACGACGCTGCCGTCGGCGGCATTGAAGCAATAAACAAAACCGTCATCCGAGCCGACATAGACCTTGTTGTCCCACACCGTGGGCGCCAATCGCACTGGCCCGCCGGTATAGAACGACCAGCATTCATTGCCGCTTGCCGCGTCAATTGCATACACCTTGTTATCGACGGAGGAGCCGAAATAGACCTTGCCTCCGACAGCCGCCACCTGGAATGCGTCGTCGAACGCAACGCGATGCCGCAGACTGAATCCCTCACGACGCCGTTTGGCGGGCCCGGCCCACGCCGCCCGCGGTGCATAAACAGCCGAATACACCCACTCCAACGATAACGACGAGCCGACCTGATCACTCGTCCCCCCGCTCCGCGACTTGTCGCACCGATAGCCGGGCCAGTCGGCCGCTCTTGCACCGAGCGCCGACAAAACAATCACGATAACAACAAATCTGACATACGATCTTTCCGATAACATCATGATCTGCACTCCCAAATCCATCAAAATCAATCAAGAACTTCTAACAAAATGAAACGTGGCACGGGCATCCTGCCCGTGTATCATGGGCAAGATGCCCATGCCACATAATTATTTCACCGGATAATCCGGCAGCGGCGGTATCTCCTTTTCCTTTGTCTCGAGTTCCTTGCCAATATGCTCGATTGCCTTGTTCAACTGCTGATCGATCCCGACATACTCTTTGGCCGGGTCATTATCAACATAGATATCCGGCTCGACGCCGACGCCCTCGATTATATATTCTTTTCCTTCCACATCATAGCGCGAAAACTCCGGCTTCATCAGGAAGCCGCCGTCCAACAGCGGCAGCGACCCGCGAATGCCGACCACGCCGCCCCATGTTCTCTTGCCGATCACCTTGCCGAGTTTGTGCTTCTTGAAGCGATACGTAAACAGATCGCCGTCGGAGGCACTGAACTCATCGGCCAGGCAAACCATGGGCCCGTAAATCAACGCCGACGGGTTCGGTCCGGGGGCCGTGTTTCTGGAAAAAGTGATCATTGCGATCTCGCGTCTGAGCCTCTCGATGATCATCGGCGAAACGTTCCCGCCGCCGTTGCCGCGGACATCGATAATGAGGGCCTTCTTGCGGACCTGCGGATAGAAGTACTTGACAAACTCGTTCAAGCCGCGACGGCCCATATCAGGGACATGAATATAACCGACTTTGCCGTCGGTCGCCTTATCGACCTTGGCGATATTGCCCTGCACCCAGTTGTAATAATACAGACCGGACTCATCATCCGTCGGCACGACGATCACGTTGCGAGCGTCCTTCTTTGCCGGCTTTGAGTTCAGTTGCAGTGTGACCTGCTTACCCGCCTTGTTCAAGAGCAACTCATAAATGTCCTTTACCTTCGCGGTCGATTTGCCGTCAACGGCAATAATAAAATCACCCTCATTGGCATCGACGCCGATCTCCGTCAAGGGCGACCGAAGTGATTTATCCCAGTTCTGCCCGCGAAGAATCCTGTCGATCCTGAAATAGCCGTTCTTTGGGTCCTTTGAAACCTGCGCCCCGAGCAGTCCCGTCTTGATCCTGGCGGGCCTTGGATAATCCCCCTGGCCCACATAGGTATGGCCGACATTCAACTCGCCGATCATCTCACCGATTATATAGGTCAGGTCCGCGCGGTGATTGACATGCCTGACCAGCGGCTTATACCGCTTTCGCATCCCCTCCCAGTCCACACCGTGCATATTCGGAACGTACAGAAACTCCCGCATCTGCCGCCAGCACTCGTTGAATATCTGGCGCCACTCGGCCTGCCTGTCGAGATTGACCTCCATCGGCGAAAGATCCAGCGTCTCCTTCATCTCGATCTTTCCCTTGGGCAGATCGATAATCGCGTACTTGCCGCCTGACGACACTAACATTTTCTTTTCATCGGCGGATATCTCATAGCGACTGATCTGTCCCAACTCTGTTTCCTTCTTGTCCTTCAGGTTGTAGCACCACAACGTGGTCTTGCTGTCTTTATTCCCACTGCGAAGGTAATACACGCAATCGCCGACCGAACGGAGCTTGCGGTAGCTGGAAACTGCAACCGGCAGGACAGCTATGCGGTCCTTGATGCCGTCGAGATCAACTTTCACAACGGTTTTTTTGGGCTTCTTGTCGTCTGCGGCCTCGGTTTTTGCTTTGTCGGCATCCTGTTTTTTCTCAGGTGCGGCTTTTTTCTCCACTGCCACCTCGTCGCTTTCATACTTGAAAGGCGATGCCGTCTCTTTTGCCAAAGTGAGGAGGTAAATCCGCGACATGTCCTGATAGGCATGGTTCCATTCCGTCCGGCTGTAGATCGGATTGAAATCGCGGTTGGACTCGAAGAAGATAAACCTGCCGTCGGCGCTGAATATGGGGTCTGAAACCGAATACCAGCCGTCGGTCAAGTCATACGATTTCTTCTCCTTGAGCGAATACAGACAGACCTTGTTCATCCGGTCCTTTTGGGGCCTGACATAGACAATCCACCTGCTGTCCGGCGACCACGAATAATTACGGAACTCCCCTTGCTCCGATTTATCCACCTGGGTAATCTGTCCGCCCGGGACACTGACAAACCGAAGACGCAGCCGCTTGCCCGCCCACAGAATCTTCCTGCTGTCCGGCGACCAGGCTATCCGGTACTTGTACGTTTCGGCGTTCTTTGTTATCCGCCTGGCCTTGCCCGTCCTGTCCTGGGCGCGTATGTATATCTCATCTTCACCGGTGGCGTCGGAAATGTACGCTATCCATTTTCCGTTCGGCGACCAGACCGAATTTCGCTCGTGCACTCCCGGTGTGCCGGTGAGATTCCGCACCGAACCGTGTTTTGCCGGAACTGTAAAAACGTCGCCCCTTGCGCCGAACAGCGCCCGCTTGCCGTCCGGCGAAATGTCATAATTTGTAACCTTGTCGGCGACGCTGACAATTCCCCCTCTGCCGCCGGCAAGATCCTCCTGAATGCGAATGACCACCTTTCTACATGTGCCGCCGGCAAGATTGTAGCGATAGATATATCCGCCGTATTCAAATACAATCGCTTTGGCGCCCAGGGAAGGAAACTTGATATCGAAGTCTGCAAAATCCGTCAGCTTCTTAGTTTTTTTCGTCTCGAGATCATAGACAAAAAGATTCATCCGCTTGTTTTCATCCCGGTCCGAAAGAAAATAAATCTTCTCGCCGCTCCACATGGGAATAATATCCTGGGCCGGATTGTCGGTGATGTTTTCTACTTTTTTCGTTTGGAAATCATAGACCCAGATATCGTCGGCCATTCCGCCCCGATAGCGTTTCCACGTACGGAACTCGCGGAATATGCGATTGTACGCCATCTTCTTGTCGTCCGGCGAAAACGAGCAGAAACCTCCTCGCGGCAGCGGCAACTCTTGCGACAATCCCCCACCCTTCGACACGGAATACAACTGCCCGTTGAAGCTGTTGTACGAACGCATCCGCGAGCGAAAGACGATATCGGCGCCGTCGCTGGTCCAGGCCATAACGATATTGTTGGGTCCCATTCTGTCGGAGACATCGTCCCGCCCCAATGTCGCCGTATGGGTCAGCCGCCTTGGAACGCCCCCACCGGCAGGCATCAGGTAAACCTCCGTATTACCGTCGTACTGACCTGTAAAAGCAATACTTTTGCCGTCGGGAGAAAACCTGGCAAACATCTCAAAGCCATCGTGGCCGGTCAGACGCCTGGCCACGCCGCCCTTTGACGACACGGTGTAAAGATCGCCCGAACAGGTGAACACGATCCGATTGCCGTTTATCGCCGGAAAACGCAGAAGCCGCGCCTGGCGACCGGCAAAAACAGCACTTGAAATGAAGACCACCGCAAGAGACACTATCCAAATTCGTTTCATCACGACTCCTGGCTCAACAAACAACGATATCTCACAAAAAACCCGCCTGCCAACGCAACCGGGGCGTTTAGTCGTAATTATAGCCCATCGGCGTCGAAAAGGCAAGGATTGGATCGGTTCTTTCAACAACGTGCGTGGGGCATTTTGGAGGGGGTCTTGAAATTCTGTGCCGGGGCACGTAGCAAAGTTGGCTTGCGGTCGGGCACACCAAAAAAAGAAGCGCCCCCGGCAAGCGCCAGGGACGCGATTGTGCTTGTGGCCGACTGGTTTTCTTTGGTTGATGCAGAAAACCGGTTCTTAGGGAATCTGGGGTTCTATGCAATCCGGTACGAGGTTGCATTCAAGCCATGTTGCCGCCATTTCTGCAAAATCGGCCAGATTGAAGATGCAGTCGCCGTTCAAATCGTACTGTGGTTTCACGTCGTCCAGGCAAATACTCTCGCCCGGCCGAAATGCGGTATACAGCGAGGCGGCATTGAGCGATGAAATGGCGTGGTTGTAAATCAGGACATCGTCAATCAGTCCCTGCTCAAATATGCCCACCGTATCCGATGGATTACGCGCCCCTATTCCCAAAGCCGTAATGTATGGCAGTGCACCGGGATTGACCCCGGTTACGGTCGCCCCAAGTTGTCCGTTAAGGTAATAGTGGGCCTGTCGTTCGGCGGGGCTGTATACAAGAAGCAGATGATTCCACTCATCGGCGGTCAGACCCGGCACTGAGGTGTCAACATTGCTATTACGAACCTCTGCGGAGAATTCGCTGCCCACACTCGATATAAGGATGCTGTAATCAGGCTCGCCGTCCTGAGGTACGAGCAATATGGCGCTGTCTGCGAGCACCGCGGCGGTGGGCTTTATCCACAGAGAGATGCTGACGGCATTGAGCAAACCGATTTCATTGTCGATCTGTATGAACTCATCTGGAGAAGCGATTTTTGCGGCTTGCCCGTCGACACCGGCCGGATAAGTCATCGTACCCGGTGAAGTGCCGTCATTGGCAGGATCAACTTCGTCGCTGAGGTTGTCCTCGAACTTCCAGTGGGCCATCTTCCGCTTTGTCAAGATTCTGCCCGAATCCGACTCTACCGAAGCGTCCTCGTTATTCTTTACGACACAATAGTAATAACCCTCGTCGGTGAGTAGGAGGCTCGCGATCGACAGTGTGGGCGAAATGGCGCCGGGGACCTCCGTATCAAGGCCGCCGCTTTCGTTAACCTTAAACCACTGATAGGAGTCGCCGTTAATGGCGACAACAGATAATTCTGCCAACTCGCCTGCCGGTACTGTAACAACCCGCTCGGGGTGCTCGTCGATGAGCGGCTCCGGCGACGCTGTCGTGAAGGTCCAGAGGTTGCCTTCCCGCCAGATGGGTCCGCCGTCATTGGGGTCATGGACGTCGACGCGCCAGTAGTATTTAACTTCCGTTTCGAGTTCGTCTTCGGCGGGCTGGTAGAGGTTTACGAGATCGTCTGTAACGACCCGATCATCAATGGTGAAATTGGGATCGTTCTTTCGCAGGTAGACGTCATAACCGATTGGCGTGATCTCAATTGGATCCTCCCACTCCAAAGGCGCCGTTGCCGAGACAAGTTTGGCTTTGTCAGCCGGAGTCGGGGTGTTTGCAAGATAGGCCGCCGAGGGGTCAGGCAGCACAACGAGATTGTCGATCAAACCGAAACTCACTTCCGGATTGTCTGAAATTGAGGTAAAGATGTCCATGTAACCGATGGAAATGTTGCCGTTGAGGGGGAAGCTGGAGCCTATATTCGGATCGAGTTCGGCGATGGGCAAGCCGTCGACTTCCCAGAGGGCTGTTGCGCCGTTAACGGTAACGGTCACCTCAAGCCAGGCAAAGCCCACCGCACCCGTTTGAGTGGTTCCTGTCTGATTAGGATGGAGGGCAGTCTGAGCCGGAACAGCCGTCGCAACATCGATGCTGCCGATACCCGCGTAATAGGGGTCACCGGCATTATTGGCTCCACTTACGGATCCCGCGAAGTACTGCGTGCTTTCTGGAAATTGCTCGCCGGCATTCTTGTAGGCGCGATAGTCGCGGCTTGAACCGCCCTCGCCTGTCGCAGCAAACCAAGCACCACTACCGGAGGTGCCGCCTTTATTCAATGTCGTGTCGTCGTGGCCGATGCCGGCGGTGAAAAACTCGGTTGAGCCGGCGCCGCCGCCGGGGAAGGGGCCGTTGGCGTTGACCCAGACGTCAAACTTTAGTTGGTAACTTCCGTTGAAGGTCTGGTCCACGGGTGATAGCGTAACAGCTTCAGTTCCTGTCGGGGAAACAATGTTCGCCGCGAGCCTGAGGCCCAGGGTCGTGCCGCCGCCGTTGGGCGAGGGGGGGACGCCGATGGTGCTGTAATCGAAGGCGAATGTCACGGATGTGTCGACCGAACTGGTAATAATGTTCCAGTTACCGGACGAATCAACGTCAAAGTCGTCTGAAAACAGGGCCGCCTGGGCGGCGATGGAAGCTGTCAAGAAAACAGCGGTGACTAAAAGACCTCTGATTGCCATGATATAGTCCTCCTTATGTAGATAGAATAGCGTGCCAGCGACGTCTTCTGTCTTTGCCTGGCAAAGACAGAAGGCGCGCGACACTAAACTTAACTCACAAGGGCGGCCAATAACAAAAGCACGGCCCTGTACATGTACATAATCTACTGATCTTACCTACGGGCTACCGGCGTCTGCGTCGCAAGAGAGCAAGTCCACCCATAAGGAACATGGTCATAGTTGCCGGTTCCGGGACGAATACGACTACTTCGAGATTGTCGATCAGACCGAAGCTGAGGGCAGAATCACCAGAAACTGACGAAAAGATATCCATGTAACCTACGGCAATATTACCATTGAGGGCGAAGTCGGCGCCAATGGTCGGATCGAGTCGGGCGATGTCCAGGCCGTCGATTGACCAGAGGGCGGTTGCACCATCGACTGTGACAGTCACCTCGTGCCAGGCAAAGGCTGCCGTGCCGGGCCCAGTGATTCCCGTTTGACCCTGGAGCGGAACGGCGACTGCGACATCGATATTGCCGAAAGCGGCATAATGCGGATCACTGGCGTTATGTGCTCCCCCGCCTGCGGACGAATTTCCCGCGAGGAACTGGCCGCTTTCTGCAAATTGCTCGCCGGCACCCTTGTAGGCGCGATAGTCACGGCTTGAACCGCCCTCGCCTGTGACCGCAAACCAACCACCAGTGCCGGTGGCCCCGCCCCGATTTACTGTTGTGTCATCATGGCCAATTCCAGTGGTGAAAAACTCGGTGGAGCCGGCGCCACCGCCGGGGAAGGGACCGTTTGCGTTGACCCACATATCGAACTTGAGTTGGTAACTCCCGCTGAAGCTCTGGCCCACTGGTGACAGGGTAACAGCTTCAGCTCCGGTCGGGGAGACGATGTTCGCCGCCATCCTCACGCCCAGGGTTGACCCACCCCCGTTGGGCGAGGCGGGCACGCCGACGGTACTGTAGTCAAACGCGAACGTCACCGATGTGTCCGCCGAACTGGTAAGGATGTTCCAGTTGGCCGACGAATCGACGTCGAAGTTGTCTGAAAACAGAGCCGCCTCCACGCTGACACAAGAAATTAAGATGATAACTGTTGCTGCAAGTAATTTGACTGCCATGACTTGACCCTCCTTTTTCTAAAAGTGTACTGAAAACGTTTTCTCCTTCTTTTCCATCACGTATTCCATCACAATTCCCACTATAAAAGGATTTTATCCGCAGCGAATCGAGATGTCAAGAGGAATTTTAAAAAAATTTGCCCCGCGGCGAAACCTGGCATGTTGTATAATAGGCAAATAGCGGCTTGCAATTGGGTTCGATACCGTCTATATTTATGGCAGTTTTGCCCGTTTTTGGCTTTTATGGCACGGAGGGGGCAGATAAGTTATATATTGTGGATATTGACGCAAGGTAATGAGTAAGGCAATAGCCTACAAAGGAATAGTCGCAATGCTCTATGCGGCGGTGGCACAAATCAAGGATAATCATGAGATGCTGTCTAAGCTGGACTCGTTCGGCGGCGACGGCGATCATGGGACAACGATGGTGCGGGGTATGGGCATCGTCGCCAAGACCATCGATGAGTCGAAGAGTGAGGATGTCAAGACGCTCTTGAGCGATATCGGGTGGGCGGTCATGGGAGTGGACGGTGGTGCGGCGGGGCCGTTGTTCGGGAGTTTCTTTGGCGGGATGAGCGAGCCGGCCGACGGCAGGGACGCTATTGACGTGGCGACCCTTGCGGCGATGTTCGAGGCGGGGTTAGCTTCGGTGAAGACGCTTACCAGCGCGAAGCCGGGCGACAAGACGATGATCGATGCGCTTGTGCCGGCGGTTCTGGCCGTGCAAAAGGCCGCCGACGAAGGGGCAAGTATAACGGATGCATTGGACAAAGCAGCCGAGGCGGCTGAAGAAGGCGCTGCGGCAACTAAGGATATGCAGGCGAGGTTTGGCAGGGCGAAAAATATTGGCGAAAAGAGTGTTGGCAACGCAGACCCCGGCGCGACGTCGGTGTCACTTATTTTCAAAGGTTTCATTGAAGGAGTCAGGTAATGCCCGATGCGGACAAGAGTAAAGGTAAAACGAAAGATTTTGGGATCGGTGTTCCGGTCGAGACGGGCGGTTTTTTCCTCAAGGGCGCAGCGCACCTGAGCTGGGGGATGAAGAATCGGCTGTCGCGGATATTCAATCCGAAGAGCGGCCGAACGGTTATGTTGGCTTTCGATCATGGCTATATCATGGGGCCGACGTCGGGCATTGAGCGGATCGATCTGAGTATTCCGCCGCTGATTGAGCATGTGGATTGTCTTATGTGCACGCGCGGCGGGATTCAGTCGTGCATCGATCCGACGGTTAACAAGCCGTTTGTCATGCGGTCGAGCACGGGAGCGACGCTTTTGAAGGACCTGAGCAACGAGGTGATCGGGGTTACTATCGAGGACTCGGTGCGGATGAACGCATCGGCGATCACGTGCCAGGTGTGTATCGGCGCCGAATATGAAAAAGAAACCTTAGCTAATCTCTCATACCTGATCAACGAGGGCAATCGCCACGGGATTCCGACGTTAGGCGTGACTGCGGTGGGAAAAGCGATGGTTCGCGATTCTCGTTACCTGGGCCTTGCGACGCGGGTGATTGCCGAAAACGGCGCTCACTTCGTCAAGACCTACTACTGCGAGCCGGGCTTCGACGAGGTGGTCGCCGGCTGCCCCGTGCCGATTGTCATCGCGGGCGGAAAGAAACTTCCCGAACTCGACGCGCTGAAGATGGCATACAAGGCAATCGACCAAGGGGCCTTGGGTGTGGACATGGGGCGGAACATCTTCTTAGCCGAAGATCCGCTTGCGATGGTGCAGGCGGTGAAAACCGTCGTGCACCAACATGAGAAACCGGAAAAGGCGTTTGATATGTACAATACGTTGAGGAACGAAAAGAAATAATCTTTGAAAGGAGAGTTGATAATGAAACTGAACCGAAGACAAATGATGGGCACTACTGCCGGTGTCGCTGCTTCATTGGCGGTCGGCGCCGGCGGCTGCAAACAGGAGGTACCTGGAATGGCCGAGAAAGTATCAGTTCCGAACTATCCCACTGAATACTTCTACAACGCTGACGGCTCGTTCAATGCCGACAAGGCGAGAGAAGCCTACTACCAGATGATGGAGTACTACGGCTATCCGATCTCGGATGTTCTCAAGAGCGAGGAACTTTGGGTGTGCGATTTCGTGCAGCGCGACTACACCAAGCTTGGCATGGCGGGGATCTTCTGGATTAACGCGACGGGCAACTACGGTCAAAACGGCGCCAAGGCCTACAAGGGCGATTTTGCAGATAAGAACTATGGCTACCTGGGGCATGAGATTTATCTGCTTCCCGGCCAGATGCTGCCGGAGCATAGTCATACCGGCGGCCCTGAGGGGTACGGACCGAAGATGGAATCGTGGCAGGTGCGTTACGGCGAGGTGCAGTTTTTCGGTGAGTACCAGGGCGCAGCAGGCGAAGAGACGCTGATCAGCGCGATGCCGAAGGCGGAGCAGCCATGGGGCTTTGGGCAGGATTGGTTCAAGTCAAAGTATGTGGCCAAGCGGACGGCGCAGGGCGGGAAGCTCTATACGCTCGAGGATCCGGAGTCATGGCACTTCCAGCGGGCGGGCAAGACCGGCGCGATCGTTACCGAATACGCCACTTACCACAACCATGTAATGTTCAGTAAGCCCGGAATGGAATTTTCGAGCTCCGAAGCGAGCTAAAATGTGATACCCCGTCAAGGTTTGTGGGGGCGCGGCATGCCGTGCCCCTACATGACTTTTAGTATGCGCCTCAGCGTATCGAGGTTGACTACATCCTCTTCGTTGTACTTTAGCAATGTCTCAAGTGCCTGGCGGTTGTGGTTGTTTTTGTACCTCCACCACAGCTTTACGGCCATGAAGCCGTCCATGTCGGGGAGTTGTCTTTTGATGCCAAGTTTTTTCTCGACCGCCTTGAGGCCGCCTTTTAGGTCCTGCTTCCAGCAGGCGTACATCAGGTCGGTGTGCTTGAAGTGCTCCTTAAGATCGAGCTTGAGTCTGGCCTTGATAAAGGGCAAATCAAACCGGCTGCCGTTATAGGTATACAACTCATCCACGTCGCAAAGCGCCTTGAGTATCCACTCGGCGGAAATAGTGTCGACCTGCTGGGCGAGGTCGATTACGCCGGCTCTTTCGACGGCAATACCCACAACGGTCAAGTCGCAGTAATTGCGACTGAAGCCGGTAGTCTCAATATCCAGATATGCCCTGACTTTCACGTTTTAGATTTCTCATTTCTGTACGGTCCTGTGCTGTTTGTTGTGGAGGGCGACATCGATCATCGTCTTTATGATGACGAGCAGCACGAGCAGGCCGACCGGCGAGTCGAAGGCCATCGTCAAAAAACCGCCGAAGATGATGGCGATGTGCATCACGAAAACGCGTGCGTACGGCTGCATCATCAGCTTATCGCGGCTGGTTTTGGCATACTCGCCTTTGTACAGATAGTTGTACAGAAACGAGATGCCGTGGCTGACGAACATTGCCGCGATTACCCAGCGTGCATTCGGTGGTATCGTGTGGTAGGCCTGTGCGATCGTTCGAAACAGAATCTGCACGAAAGCGAGAAAACACGGCCAGTCGGGCCCCTTGCCGAAAACATCGCCTTCCTTCTTGAACATCGCCAACACGAACATCCCGTGAACACCCGTAAAGCCCCCGTAGTGAATTATAAAGAACGGTATCTGGAACAGCTTGCCTAAGTGCTCGGCGGGGTGCTTGACTTTCACCGTCGCCATTTTGAGAACATTGTAGAACCCGACGGCGACGTTTTCGGCCCAGTAGAGCAGCACAAGCAAAAAAGCATCCCATTCGAAAAACAGCACGCCGACAAGGGGCAAGGCGTTTACGGCGAGCAGCGCAATCAGCGGCAGCTTCGACAAGTACTTCTCAGAAAGATTCATTTGCGGCAGTTGACGTTCCATCACGATGCGATTATATCCGAACAACCACCTGTTTTCAAGCAGCCAAATTGGCCTGGGTAGCCTCACGAGGCATGCGGCCAGGGCTTATTTTGGGGGTATATTTTTTTCTTCTTTGGCGTTGATTTTTCCAATTGCGGACTTTATACTTGATGTTTTCCTGGCGAACTTTTTACCATTAAGCAGCCGAGTATTCGGCGGAGAATTTGATGATGAGAGAATTGATAGAGAACGGACGAGTCCGGGTGTTGATTGTCGGACTGGTTATTGTGGTTTCTGCGACAGCACCGGCCAAGGTCCGGGCATGGGAGAGCACGATAACGATTGGCACATACGGCTGGGCGGAAGATGTCAATCCCAAGTTCTGGGCGCTTGAAGGCAGGGTGAAGTTGTCCACTACGGTCAAGGGAACCATCGTTTATCCCTATACGATGCAGGACCACCTGTACAGGACTAAAGAGGACCGAACGTATAAGGCCCTTTTTTTGGAAAACGAATATCTCAAGGTTACGTGCCTGCCCCAATTAGGCGGTCGGCTGCACTCTGTTTTCGACAAGACCGAAGGCAAGGAAGTGTTCCACACCAATCGTGTCATTAAGCCCGGCATGATAGCGATGCGCGGAGCGTTCATCAGCGGCGGAGTCGAATGGAACGCGGGTCCGCAGGTGCATACCGTCACAATCGTTTCGCCGGTTGACGCCGTGTGCGGACATAATGCCGACGGTTCGGCGTATCTGCAGGTGAGCAATCTTGAGAAGAGCCTGCGGACGCGATGGACAGTGCGGGTCACGCTGCATCCGGGCAAGGCTTATCTCGATGAGCAGATTAGTATTTTCAATCCCATCGACGGAATCAATCCGTATTATTTCTGGAACTGCACCGCTTTTCCCTGCCGGGCCGGGACGCGTTTTATTTATCCAATGACCCTCGGGACCGATCATGACGGCGTGGAGTTCTTCAATTGGCCTGTTGACGAGGGAAAGGACCTGTCGTGGCTGAAGAATTATGAAACGTGGGCGTCAATCTTCTCCGTGGATTGCAACTTCGATTTCTTCGGCGCTTATGATGTTGACGCCGACCGCGGGGTTGTTCAGGTTGCCGACCACCGGAAGCTTAGCGGCAAGAAGGCATGGACATGGGGCAACTGGGAATTCGGCCTGGTGA
>SDBV01002975.1_pt1 | contig 25254 bp, 29 predicted proteins | sample 2277081 | NCBI WGS metagenome assembly SDBV01 (sample SAMN10402039, study PRJNA504765) | marine sediment metagenome | isolation source: marine sediment core GS10_PC15, 223 cmbsf | place: Arctic Ocean: Southern Knipovich Ridge | collected 2010 | reverse complement strand
TTGTTTTCACAAGCCATTCTCAATTTAGCCAATGTGTCAAAGAAATTTTCATAGTCGATGCTTGGGCCACGCTTTACAGGGATAAAAAGCAATTGTGCATTATTTTCCCGTAACCAGGCAGGCTTTTTATTACCGTAAATCCAGATTCTAAAATCTCCCTGGAAATTTTCAACTATTGATCTGAGGGAGTTTTTGAGTTCATTGTTATCTCCCCAGGATGAGCCGTTGCTTAATGGATAGACGAAGTGGGTTACTTCTTTGGGGTTTATAGGTTTATGAATTTGATTGGTTTCCTTTTCAGGAACGATTTCCATTTGTGATAAGCTTCCGGATATTGATGCCTGAGTTTGGCCGGTTTCTTCAGGAGCTTCCTCAAGAGTGATATCAGTAAAGTCAAAAAGACAAATAATCCTATTATTGATGTCTTTAATAATGGTTTTTGAAACGGGTTCTATTCCACAGGTCCATTGGGAAATTACATCTTCATTAATGCCGGTGTGCATGTCATCACTATTCTTCCACATATAAGGGAAGCTGAGGACTGCTTTTTTTGTATGCTTAACCAGCTCTTTAAAAGCTTCGACCTGGCAACCTTCCAGATGTTCCCATACCTGGAGGGCAACAACCATATCATATTTCTTATCGATTGGCCAGGGAGTCTTTGTTATGTCATGGTTATAGGTAAAGTCCTTGATCTTTTCATTGATATCCAGTGTGTCGCTTTTGAACATTTGGAAATCATCAGGTCCTATTTCAAGAATATGCTCAGGATTTTCCTTTTCTACAATATTGAAAACCTCGGACAAGTAGTTGATGCGATTTCTGAAATAGTTGGAATCGCGTGCTGCTTTTTTGAACCGTGAAAGAAAAAAAGGGCTGGCTCCTATCATGAATAAATTGATATTCTTATCGACAGGATCTCCGTTGATTTTATTTGTGAGATTTTCATCATGTACTATTTGTAAAAACAAGCGTTTGTGTAACCTCATTAATGGAAAATGCTTCATCATTTTAGGATGATCTGTCTTCACTACGGTCTCGGGATCTTTGCCGGGCGTCAATCGCTCTACAAGGGTAATAAAAGGACTGCTCATCTTCTCATACTTCTTAGCAGTATAATACTTGCCGGTTTTTACGTCAAGCTGGTAACCAAGGGAATCTACAAGATGAGTTTTGGTGAATAAGCATTTCTGCATATTATCCATATATTCCGGATGAACAACGTCATCAGAATCTATCCTGGACGTGATTAGGTAATCAAGCTTATCTAATTTTATGTTCTTGTAAATCCAGTTTCTAAAATGGGCCTGCCATTCATTCATTTCTCCTTCAGCTTTGAGAATAACAATATTCTTATACTTCAGATATTTCTCATAATATTTTTTCGGAGTGTATTTATCAAATAACAATATCCATTTGAAATTCTGATTTGTTTGCTTTCTCATGGATATGTAGGCATATTGATCAAATAGATGAAGTCTTTTTTCAAGATAATCCGGATCATTTCCCCTGGTATAATTCATTCTTGTCAACATCAGGTGTTCAAACTTTTTAGGAGCGAAACGTTTATTCACATTTCCACCTTTCTCTTTGATCCACCAACGGTCTCTTATGCCGTCAACGGCGTGGAAAATAGAACCGAAATCGAGGAAGTGGCCACCTATATTGTTATTCTTCCACATTCTACCTGCGATTACACGACTAGCCTGACCGGTATTAAGGATAATGACTTCGATGTGCTGGCCTTTTTCTTTCTCCTGGGTAAGGATCCTTTCCATCTCAGGATACCACTTATCTATTTGGCTGTAAGAATTTTTTGGAGGAGTTTTAACATAGAAATCCAATTTACCGATCATTCTTTCTACAGAATCGCGATTAGTGGATCCTACAAACATCTTTCTCTTAGGCCTTATATATTGATCAAGAAATTTTTCCCACAGCTGAGCTTCAAATACTGCAAGATATTGGAATATCCACGGATGAGCGAATGTGGTTTGATCAGTGACCTCACTGGCCATTTTATCGAAGGTTTTATGATGACCGAATCTGCCAAATACTTTATCAGTCATTCCTCTCTCCAATTTTGAAGTTCCGGAGATTGCCTTTATGTATTTGCGGTGTTTGATTTTTAATGATGTGCGTAATTCCATTTGGAGTTCTTTGCTCCAGACGGTTTTATTATTTCCATGGGAGACTTTGCTTGTTAATGGATTCCCACTCTTGTAGTTTCTACCAACTGCCATGAACAGATCTATGTCTCCAAAACGGATATAGAATGCCTTTTTGAAAGAGTCTAGCTCACGAGTGAGTTTCTTGTATGATTCGTGTATTGTGAGGATTATGTTTGCCATTACAATTAAGTTTTGAGTTTTAAGTTTTGAGTTATAAATTATTACATCGGATGATATTTATCCAGGCATTTATCATGAAGACTATACGATCTATTAGAACCCTTCACTTTATGTATAATATTTGGAATTTCTTTTTCCTTAATTTCTTCGCTGCAAAATGAACAATAGAGTTTAAGATCATAGTTTTCTTTAACCATGGCTCGAAAGTACAATTGAACTTTTTTGGGAGAAAGGACAGGATGTTAGAAGTTAGAGGATAGATGTTAGAAGATAGAAAAAAAGACATCCTTTCGGATGCCTTTGGGGTGCGGTTACCGTAGAAAAGTGTACGGCTACCGTGAATATGTGCTCGGCTATACATCTGTTATGATTTAATGTATAAACGGTATCACATTTGCCTAAATTATCAGGCTTTCATGATTTGGAGTATTTCAAGCAATAGCTCATTTACTTCAGTGATGCTGCGGACCATTTTTTTTAGATCAGGTTCGCGGTCAATGAATTCGGGATCGCAGATAGCAAGTACTGAGATTCCTTTGTAATTACATTCACGAATATCTTCAATAGATGATTCATGATGAAATTTTTCAATGATTTTTGCAATTTCTTCTCTCTTGACGCGTTTAACGTTTTCAAGATCTTGATTTTCCATTTGATGTTCCTCCATAAAAAACCCACGTTACCCTTTGCTCACTTCACGAAAAGTGTTGGCTGTTTCCAGTACCAAAAGGGGCGTGGGTTTGTTTTAATTTGGAGTCATTCATTATTCGTGATTTAGCACTGCAAATGTAAAATCAAATTTGTATTTTAGCTTTACAAATTTTTAATTTGATTGCATTTTGTATTAATATACCTGGTAGGATCCTCCGGAACCGGTGTGAAAGTGATTGCATAATTTTGGATATCCGTTCTTCAGGAAGATCTCCAGGAATGAAAAATGATTGCAGAATGGAGGATAGAGATTAGAAGATAGAGGTTAGAAGTTAGAAAATCAAGAAAGAGAGATTAAAAAACCCCGACTGTGGAAGGGCCGGGGTTTTCATCATGAAAAATTACTAGTACGAATTGCTGAGTATTTGGTATTATAGGATTTTCGGGGCATTATCATTACCCATTCCACCATGAGAATGAGTTAAAATTTTAGATTTCGTCTTTTCAGTTTTACTTTGATTGGACCTGACATTAATACTGTTAGTTGGGATTTTACTCTTCGAAGCGAATACCTCCGGATAAGTTTCGAGTTCAAAGTTTAAGGCATCAAGCTTTGATTCGGAATTCTCCAATCTGCAAGCATCTGCATTCACAGATAACTCAGGTGATAAATAAAAGGGAAAATTGAAATCTCCATTGGCCTCCGGTGATATTTGAATATCAGGTTGGATGTTTAATGCCTGGGCATCAAAATCAAGCTGACTGATATCACATTGCACGTAGCAATTATCCTGGACAATGGGAGAATGTGTGTCGCGGTTACGGAATGCAACTAGGCAAATGGTAAGCATCGCGAAAATGGTGATTAAGTTTTTCATAAAAAACATTTATTAGTTAATAAAATTAAGTTACCGAAACTGAGCCTGAAGGGCTTGTATTTGCAATGCCTGTGAACCTTGGAGGGAATGGAGTCACTGAGTAAGCTATTACATTGTAAGAAGCGAATACTCCTGTGTCATCATCGGGATCCTGGCCTAATGAGCCTTCATTGAGTTCTATTTCGGCAGGAAATTCAGGAGTTCCCATTAATCTTCGAACACCATCGAGGCCTTTAGGTATTACATAATAATCGGCATTTTTCACCATTCTTCCGAAGGCTTCTTTGTCAACGTTAGTGCCTGAAAGTGTGAATAAGAAAGTATTTTTATACAATCTTGAGCCTTTGCCACCGACTAACTCAGGAGTCATGTTTGACATTTTGAGCTCTCCTTCTACTTTGAAAAATTCTTTGTTCTTTTTCAAATCAAATCCATCAACGATTGTGGTCCTTTGAGTATTTGAAAGTGGAACTGCAGGAAGAGCAGGGACTCCGCCATCTTCAACATCACAAGCGAGGATCATTAAGATCTCGGTCGCGAAACCCGGGATATTCTCATCATCCTGGTTGCAGGCGTTGAGTATATCTGTGTGAACTATTTCGACCATCTTTATTAATTTTGAATTTTAAATTATAAATTTTGAATTATCACGGTAAATTATGAATTTTAAATTTTAAATTATTTTATTCTAGCTTGCAGATATGGAAGCTGATGGAGATGTTGGCCATCCACCTGATGGAACATTTGTCCATACTTCTTCAAGATAATCAAATCCGTATGCAAGGCTGTAATTAGCTGTGAAATTAACTCCATAATCAAGATCCCTGGCTCGCAGAGAATTTACAAGACCTGTTTTGTCAGTAAGCTGTATAATATTCTTAGGCTTTGTAATAAAGAAATCATCTGAACCAATCATTGAGGGAGATCCTTCGAGCGATATTCTGGTATTCGGAATAACATTTCTGTTCATATCATCAGTTCTAAAATGTGTTCCTTTTGATTCCTCACGGCCTTCCCAATATAATTGACGCTTTGATTCGGGCAAAAAACAAGTCATTGAAACTGTAAATCTATATTTTTCAGGAATTAATTTAACAGCATCCTGCATTTGATTATAAACCAATAATGGAGTGTCGGCCAAAGCTCCGACAGCTATTACGTTGGCAACGTGCTCAGCTGCAAAATCACCATTTGCCAAAGCATACTGAAGACCGTTAAGTGCATCAATAGCAGGGAAAGGACCATCTGAGACATCTAATGAATGATCAACAAATACACCATAATAAAGCTGCTTTGTTATATGATCCTCATTGAGTTGATCAAATATAATAGTATTAAGAGCCCAGCGTACAAAATCCTGTGCGCTTGGTTTTTTTCTTTCATCAAAAAGATCGATACCTGGCCATGTTCCAATAAGATCTTCAGGAATCATGGTTGTGTTTACTTTATGACCAAATTGTTTCCAATTTGAAGGCTTTATGACTATATCTCCCTTGTGAGTAAATACCTTTTTAACCAATGGCTGAGCAATTTCGCCCATACTGGCTAATTTTCTGAAATAGATATTGCCGGCCTGGAGGTCCCTGACTCTTGATATCATTTTGAGAATAGGATCATCAACTACATAGACTCGTGTTATGATCTTTTGTTTATCTGCTTTTATTACGTCACCAAGAATTTCAAAGAATTTTGATACGTCTATGCTTCCTCCTGCCATTTTATTACAATTTTAAGTTTAAAGTTTCGAGTTATTAGTCTTTATAAATATCTTCGATGGGTGTCTCGATGAGATTTCCGTCGTCATCGAATTTTGTTTCATCGGAGAATTTGTCCTTTTTGTTGAGGCTTGTGGTTTTGACTTTTTCGCTGAGTTCCTTGAAGTCCTTTTTCAAAGCAGCTAATTCTTTCTCAATATCAGTGCTTCCACCTTCCAATGCCAAGAGATCCTTGATTCTTTGAGTGAGATTGAAACCTTCCTCTTTGGCGGCTTCACCGAATAGTTCAAGGATTGTGGCCTGGATTTTTGTCAAATCTTCTTTGTCTCCTTTCAGCTGATCGAAATCAGCCTGTGAAATAGTATTGAAAAATTCAAGGATACCCTTCTTTTTGTCGTCGGATAGTTGAGAATCCTGAATTAATTTTTTTGCGTCTTCGATTTTCATGTCTTTGTTTTTTGATTTTGTAAGATTTTTGATTTTCTCAGCTATTTTAGCCATGAAATTCTTATCATTTAAGAGGTCATCAGACTTCGACTCACTCTCATATTCTTCAAAAATGTCTCTAATTGACATGTTCTTTAAGCCTTCAGGGACGTCTTTTGCTTTATAATTTTCGACTACATCTACTAATTTAGCTTCCTCCGCTTCGTCAGCTGTAAAGAAATGATCTTCACCATCAAACCACTTACTTATTGTATCCTCTAAAGACAGACCGGTTTTTTCAGATACTGTTGTTGCAAGTGCTTTGTCGTGTTTTTCAAGCTCATCGGCGAACTTTCTAAACGCTGTAGCATTTCCATAAACATATCCTATAGCACTATGAAGCATCATAACTCCATTACTGGCTATGTGAACTTTATCTCCAGCAAGAGCGATTATTGCACCCATTGATAAGGCGATACCATCGACAAAAGTGTGAGTTTCTTTTTCACATCTCGCGATTGTATTATAGATTGCAAGTCCGTCCCAAATACTTCCACCTGGAGAATTAATTCTAATATTGATCCGATCGAATTTATCTTCAAGCTTTTTGAAGTCTTTTACAAAATTGTCAACATTAACAGGCTTATCTGTCCTCCAATCACCGATTATTCCATACAGAAGGATATCGGCTGATGTGCCGTCTTTGTTTTCAACTATGTTGTAAAATTTGCGGGGTTTCGACATTTTAATAAATTATAAATCAAAAGTCTTATATATATAAGGTAGAATAAAGGACAGTTTAGGCATATAGGTTGGAGGATAGAGATTAGAAGTTAGAGGATGAGTGGGATTAACTTATGGATAGGGAAACGGAGGGGGATCTTTAGGTTCTTAGGGTTGAGATGAAGAATAATGGTTTTGAGCTTACGGACCTGAATAAAAATTCGTATCTATTGTCCAGGAATGATTTGTTAAGTTTGAAATCGAACCGGCATGGAGCATCCAGGGTTCCCATTAATTTTTTGTAGTTGTTGTTATCTTCATATATCAGTAAATGCCTGTCTGCTTTGATTTCTGTGAACAGATCAACAATCTCCGGAGTATCTTTTGGCATGGTTCCTTTGAATAGGTTTTTGTATAGATTTCCGTGTTCGGTTATTGAAGGATTTTCATCAGGATCCTGCTCATCAGGAAGTGACCAACCGGTGAACCAATCTTTACCGGGATTGAAAATTATGGAGTTTATTATATGATCAACAGGATCACCTATTTCATAGAAATAACTTACCGGTGCATACCAGAATCTAAAAACACCTGGTTTGTTTTCATCTATTATTACCGGAAAATCTTCCATTTTTTAAATTCAATAATTTTGTTGTAATAAATAGAATGTGATAAACTGTTATTATAATTATAGGAAATCAGATTACCTTTTTCTGACAAAAAACCGATTTGAACACCTAAGGCGATTTGCGGTCGATTATTGGTAATTAGCGGTCGGTTGTTTTTAATTATTATTCCAGTTCCTAACACTAATCCTTTTTGTTTGGCATGAATTTCTTTTGTAATCGTTGTTATTATTTCCTTTTGAGGGAATTTGAACTTATAATTAAGGTCGAAATCGAGGAGTTTACCATGGACTAAAATATTAGAGTGGAATTCTATAGAGTCGTTAAGGATTTCAGGTTGATATTCGCGGATACTGTCACAAGCTGAAGAATCCTGAAGGTACACCGGAATTTTAAATATTTCTGTGGGATAAGTGATGTTACGGATCAGTGTTTGATGGGTAGTCGTATCCCAATAGTAATTATTTATTATTGTCGTATCAATGTTGATTATAGTTTGTTTATCACTTGATGATGAGTTGCGATAATTTACTAATAATCCTGCAATAGCAATGAATGCTAAGATATAAAAAACAATATCCCTGATTACTTTCAGAATTTTCATTTTACAAAAGAACTTACTACATAGATTTGGCGTTTCAAACGGCGCTTTTTATAAACTCCATCTCCTTCCCGGGAGCCGGCTGTATTTGTGTTACCCTCAACCGTTATAGCATAGCTACTTCCATTTTGCCAATCATGGATAAAACCAACATGAGCCACGCGTTTCTTAGAAGAGAACCAGACTCCAAATACATCACCCGGTAATGGTTGCCTTTTAATCGTGTTATCGCGTTTGTAAATTACCTTGCTTTTTGGAAACCAGGAAGGGCTCCATGCCGGTGAATTTACTGTTTGTATTTCACACTGTTTATGAGTCCAGTTTACAAAAGCTGCACACCATGCATAGCCTTTACCCAGTCTTGTGGATTTCAGGTAAGACTCAACAGAAACACCGTCGTTATTTCCGGTTGCCTCACGGACTCCGATTTGTGAAGTATATGTTTGCTCAAGGCATTCTCTTATATCACTCTCATCAGGAGCACAATGCAAACTAAGAAGAGAGAGAATAACGACAAGACTAATTTTGATTTTTGCCATGATGTTAATTCTGAATTATGTAGGTTATCATTAAAAGTATTATCCAGGTATTTATACACTCCTGGAAAGGTAATTTTAATATAGATCCAAACTACTCCGGAGAGAATAAAAAATGAAATTATTGCAAAAAGTATAATCTGGAAGATTCCGGAATCATACGTTCCACAAGTAGGATCGATAAATCTTAGTAATCGGGGACTGATCCACCAAAGGATTATTCCAATTGGAATAGTGATTAGTTCAGACCATTTAGTGATAAAATTTAAGAAATTTTTCATATTATTTTTGATTATTAATAATTATATCCTTCAATTCATCAAGCTTTTTATACATATGTTGATGGCTTTCATTATTTTCTCTTTTGAATGTTTCAAAGATTTTATCTGCTCTACTGCTATCCTTTTTCATATTTGTTATTTCAACCTGGAGTTTAGTGATATCTATTTTTAATCTTATATAGACACCCACGATTGTTCCCAGTAAGGCAAGTCCGGAAATGATTATTGTTATAATCTGGAATGTGGTCATAGCTTATTTATTAAATTACAGAATCAAAAATATTGATTAAGGGTTAAGTAATAAAGGACAAAGGTTATGATATGCAGGATTGTGATTCTAATTCTTGTATTCTGGACCTTAACCGGTCAAGTTCTTTTTTGTCTATGAGTACTTTTTTAGATTCAGCAAAAGGATCATCGAATAATTTTAGTTTTGCTTTTTCATTTTTGTTTCTGAATCGTTGGTAATTCTTCCGGACCGTCTCCATATCTTCATAGGTGTTTATATCAGAGAGAAATTCGGAATGATATAGTTCAATAGCATGGTTAATTGTTTTAGGACTGTATTCCAACATTGAATGAATAGCAGATCTTAGGTTTAAAATATAGATTCCTTCGAAATAGCTATTAAATCTCAACTTGGACATGACTGTCATAAATGTGTCAACAGCCCTTTCGAATACATATGATTCAGATATTGAGATAATATATTCAGATGAATAATGAGCCAGGTAGTTGCCTTTGGAATTATCTCTTATCTTCTGTTGGTTACGGAGAAGAATATACAGGAAAGATCCAAGGAAATCATCAAGTTTCAATGTATATTTATTACCAAAATTATGAATAAGAAAGGCTCGGGTTCGGGGTTTGACTGGAATCCTTAATTTTATATCTGACATATATCAAAGTTATTAATTTATTTCACTTATGTAAATTTATTTTTTCAACAGGAACCCTTTTGGAAGGAGAGTTTTAAGATATGTGTTAACGGGGAATGATTGCAGAATTTTGAGAGCTCGCTGTACCGGTGGATCCTGATTAATGGAAAATGATTGCATTTTATTGACGCATGGCCAGGTGATCAGCTGCTGCAGAGATGAATTATGATTGCATTTTTATGAATTCTATTGATATTAATTTAAATCATGGATTCAAGATCCTCCTGGATGTATTTAGTTGGTATATCTGGCTGGAAAAAGTCTTTATGTTCGATATAATCTTTGTAATTATCTTCAGTAATTACAATAAGTTTATCATTTAAGTCCAGGAATAACCTAAGATTAGCAATAATCTCAACCGGATAGTTGAAAAGGTGATTATCGAAGGAATCGAACCATATAACTTTCTTTTTGAGTTGTGGACAAATAACTTCACTAAATTCCGCTTCATATATTTCACAATATGATCCCCTAAATGAAGGATCTATAATGTTATCAACTACAGTGAGTGCTTTAGATCTGTTCATTATTTTAATTTAAATGAAGTTGGATGAATGCCAGGACATCTACTCCACTTCCTATAGATTGATCTCCGTGGCCTATTTCCTGGAAATGTTCATCAAGCGCTACGACTCCACCACCGGGAGGAACTGCGCTAGTGATATCTGCCCTGCCGGCTACATCCGAAGTTTTGGCCCAAAACTCACGGGTTGCAGCTGTTGTATCCTTTAACAATACCTGGCAACGGCCACTAATAACCATATAACATTCATCACCATCAGCAATCCCATCCTCATATACAACTCCTATAACATCATTACTATTAGCCTCTGTGACTTTGAAACCATTATCTGTGGTGCTGGATTCATCTACAAGGGTTCCTTTTACGGAGGGTGCCCCGGTTTTATTAATTTTTTTTATAGCAATTCCTCCCTCAGGAGTAAACCAGAATTTACCGGATTTGAAATCGCTTAAATTCTGCAACGCACTACTTAATGAAATTCCCATGTCTTTATTTTAAGAATCAGTTAATATTATATATCCATTTATATCTTCTATATAACCACCAGAACCGTCATCGATTGCGTGTTCAATATCTCCGGACCATTCCAAAACTTTGACTTCCTGAAGGCTTCGTTTGTCGGTTTTATAAACCAGGATCCTGATCATATATAAACGATGATCATTTCCAATTGAATCGGTTTCGAATTTGACAAAAACACGACCGGCATATCCAACATTGAAAAAATCAACCAGGACCAATTGATTAAGTTCTGAAATATGATAAGTATAAGGATTTGAAGCATCATAAAATATTGATGCCCGACTAACCGCGCTGTGGATTGTCACATTTGAGCGGTCCCATATATCGAATTTAGAATCTGCCTTGAGATCCGGATTGAAATTTATAAAGCATTCTGCGAGATTGTGGATTAGAAGTTGCTCAGGATGATTCTCGTTGAAATCATAATTTGTGCCGTCATGAAGATAAGGATCCCCTGGATCTATTGGGACTTTGTCAACATCATAAGGAATTTGGAGGCTTATTAATTCGGTTGCCTGGTCCCAGTATTGTTGGAAGCCATTATTGAAAAGATAGTCCTGTTCTGACAAAAAATCTTTAGAAAGGTTTGAAACTACTCCGTGGAATTCATTTCCTGAAATGTCAATACCTGAATAAACATCAGGTGAAACAAATATTTCTGTTCCTACAAATCCGCCGTTGAAAATGGTCGTTCTCTCTTCATCAGTCAACGATCCTGTTCCAATTCTCGCATCATAAATCAATCCATCAGAGGAAACTGATGAATTATCATTCAAACCAATAAATAAATCAGCTACAGTATTGTGCATTGCAACATAAACACCAGCGTTATTATCTGCTATATCTGAAGCAATCTTATCAATGTAAATATCTATTCCCGCAGATGCGCCTAATCCTCCAACTCCATTATAACAAGCCATTACATGAATCCACGTATCCTCCAAAGCTGTTAGTGCAGCCGTAACGCGGGCCTGCCTTTGAGCACCATTTTGATCGTAAATTGCGAAATTTAACTCATCTATTCCATTAGTGTTGAATACAAACTCTTTATCAGTGGCGGCGCTAAATTTTGTGAGTATCTGAAATGAGGTCGCATCTCTCATATTTATCCAGGCTGACAACCAAAACGGAGAATCATCAACACTATCTCCAAATGAAAATTCCGGCCTGTTTCCTAAATTAATCTCCGGACTGCTTGCTTTAATAAAGTCTCCTACAACAAAATTTTTTATATTCCCTACCTCTCCAGCCTTCCTATCTATTAAATTCAGATCAGTCCTGGAATTATAATCAAATTCCAGGTCTGAGAAAAATTCAGGGGTGTTGGGATTCTTTCTTCTGTATTTGACAGTTGGGAGTTTAGTTTTGAGCATTTAAGGCACAATTTATTTGTCCGGCACTTAGGCGAATGTTGATTATGGGGAATTTTAGTATTGATGAATACCAGGAATCCAACAGTTCCGTATCGGGAGTTAATCCCATAGATGCAAGGCCATCAACCAGATTACCACTCCGATCACGAACTGACATCGCGGCTATTTTTGTTCCCGCTTCAGCTGTGAATCCGTATGCTCCATCAGGAGATCCCGGAGTAACGTCAAGTTTGTGAATATTAGTATCTGATATTTGATATGTGCCGTGAATGGCGGTTTCTCTGCCTGTACCCATGATATAATTTTAAATTATAAATTTTGAATTTTAAATGGTTTATCAAAGATATTTGGGAATTTATATGATATAAAGGACAGAAACCCATTATAGAATTTTAAATTTTGAATTTTAAATTAAGGAAGTATGTCTTTTTAATTTTTTTTTCAAACCTGAAACAGACTGTGGGAAAAGTGCCAAAAAAAGAGTGCAGGAGTGCAAAGGTGCGCAAATATACATTACTTACTGTTTATGAGTGGATTACAAACAAAGTTGTGCGCTTTTTGTGCAAATGGTGCGCAAAAGTGCGCAAAAGTGCGCTATAACTCTCTGAAATTCATATTATAAAAATGGTGCGCACCTTTGCACTGTTTTTTGAGTAGATTTTTAGTAAGTATGTTTTCAGAATTCCTAAATATTATAAAAAAGAGAGTATATATATGTGTTTGAACGTTTTGTGCTTCAATTCACTTGTTCCTTTGCACTATTTGATTATCATAAATTAGGGGGAAACGGGGGAAAAAGTGAAAAAAAGTGCGCACAGAAATATTTGAGGTTTTTGAAGTTTTACTAAAAATGGTGCTTTTTGAGGATTTCGAAAGAGGAATATAAAAAATAATGTAAAAAAAAGGAGTGATTTTGAAGATCACTCCTTTTTCTGACTAATGATGAAGAATCTTCAAGCTGTTAGCTATAAGCCTCAAGCTACGAGATTCAAGCTGCAAGTTAGCTTTTTATGATTTTGCTTTTATTAAGTTCATTCTTCTTTTAAAAGATTCTCCTGAGGTTGATGAGTAATCATTTTGGCTGAAGATTAAGAAGGTTGGATTTTTGATGGTGAATTTCTCCTGGCCTTTGGGTTGTACTTCAATTTGGTGAAAATAAGGAAATATTGATTCAGGATCAAAGTTTGGATTCCCAATTATTATTATGTATTTTGTTTCAGGTTTTAAAGAAAAGCGTAACAGATTTGTAATGTCATCATTACATCTGCGCAAAATACGTTCACTTGAGCTTATTGTGGGGAATATTATCGTTGCTATAGAGTCTGGCTCTTCGAAGCCTATCATAAGTAATGATTTGGTTTGAGTTGTTAGTTCCTCTATTTTTTCTTTGATAGCTTTCTGATCTTCATTTAAATCCATAGTATAATCACAAATTATTTTCTTAATTTCAAATTCATTTAATGTTTCTTTCTTTTGAAGCGATTCTACTCTTTTCTGCCATCTTGATTTTTTCGGCGATAAACTTTTCATTAATTCAATTGCTTTTCTTCTATCCTGGTTAGATCTTATTCCATATGTAACTATTAGTAATATAAAATTGGTTGTAAGTAATTGATAATAATCAAAGATTGTCCAAATATTTATTATTAATAATATTATAAAAGTTGCCAGTAAATTGGAAAATATCATTCTTGTAATAAAAAAGTCTTGTTTTTTCATGATTTGATTTTTAAGAAGCTATAAGCTTATAGCTAATAGCTTGTAGCTTCATTCAATTAATTTACTTTTCAAATAGATCTAATTGTTTCCATTTACTTTGCTTCAGCTTAGTGATCTTAGTTTTGTTTGAAGCTTTCTGCGTTCGAAGCTTTTGGATCTTGATTGCTTCATTAGTTTGGTTTAGGTTTGCGCTCAATTTGGTAATCTCTTCATCAATTTTCCTGTTGTCAGCTAATAGTCCATATTCATCCCTGGCATTTTCTTCCAGCATTTTGGGGATTTCATAGAAGTGATTGAACAAAACTTTATAGCATTCAAGTTTATAGGCAATCAGATTTTCCCTGGCTTCGGGCTTTGCTTTTGTTTCATCGATCGTAAACAACCAGCCATTGAGGAAATGGAGAGGAATGCACGTCATGTTTGTAAACCTTCCACCCTTTCCTTCCGTTGTCAACTCGACAACGAAGCGTCCTAGAATCGCATCTTTTTTAATACGCCTCCACTGGGAACCGTTGTCGAGTCCGAGAGCTTTACAAATTTGCCTGATTGCAACATAAATTTCTTCTTTTTCAACAGGACAAACGATTTCAGTGTCCCGGAATTTTACTAATTCGAATTTTTGAGTTTTCATGATTTTGATTTTTTAAGAAGCTTCAAGCTATTAGCTGCAAGCTTGAAGCTTCTTTATTAATGTAAAATGATTGCATAATTTTGAGAGCTCGGGTTACCGGTAGATCCTGCAGAAGGGAAAATGATTGCACCCTTGTACCGGTTCCGGAGGGTTCCTGATCATGGCCAGGTGGAAAGTGATTGCATTTCGTATTAATATTCATCTTTTATGATTTTTTCCTCAAACTCAGATTCATCTTGTAAATTTTGAGACTCTTTGTTGGACAAAGGTTTGTAATTGATTAAATCTTTGATTTCTTTCTTTGCCTGATTTGTTTTTTCAGAACTATCAAAGAATGCAAGCGTTTTGACTATCAATGTTTGGAGCTCATGCTCGATAACTTTTCGATGGTCCTCAGCTTCCTGAGCTTCTTTTTCCAACCGCGGTACATCATTTAAGACTTTATAAACTGCCATTAATACGGCTTTACTTGATGATCCTATCATGTATCGTTCCTTTAATTCTTCAATTTGTTTTTCCTGTGCTTCTGTTAACCTTAGTGTTAGAGCCATTTTTGTAATTTTAAATTGTGAATTTTGAATTATTCTATTTCGATTGCGAAGAGGTAGCCGGAACTAAAATAAACTTCGTATGATTTATGTCCTCTTTTGTAGAGTAAAGAGAATAAATCCAGATCATCAAAATTATCAGGAAGCGCCCTTGCTATGGGAATCATTGCTTCGTTGTTAACTTTAAAGTGGATTGTTTTGTCGAGTTCCTCCAGGATCTGATCTTTGTCTACCAGGGCCAGATCTGTTGATTCTGTGATCTTTTTCTTTTGAATGAATAATGTTCCTTTCATGATTATTTTGATTTAGCTACAAGCTATTAGCTTCAAGCTTGTAGCTGTTTTAAAAAGTGAATAATTTCACTTCAGCGTGGCCGGGGTGTTCACCTAACCATTTGACATCTTGTTCCAGCATTCTGACAAGAGATTTATTGTAATTGTCTTGTTTGATTTGGGTTTTGACCTTTTTATTTTTGATCCATTCGATAGGTTCAGAGACATCGGTATAAACAACGAAATCTTTCTTTTTGGTAGTTTGGATATAATTCAAGGCTTTGACAATCCCCAGGAAGGCAGCAACTGATTGATTACTTTCAAAGATGTAAAATTTAGCATCCAGGATCTTGTTTGTTTCGAGATTTCCGAGGATGTATGAAATGAAATTGTGAGAATAATCTGACTGAACGTAGATCCCTTTTGTACTGTTAATGTTAGCTTGTTCTTTGAGATCTTTGATTGAGAGAAGATTTTCTGTATTCATGATTTTCTTTTTAAGCTACAAGCCTCAAGCTGTTAGCGTGCAGCTGATTTAAAATTCACCTTTATAATTTTCATCTCCGATTGTGAAGTATTCTACTCCACCGGTTTTATCGTTTTGTCCGGGATTTCCTCCCTGATCGAGTTTGTGGGGATTGAAAGTTGTTTGCCGGTATTCGCAATAACTTTTGAATTTCTTTTTGAAGGTGGTTTGTGTCAGATACCTTAATAGTTTTTTATTTTTGGAAATCAAGTTGTCAAAAAGATCTTTCCTTGCATGTTTTGTGTTTATAGTTTCTTCATCTTCAAAACTTTCCTTTAATTCATTGTATCCGAAGTATTCATCAGCCCAACCGAGCATGTCTTCGCCAATGTGTTGTCTGAGCCTGCGAGCTTCAAGGCGCTCCCTAGGGCATGGCACAAGGCCGAGTTTAAAATATAATTGAATACAACGGGCCGCCAGGTTAAGCCATAGATTCTGTTGCTGATTATTCCATTCTGAAAAGAAATTGGTTCCAAAGTCATCGATCGGGACGTGCTTATCATTGTAAAAGTCAGAAAATGCTATAAAGAATTGTCTTCTTTTAAATGAAGTATCCTGGTTATACGGAGCATGATTTGTTGTCGTATATATTTTGGGAGTATCTTCCTTCTTAATTGTGAATTTTTTGTCTCCTTTTCCGTTTACTGAGAACTTCCCGGTAATGAATGGAAATAAGAATTCATGATCAAAATTTGCTCTTACATCATCTATAAATACATTGTCAGTTTTAGCACTTACATTTTCGAATATAAACGGATCTTCTGTTATCTTCTTATATTTACCTCCAATTGCTACCTGGGGAATTATATTTCCGATGGCATCACCAAAAATAGATTTACCGGTTCCTCCGTTAGACGCTCCTACCTCACTCATTTTCCCATCCATTCCTATCACTTGTTTTGCTTTTGATTCATTAAAATGTTTGTGTAATAGATATCCTTTAGCTGTGAGCTTATTAATGATATGCATCGTTGTTTCAAGGTGTTCAGCCAAAATTAGATCATCATGATCCTTTTCCCAAAAGAAATTACTTGAATTTATCAGAAATCGTAAATAATGACATTTTTTTCCTTGTTCTGTAAGTTCAAATCCATATTCGCCTGGATTTTCTTTTTTGTCAATTTCTTCGATCTTGATCAATTCATCTTTTAATAGTTTTGCTTCAAAATCATTGATATTTTCTGACCAGACATAATGCTCCAATTCGGATATTGGTTTTTCTATTATATCCTCAGCAGTGATCTTCCAGAATTTGTCTTTAAAAAATAAATATTGAAAATTTTTGGCAGCAATTTCAAAACGAGGCTCTACAAAATCTATATTACCTATTGAATGAGGCCCGAAGAAATAATGACCTCCGCGATAAAGCATATTTCTTACATCTTTGGGAGCAACCTCTTTTGTGAATTGCATGACAAAATCCTTGATTTCATATTGCTCCTTGATAGTGACTACGCGATCTTCAATCCTGCAAAAATTATATTTGCCATCTTCCATCATTATTCTTCCGAAGCCGCGATTTCTCAGGAAATTATATGAATTTTCATAATCGAAATGATATTTGACTGTTTCGTTTCCAGCTGAATCCTGGCTTACTATTTCATGCCAGTATATTTCATCATTTTGCAGAGGCTGTGCCAGTACCAATTTATCATCATTATCGATTCTCCATTTAAGCTTACCTATTTTGAATTCAGGAATGTTTCTTAAAGTGTCAATATGCTTTTCAGCAAATATTTCAGCGGATTGCAACGACCAAAGTTCCATCAATTTGAGGTCAGATAATGTCGATATTTTATGTAATTGAACGTATTTGGCATCACCATCTTTTTCATTTATGGCTTTTTTGATATCATCCAGGAGTTCGGTATCTCCCAAAAGATCCTTTTTATGCTTGAGCGTATTCGTAAGAAGATCATCGATGCCTTTGTCATTATTTTTATTATCCTTGATATATATGAAATAGAGCTCAAGATAAACTCCCTGGTTAATGAATGTTTTGAAATAATCCCTGAAATTTTTGACAGCATGAAAGAAGCTCCATGGACGCTGATCAACTTTGTCGCCGGGTTTTATATTTTCACTCAGATGATCCCAGTCATTATCCAATACAAGGATGATCTCTTCAACCTTACACTTATTAACAATTAATTGAAATTCATATGGAAGCTTTCCGGAATAAGCTATGTTGTGAATTCCCATTATTCCGACTGATGGGATTCCATGCTTGCAGGCTTTCTCCGCTTTCTTTTCTCCTTCCTGGAGGAAAAGCCTTTTTATTATTCTACCTGATTGGTATTTTTCCCTGATAAGCTCCGGAATGTACAAATGAGTTCCGGATCCATAAGGTGAACTATATTTCATCGGCCGGCCATGCTTATCCAGGTGAATAGATGGATTCTGCCAGCGGATCCTATATAAACGCTCCAGCTTGTCCTTTTTGGGCTTTTGGTACATTACCTCTTTCCCATCCAGATCGTAGAACCAAATGATCATATCATCTCCGGAAACGATCTTGCCATATTGATCCCTTGTACCCGGAAGAAATACATCCCTGATCTCCGTTGTATTCTCATCGATATATACGGTTGCTTTTTGATCTTTAACCGTGAGGCCTGACTCTTCAAGTTGCTTATCCCGGAATGATTTTATTTTTTTACCGGATTTTTTTTGGGGTCCGCGAGGTGCTTTCTCTTCGACAATTGCAATGTTATATCTATCAGCCAGGTACTTGAGAGCTTCAGGATAATTCATATTTTGAGTCTCCATTAGGAAACTTACAGAGGTTTTTCCGGAGAATTCACAGTTGAAGCATTTGTATATTTTCTTTGCCGGTGTAACGATGAGTCCCTTTCCCTTACCTTCCTGGTCGCACTTAGGGCATTTCGTATAGAAGCTGGACCCGGTCTTTTTGAGATCATGGAAATCGCGGATCGTGTCCTCTATTTTTGAGGCTGCGAGGATTTGGTTTTTGGTTTGTTCGGGGATCACTTGGTTTTGTGTTTAAGGTTTTATTATCAGGCTTCTACTTTTTCAATGGGTTCAAGATCTCCCGTGGGAGTTACTTTGATGTATTTTTGTTTGATTAGTTCGAGGATTAATTTGGCTCGGAGATCTGATTCTTTTTTTGCAACGATTCCTTCTGTAAGAAATGTAGATACAGATCCATAAGACATATAATTGGCACTAAAATTATTCTCATTATTTCGACTAATATTCAAATAATGCAAAATACCATCATCCCAAGAAATTTCCCAGGGAATTATTTCTCCCAGTTCCACAGCTGTAGGAGCGAACCAATCTTTCTTTTCATTAAATAAAAGGTCGATGTTAATATCGTAATTGATTTCGCCTTTTTTTTGTCCATCCTGATGGATGAAGTAAAAGAAAAAGGTATCGAGTCTGACACCTTTTTTCCAGAGTTGTTTTGCTAACCCGGGATCGCATAATTGTTTTAATAATTCCATGATTTTTATGTTTATATTTTTTGAGATTAAGGATTTATAGATATAGGATTTGTGAATTTTACAATTTTATCTCGATGAACGTCCTTTCCGGCGTCGATGAAATATAGTTCGGGATTGAATAAATTTTTGTTGGTTAGAGTTTTGACTTTTGATCCGTTGTAGGAAACAAAACCGGTTCCTTTGAGATAAAGGTTTTCGATTGTGCAGTTAATTGGATTTTTGTCTCTGAAATAAACTTTGTATCCTTCCGGGATATGAAAATTTGAAAGAAAAATATGCCTGGCCATGGGAGTATGTCTTCCGTTAACTTTAATAAATTTTCTTGGGCCGGTATCGGTATTCCAAATAACAATATTTCCTTCAGGTTGTCTCCTTGCTAAAACACCTGCAGCCTGGGCTTTTTGGAATGTGTTGTTTTTCTTATGAATTGCAGCTATTTCCTCAGTTGTCCTTTTAATTCTCAAAAGTGTCATCTTTTTCCAGAGATTTTTGGCGTTGAAAGTCCTTGTCTTGTCGGGATTTTTGTTTAATTGCCCTGCAATCTCAAGATTTCCACGGTTTTTATAATTTTCCAATAAAAAATTAGTTTCTCTCGATGACCAAAACTTCTTCCTTTCTTCCTTTTTTAATCCTAATTGTCTGCACTTACCAACTAAAGTGGAAGTATTTATTATTAATCTATGCTTAATTGCAAGCTGCCGCCTGAGCTTCTGGTAAGACAATTGAAAGTAATTGTCTTTAATGAATGATGTCTGTTTGTCGTTGAGTATGATTTCCATTATTAAAATCAATCAATCAAGAAGTATGATTCAGAATTTTGGAACCGAGTAATTTTAAATCATCAGCTTTTATGTTATATTTTTTACCGTCAGATCCCAATACTTCGTAGGTTAAAATATTTATGAATTTATGTACCTCCCAGGAATACGTTAAATTAACCGGTTTTCTTTGTTTCACTGTTCCGGGCATACCTCCTTCCTTTCCACATTTGTACTCAGGAATTGTTACCCTGTCTCCCGATGAATATTTCATGATTTATATTTCTTTAAAAGATGAATCAATAATTTGAGAAATCCGTAACAGGCAAATATTAAAAGCCAAACCAGACAAATACTTATCAATATTATTTGAGCTCCGTTAATTGGTGCAGCTAGTTGCATGTTTATCAATTACAGGTTTTAAATCAACAAGAATTTTATCAAGTTCCTTTTCTTTCTTTTGAGCTTCTATGACAAATGAAGAGTTAGGCTGTGATCTTTTCTGTAGGATCCTTAATTCAGATGCCAAAGCATAGAGCTGAATGAATTTATTTTCACAAGTACAAGTCATGTTAATTTGTTTATTTCAGGACAGTTCCTGAGTTTAATTTCATGGATTTGTGAAAGTATATTTCGATGCGATCTTTCTATCCCTGGACTCAAGGGCTTCTTTAATAATCGCTTTAGATATTTTTCAAGCTTATCGAGCCTGGATAATTGGTGATCTGTCATGCTAGACATTTTCTGTCTCATGAATGGGTTCCAGGAAATCTTCTTTAGGAATTTTGAAAAATTCGGACATTGTATTCAATGCCGTAGCTGTGGTTAAAAGGATGTCATTATTCCTAATATATCTTCCTATTGAGGCTCCGGAACAGTCGAGTTCTACTGCCAATTTATTGCGACAGCGCAAGGATCCCCGGAGAAGTTGAAGTGTTTCTTGATTTAATTTTTGTTTTAAGCTGTCCATTATATACATTTTTGTGTTTATATTTGGATAACAAATGTATAACAAAGGTGATGGTTTGGTATAATAATTTTTAACTATTTGTTAACAACTAATGTTAATATGAGTATTTCCAGTAAGATACGGTCTTTAATTGACGAGAAAAGAGTGCGACATAAGAAACTTTATGATTACCTCGGAATAACAAAAGGAGGATATTATGCAGCAATGAGAAGAGATAATTGGAAAAGCGATACTTTAAAACAAATCTCAGATTTCTTCGAAGTTGATTATGATTATTGGTTTGATGACGGCACATCCGTATTGAATGAAGCTAATCCGGAATATAATTCTAAACAAACAGGTAAGTTTTTAGGAATAATATCAAAACTCCAACAAGAAAACAAACTCCTCCAGGAGAAAAATTCAGCCCTGAATGATAAGATAATAAAGCTCCTGGAGCAAAATAAATCCTAATCTAAATTTTCGATTCAATGAAGTGTGTGAATTGCACAGAATTTATTATATGAGATGATAATGAGTTGAGAGGTGGTTAATAGAGTATAAATTATATAACAAATAGTAAATAATCAATACTGAGTGTCAATGTATTATGAAATCAAATAAAGTTTTTAATTGGAATAAATGAAGAAAATAAAGTTAGTTAATTACAGCCGGCCTTCGCAAAGCCCTGTGGATCGTATTGCTACGGTGAAAGAAAGTATGTATTGTGTTTGGCTTGGAAATGGAGTAAAGAACTATTATTCAAATGAAAGGGTTGCCCTGGCCTTCCTGGCTGAAACTAACCGGTTTTTGAATTATAAATTGCATGAATTAAATTATCAAAGGATCCAGATAAGCGGTGAATATTATAAAAATTGGTTCAATTTCTTTGATAGACGTGGAAAAAGCAATACTGATCTTAAAAGACTTGAACTAAAATGCAGGGATTCCTTATCGGATATTGACAAACAATTTGACAAATTATTACACAATACTTCCGGACCAAATGGTAATTGGTTTGCATTCACTTTCTTTTACAATATAATCTCAAGCATGAATGAGATATTAGCTTTATTGAAGTCGCTATTGAATAAGCGGAGATTATGGGTTGAAATACAGCGAATCGAAGTGATAAGGCAGCAATTACTTAGGATTAAACATACTATAGAGGTATATGGGAAGAAAGATGCAGATGAGATTGATGAGGAAATCAGCTTTTAGCTGCAAGCCATAAGCTCCGAGCTCGCAGCTTCTTAAAATGATTGCATTCTATATTAATGTACCTGGTAGGATCCTCCGGAACCGGTTGTAATGTGATTGCATAATTTTGGTTATCTGAGATCGAGCTCTTCCTGAAGAAATAGAAAGTGATTGCATTTAGTTGAGTTTCCTTTTTAATAACCAATGATAAACATTTTGTTTACCTAGAATTCCAAGATCTTCAGTAATAACATAAGCATTTACAAATAACCATCCATATAGATTCATAAAATTCATAGCATCTATCATTGAATTAAAAACAATCGGCTTATTATTTTCATCTTTGGGAATAAAAATCCCTTTACCCCAAATTTTAATTTCCTGACCAAAATCTATTGTAATTGTTAACTTGTGGCTAAAAAATCTTCCATATCCTAAAATCATACAATATTCTTCGGTTCTAAGGTGTTTCAAACTATCGTAAACTAATTTTTTGTAATCCTTAGATTGGATCGTGATTTTCTCAATGGTTGGCTTTGTCCAAATGGGAATATCATTAGATTTTGGAGGCCTGGCATAATTTTCAACAAGTGATTTGGTAACTTTCATTATAGTTACGCCGCCATCTCTCGTATAAATGAAAGAATCCTTTGTAATCTCCAATAGTTTACAATTTGTCATTGATCCATCTGTAAAGAATATTTTGTCTTGAGAATAGCTTTTACAGTGGAAAATGAAACTAATAGCTAATAATAACAGGATTTTATTCATTATTTATTGTTCTCTAACAGAAATTGGATTGAAGCCGAACTCAGCCATTGGGTCTGCAATGTATGGCTTTCTTTCTGCCACAAACCTGATTCGGTATTTTTTAGCTTTGTATTGATCTTTGATTTTTAGGGTGACAATCAGATCGAAATTGACATGAGAAACGAATTTGATCTTGTCAATTCTGTAGGATTCAATTTGAAATAAATCTAATTTCATCCATTTAGGAGATCCGGTCAGGAAAATAAAATACTTTATCCATTGAAAAAGTGACCTTTTATTTTTAGATCTCCATGACTTTTGAGTCAGTTTGTACAATTCTTTGAAGTCTCCTTTTTTCCAGATAGCTAAAAATAAATCTGATTGATTGCGAGCTCTTAATTGTTGTGATTCATTCATACTTATCTCTCAAATTTATGAAATAATTTTCTAAACACGACTATTATCTTCAACAGTTTCCTGATCGGAGATCTCTTCCCTTATATTTTCAGTGTCATCATTGGTCCATATGATTTTAAGAGGTTCATCCAGTTTTGCAATGAGCCTTTCCATAATCCTGTTATTCTGCTCAATTACTTCAATATTTGCAACCTGGTTTGTTCCATCTGATTGTTGTGATGGATCTACTTCAGGAATTTCTCCGGTAAATCCTCCTGTTTGCATTTGCCTCGTATGTTGAATATGGTCGATTGCTTCAGCTGTCCTGGCAATTACGGGATTCTGGAGTGACTTATTATTAATTACAAATTCATCTCCACGTTCACCGGTCAGGAGTGTCGGCTCTTTGATATGTCCACCCTTGAAGCCTTGTGATATTTTTGCCCGGTATTGTTTCATATCATCAGCTCCTATCACTTTTGTGTATCCACCTTTTGCGGCTTGAGGGATTGGAGTAGCTTTGATTTTTGCAACTTGTAATATTCCTACCAGACCAGCCAGGATCATACGACGAATATTAGGAATTGCTTTTGTTACTCCCACAGCAGTATTTATCAATGCGTTAAATATTGCAAGCTTTTTGTCTTTTTCTGCTTGTTTTTGCCGTTCCTTATCCAGCCGATCAGCGGTTTCTTCATCAAGTCCCTTTTTGAACTCATCAAATTCTTCAGCCGTTATTTTACCCTGTTCAAGTTGCTTTTCAAGAGCTGTAAGGCTTTCCTGGCTTTGATTTTCTATATCCTGGATCCTTTCCTGTGATTCTGCTGATCTGATGTCAGCAAACCCGGAAACAACATCGCCAAGCGCACGGAAAGAGGTTGCGATATCTTCCTGTAGATTTTCCAGACTTTCCTGATCAGCTTCACGTTGTTTGTTCTTGAATTCTTCAAGGAACTTATCCCTGATTAATTGTTTTAGCTCTTCAGAAGCTTCGGTGTTTGCTAACTGGAAGTCTAATTCTGCAAGTGCAAGTTCCTTTTCTTTTTCAAGTCGTTGTTTAGATCCTTCCTCAAGTATAAATATATCGAGTTGGAGCTGATCAATCTTAAGTTTGTGTTCATCCTCTAGTCTTTTCTTTTCAGATTCATTGATTCTTTTCTTTTCAGCGATTGCATTATCAGCAATTCCCTCCTCTATATCACCGGTGTTTTTCTGGAATTCTTCAAAGAGCTTTAGCAGATCTTCGAGTCTTTGCTTCTCTATAGTAATACTTTGCTCTGCAAATACTTCCTGGGTGCTTGCACCGACTTCAAGGGATTGTTTGAGCTGGATCCTTTGTTGTTGGGCTTGTTTATTTACATCGTCTGTTTGACGTTTAAAATCGGCCGCTACTTTAGCCTCCTCAGCTTTGCGGGCTTTTTCACGTTCCTTAATTTCTTTTTCAAGTTGCTTTTTTGTTTTTTCTGCCTCCTCAGGATCTATGTCACGTGGCAATATTTTTAATCTTTCTTCGGCTTCCTTTTTAAACTGGATTAATCTTTGTCGACTGTTTTCAATCTCTGAAGTTGATAATTTTTTATTTCCTAATATCTGTTTTTCAACAACTGCCAATTCTTTTTCAGCTTCTATAAGTAAAAATTCATTTATTGATGTTGCTTCATTTGCTCTTAACCTTTCAACCTCTTTAAATTCTGCAGAACTTTTAATTAATTCATCATATTTTGATCTTTGATCTTCTAATTTATCAATTTGTGAATTTGTATTTGTCAAAAATTCTTCAGTTTGCCTTCTGTTTAATGTTGTCAATATTCTAAACCTATCTTCCAAAGTTTCAACACCTTTCATCACATCAATGCCTTCCTGAACTGCTTTGTTAAATTCATTTTGTTCATCA
>SDBV01002974.1_pt1 | contig 25259 bp, 20 predicted proteins | sample 2277081 | NCBI WGS metagenome assembly SDBV01 (sample SAMN10402039, study PRJNA504765) | marine sediment metagenome | isolation source: marine sediment core GS10_PC15, 223 cmbsf | place: Arctic Ocean: Southern Knipovich Ridge | collected 2010 | reverse complement strand
CGTAGACGGCACACTTGTGCGACGCCAACCTATATAGTGTAGCCCAGCCACTGCCAGGCCCTTCATATGGTGTACTCCGATATGATACGCAATAGACTGCTTTGCGCCTCGGCAATTCAAGAAAAAACGCTCCCAACCCGATATCGAATCTAATCGGATGGCATTGTTATTGGACACTAATGGAGCGAGTCATGAGCAAAAGGGAAATAATCGACTGCATCATGGAAATCAACAAGGGAGCAAAACCTGAGTTTCTGGCGCAGTTTCCCGTGGAGGACCTGGACACCTATCTTGAACACCTGATGGAGCTGGATCTGGAGGAGATCGCCCTGTGCGTCTGATCTGCAACAAATCTTTCCTTTGCTGCAGCGACCTTTGCCTCTGCACACCCCCGCGACCTTAACAACCACACCCTGATTCGAGCAGACTATCTGTTCGGATCCCGCGGCCTGGTGATCGCCGGACCGCCGCCCGCGGACGATTTCCCGCCGGCCGAATTCAGCAGCCGTTCAGCATCTTCGCTTGCCGGTACCGACGCAGGTACATTCACAGCGACGTTCTGTTTGAATTCCAGCAACACACCTTCCATTCCTGACGGCACCTTGAACGCAAGATCAACGCGTGCATCCGCACCCCTGTTGCCGATCTTAAACTCTTGCCTGTCGAGCTCGATGATCTCATCGAGCGAACGCTTTTCAAGCACCCTGCCGCTCATAGCCCCCGTCAAGTTCTTCTTGTCGACGTCCTTGTCCGCTGTGCGACGGCTGACAACACGACCTTCGGGATAAACAGCGGTAGCCGAACCGCGAGTGTCCGTTTGACCGTTTGGCTTGCAGATCAATCTTATCTGTCCCAACGTGAACGCAACATCACCATCGGCATCTCGGGCGCCGCCCTTCTTGACATCCGCATTCTTGACTTTCATGCGAACCACCGTCAGGTTGTCATTGTCGCTGTCGAGCTTTCGCACGCCTTTTTTCGGGACACTGACGGCGCTCTTGCCGGCAACAGTATAAACTTTTTCCTTCGCCTTATAGTTGTTCAGGTGAATCTGATTAAGAAAACCCGTATGGTAAACCGCAAAACTCTTTTTCGAACTGAGGCTGCCACGGCTTATCCAGCTAAACAGCTCCGTCACAATACCATCGGCCCGAATCAGAGGCTTGCCTGGTGAACGGATGTTCGCAACCGTAACGGCGCTCTTGCCGTCACCCAGCCTCGCATAAGGCCACTTGGCCGGGGTCGGCGCCATCGCAAGGGCAACAAGAACCACACCCGAGATAATCAGACCCGTCAGAATCCCGCATACTATCGCTGTCACCTTGGTTATCACATTGCCCAATTCGACATCCTGACCGAACATAAAGTCCACCGCCGTGCGAATGACTGCAAAAGTCAAAACAAAAAGCACCACATAAATTCCCGCCGACGCCCACTGACCGCCATAACCCCGCGAAAGCAACATGTTCGTCAGCGGCTCGTAGTAAGCAAAAGCCACGATCACGCCGAACACGGCCGCAGCAAACGTCGCAAAAGAAACCAACGCGCCGCTCTTCAAATAGAAATGCGCCACCGACAAAATAACAATAATCAAAATCAATACTATTGCAAGCATGTTACCTCCCGGTCATTTGCATCGCACGGTTAACTACGCTTTTTCCGAGGTTTCGTCTTTGATGAAAACATCCTGATCACTTCATTGATGGACGTAATCCCTTTCGCCACTTTCTTGATCGATTCCTCCTGCAGATACAGCATGCCCGCCCGCCTGAACCGCGATGAAATCTCCTGCAGCGATTGGGCGTGGCGAATCACTTCCTTAAGCTCATCGTTCAAGACCACCGTCTCGAAGATAGCCGTGCGTCCGTAAAAGCCCGTACCCTGGCATTTCTCGCATACGATCGGCTTGCCGTGCTTGTCGTACTCGATCTCTCCGGGGCGATAGAGCACTTTGATCTTACCCGCCGGTATATTGAATTTCTTGAACAGTTCCTGGTTCGGCTGATACGCCTGTTTGCATTCGTCGCACAACACGCGAACAAGCCGCTGGTTGCTGATGCCGACCAGAGTATCGGCGATCAGATTCTTGTCCGAAATCAGATTGAGCCACTTGCCCAGCGCCTGCATGGCGCTGGTGGCTTCCAGCGTCACATACATCATCCTCCCGTCTTTCGCCGCCGCCGCCGCCAGTGGCGCACACTCCTTGTCCGAGCAATCCTCTACGCCCATGATGTCAGGTCCCATCCGCAGAATCGTCTGCAGCTTGCGCGCATACGTTGTCGTCCCCGTGTCGCTCAGTGAAAACGTGTGCTGCGTAATGTTCTGCAATTCCGCGGCGGGTTCCTTCTCCAACGTATTGATATTGTTCATGAAAGGATCGTGATTGCGAAGCAGCGCATACATACTTGACGTGATCCCGCTCTTCTTGGGACCCGAAATGATAAAAAGCCCCTTCTCCAGATCACGCAGATTGGCGATCCCCTCGACCTGGCTCGCCGTGAACCCAACCTCATCCACCTTCATCAGGTTGTACTCCTGCATCCGGGTCAGCTTGAGCTGTTCGCCCGCCGTCGAACCGGCGGTCAATATCTCCCAGCCCACACGCTCCTCGTCTCGCACCGCCTTGAACTTGCCTTTCTGAGGCTTCCTCTTCTCATTGGTGTCCATGTCACCCATTTGTTTGAGATAGTGAATGAAGTACTCCATCTCTTCACGAGTCCGAGGCGCCTGCTTGCTGGCAAGCCCGTCGACAAAATACATCACACTGTAATCCTCCGCCGTCGGTCTGAACACGATATCGCTTGCCCTCCGCCACAAGGCATCTTCCACTACCTCGCACGTCGTTTGAAAACCGAACGCTTCCGGGCTCTTGGGCTCCGGCAGGGGAACATTGTTGCCGTTGGCGGTAATCAGCGAAAAGCCCCGGCTGGCCTTGCCCACCTTCTTGGATTCGTTGACAAAAATGCTCTTGATGTGTTCCGACGTCAATACCTTCTCAAAATCCGCCACGCGAGCATTCCGATGCACGATATAAGCCGTTGCCGACGCACCCACCGCAATAATGTAAATCAGCAGACCGATCAAAAAAAGCGGCGCCAGCAGCCATATCAACAGCGCGCCTGCACCCGTCGAGGAAATCATCAGCGTCCAGAACTGAGTATTCGTCTTGACCGCCTTGGTGTCGCGGTAGACCCAGTTGACCAGCGGCATCCATGCAAAAAAGAAAACTATCAGGACGATAAGTTTGATCGGAGAAATATAACCGCCGTACCCGGCGGCGGCTGCTAATATGTTCGCCATAGAAGGCTCCATCTACATTGACCAGGATAACGTGCTACAGTATGCCGCTTGCGGAAGTACGGATCCCTTTCAGCGCCATCTTAAGTTCTTCAACATTTGGCGCGTATTGCAGCGCCACCTTCAAATCGATCCATTCACCCTCAACCAACTGACGCAGACTTTCCGTGAAATCCTGCATCCCTTCACTCTTACCCGCTCGAATGGCCGTCGGTATATCCGCTTCACGCCCCTCGGAAATCAGTTTCTTTATGATAGCAGTCCGAATCAGAATCTCCACTGCCGGAATACGCTTTGCCTCCGGCCGGATGCCAGGCAGCAAGTCCTGACTTATAACAGCCTTGATTGTAAGAGCAAAGGTTTGTCGGGCAAGATCACGTTCTTCCTGAGGGAAAAGGTCGAGGATACGCTGAATCGTCTGTGAAGCGTTATTGGCGTGAAGCGTCCCGAACACCAGATGACCCGTCTCGGCAGCCCGCATTGCAGCAGTCAGCGTCTCGTTGTCACGCATTTCACCAACCAAAACCACATCCGGGTCCTGACGCATAAGCGACCGTAGCGCGTCGTCATAGTTCGGAACGTCGATACCGATTTCTCTCTGCGAAACGATCGCCTTGTTATCTACATGCAGAAACTCAATGGGGTCCTCAATAGTCACAATGTGGCAGGCGCGCGTCTTATTGATATGATCGATCATCGACGCAATCGTCGTACTCTTGCCGCAGCCTGTCGGCCCGGTAACGAGTATCATTCCCGAATGCTCCTCCGCGATCTTCTCAACACTCGGCGGGATGTGCAGCGACTCAAAAGCAGGGATATCTCCGCTGATATGTCGAGCAGCCAGGCTGACACAACCGCGCTGGCGAAAAGCGTTAATACGGAAACGGTCCCTCTTGCCAACCTGATACGCAAAGTCCAGCGCACCGTTTTCAAGGAAGTACTCCCTTTGCGCGGGGCTCATTATCTCAAAAATCAGTTCCTCGGCTCGCGCCTCGGTCAGCACCTCTCCGGTGGTATTCTTCAACTTGCTCTGGATACGCATCTTCGGCGACATTCCCACTTTCAGATGCAGATCACTCGCCCCCGCCTTGATCGCGGCGCGAAACCACTTCTCCACCTCCGGGATCTTGTCCGACCTGACGTGGCGATCCAACGGCTGGGCCTTGGACATCTTCTGCTCCTTTACTCACAAGCACTTATGACATAAACGGTTGGCGACAATTGCCTCACCCTCAAAAGACGTATCGATGACCGCAAAAAACGGTTGAATCGAGAACTGAGATTATAACCCATTCAATCGGGTATTGTCAACTCAGATGTTGGTCATATTGCCCAAATTGCCCTTTTTTTTGACATATCGGACCTTTCCGTCAAAATAGATACTTTGAAGGCCTTGACTAACCTACAGACAGCCCGGAAACCATCCGGCGGATCAGCACCAACGTCAACGTCAGGTAGATCGCCACGCTGATCGCGTCATTGGCCGTGGTTACCAGCGGCCCGGAACTTATCGCAGGGTCTATCCCGACCTTTCTAAACAGAAACGGAAGCGACAAGCCAAGCGTTGTAGAAACCATAATCGCAGAAAACATCGCCGTGGAAAACGCCAGGACAATTTGAACATGCTCGTATAGTTCAATACGCTCCACGGAAGCCGCCTCAGAGCCCTCGGCCAGAACCTCCGCCGGAATCAAACCCGGCAGCACCGCACAGATCATACCCCCGATCAGTCCGCAACTGACCGCCACAAGAAGCGCCACCCGAACCTCCCGGGCAAAAACCTGACCGATGCGAAGCGCCGCAAGGTCCCCGGTCGCCAGACCGCAAACCACGACCGCCGAGGTCTGTAATCCCGCATTGCCGCTGATCGCCGCGATCATCGGAGCAAACGCAAACGCCGTGATGAAGATATAGAGCAAATCCGCCTGTATGAAAATGTTCTTGAAAAGCAGCGCCACAACAGCTGTAATCGCCGTCCCGCCGAGGCACGGCAAAAGCCACGTCATCCGAACGCGGGCCGCGTGCAGAATCGAGAAATTCTCCAACTCCGCCGCATCCGTACCCGCCATCGCATACATATCCTCAGCCGCCTCCTCTTCGGCAACCTCAATGACCCGGTCGGCTGTAATGCGGCCAACAAGACGATATTTGGCGTCTAAAACCGGAACTACGATGAGATCGTTTTTCTTAAAGACGTTGCGGACCTCCTCCTGGTCTGTATCCGCCATAACGTAAATCGTATCGGTATCTATAAATTGTTTGATCCTGGCACTTTCCGGACGTGTTATCAGATGCCGGATACGAACATCACCCAGAAACTCGCCGCGCCGGTTAACCACAAACACGCTGAAAAAATCCTCGTCGATTTCCGCCGACCGGATCTTGTTGATCGCCTCTCCGACCGTGGCATCCTCCGAGACGCTCACCAGCACCGGGTCCATGATGCCGCCGGCCGAATCCTCCGAATACGTCATCAGATCCTTGATCCGCCTGGCCTGATCCTGAGCTATGTGCTCCAGAACCTCCTCGCTCTCGGCAGCCGGCAGCTCCGCCAAAAGATCCGCCGCATCGTCGGCATCCAGTTCTGATATCAGACCTGTAAGCTCCTCTTCTTTCAGCAGTTCGAACAAGTCAGATCGCGTCGCCTCGTCGACCTTCTCCAGAACCTCCGCGGCAACCGATTTGTCCAGCAAATCAAAAATGACCCGCCTGTCGGAATCATCCAGAAGTTCGACAATCTCGGCGATATCACTGCTCCGCTGCTCCGAGAGCATTGCCCCTAATCGCCCCCGATTGTCGCTGCTCAGCAGTTCCTCCACCTGCTCAAAAAGTTGTTTTGGTTCCTCGGCCATGAGTCCTTTCTCTTGCAGTTTCCGTATCCATACTGCTCACGATTGCCAATTCCCATTTGTACGCGGGTAAGTAACCTCACAACAGTAAAAACCCCACTCGCGGGAATTTACTACCCTGGAGGGTATGGCGGCGCCGCATCGCTATTTAAGCGTATTATCGCTGCTTTGGCAACCCTGTCTAAAAATATCTTTCGCGCAAAATTATCCTTTACCTCAAAGCCCAAACTTAGTACAATATATGTGGGTAGAATTGTATCAGGAAACGAGAGGGTATTTCGTGATGAAAATCTTGTCCATAGCCTTGTTTTGTACGGTATTCGCCGCATTACCGGCCCGAACCGCCGCCGGCACGTTCCCCGAACCAGCCATCGTGCAGGCGCCAAACCAGTGGACGCTGGATGTCGTCTATGACCAGCCCCGGCAGATAACACTCAAATTACTCGGCGAAAAGGAGCCAAGACGCTTCTGGTATATCGTCTTAACTCTTACCAATAACATATCCCTCACCGACGCCGCCTTTTATCCTTCCTGCGAGCTGATGACCGACACCTTCCAGATCGTCCCCGCCGGCAAAGGCGTTCGCGGAGAAGTCTTCCGCCAGATTAAGCTAAAACACCAGGGCGGTTACCCCTTCCTGGAACGATTGGACTATGTCAACAACAAGATACTCCAGGGCGCCGACAACGCCGTCGATGTCGCCATTATCTGGTCCGACTTCGACGCCAAAGCAAAGGAAGTTACTCTCTTCATCGCAGGCATGAGCAACGAGACCAGGGCGATCAACCATCCCGCCAAAAAGGACGCAAGCGGAAACCCCGAAAAAGTCTACCTGAGAAAAACGCTCGCCCTGAAGTACACCATCGGCGGCGACCCAAAACTCCGCGCCTCCGCCGCACTCAGATTCAAGCAAAAATCCTGGGTCATGCGATAATCGCATATCACACAAATGCCCCAGTCAACGTGTGCTTCCAATAAACTCATGGAACAGCCGTTCATCAAAGCCCGGTATTTCCCACTTTGGAAAAGTACCCTGCAATTGACCGGACGCAATATCCTCGGGCAAGGGAACGCCAACTTCTTCGGTGGTCAGCAGATGAGGCATGTCGAAAAGTATGAGGGTGCCTGATATATCCTGTCCCGGGATCTGGAACTGTTTCTGCCTTCCGGCAAAATTGCTCGCAAGTGTCGTGAAGATTTCGTCTTTCGAATAGTTCCCCTCGTGATAAAACAGGAAATGCCGTATCGGCTCGTCTTTTGAAATGTAGCTTTGTCTTCTCCGCAAAAAACTCGAATTCTCCAAACGTTCCTTATCGCACCACCAGATCGATCTCTTGGTGAAGTACCTCGTGTAAGGACCGCGAAATCCGGCACTGCAAAGGTAGGATGATTTTTCCGGAAGCGCATCAGGGCCCAGGACTCGCGCTACGCGAAAATAGTTGGATGGACGGCGCGAAAGAAAACTATGGATTCCGTAAGCGTGATTCAACAGAACCGCCGCCAAAACTGAAACAATGAGTGCCCGTATCAGGAGACTGGAATCCCTGCACCTGATCAGTTTCAGTCCCAGAGAAAATGTACAGCCCATGACGACCACAACAAGAACAAGCAGTTGATTCGACGTGTGTTGATGAAGCAATACGTGGGTTGGCATGAAGATATACCAGGACGTCGAAGCCGCTAACACCGCCAACAGCAAGGTTCCGCCGTACTGCTCCATTCGTAACGAGATGCTTTTTCGACACGCGAATATGGTTACCGCAAGCAGCGCAAAGCAGGGCCAACTCAAGTGGAAGAACTTCAGGCTGTAACGAGACACAACAGTCGGCATTTTAACAGTTGCCCTCAGACGTTCAATACTGGCTCCTCCGTGGCGGGCCGCAATACCAAAACCGTCCGAAAACGCAAAAACCCACCCAGTGGCCCATGAATTCTGGATAAAGTGAAGTGCCACACCCGCAACAGGCGCCAAACCAAGAAATATCAGTACCCACCGGCGCTTTCTAAATTGTCCTTTTCCAAGAACATAAACCCATGAAAACAGTTGCATGTACACTATGAATTCAAAACTCGTAAGTGCGCTGAAAAACAGGACAAGCCAACACAGAATCCACTGCTTTTTGCCTTGTCCCACATCGTCAATGGCCCGGATGAAAAGAAAAAGATAAAGACCAAGGAAAAACATGTTGTATGCGTGTGTGTGGATACTCGTAGAGTATGCCATGAAATACAGGGTCGTCCCCAGAAAAGCGATCCCACAAAGTGCCGCAAACGGACCCGTAACATAGCCGACGCCACGATACAAAAAAAGCAGGCCGATTATGAAAAACAGACCGCTGATGATTCGCATGACCAAGAGACTTCTCAGTCCCATCGACTGCAGCAATCCGTTGAGCAATTCACCCAATGGGGGGTAATGAAGATAGTAGTGCGGAGTCTTACTCAGTGAACCAAGATGGTGAACCGGCTGAAAATAAAGAGGCAAAAAGCCGTGTTTTGCAAAGTTCTCGCCCGCCATAAGCGTATTGACATCGCTCCAACTGCCATAAGGCCGCAACACATCAAACGTGCTGAACAGGCAGATCATGCAGAACATCACCATTAAAATAACCGCTATGGCCAGGTTGCATCGTCGCCACAGCACCTTTTCGACTGTGCTGATGTGACTGATCGACTGGTCGATTGTCTTGCCCGGGAAAGTCCCGCTCTTGCCATCCGTATTCGCCATTTACTAACCTAACTTCCTTTTAGTCAATTGCCCTGTAACCAGCATTTCTCCACAACGAAATCGCATCGGATGAACACGAAGACTGTTGGGTATAATGCTGTTAACAAACGCAGCCATCGGTGTCAGCAGCCAATGCGGGAATGCCTGCAACTGTTGATGGACATATGCTATGGTCAGGTATTTGTAGTGGCCGCGAATCTGAATCCGATCAAAACCGGCCTCTGCAAGGACCCTGGCTATAGCTTTGCCGCTGAAATACTGAACATGCTCTTCTTTGAAATGAAGCCAATTCCTGCCTAACAGCATCCGTGAAAAACTGTCAATTCGCGGAGTCGTCACGCACAATACCCCGCCCTCTTTCAGAAGGCTCGCCGCAACCTTCAGTGTCCCCGCCAGATCAAGTACGTGCTCCAGTACGTCCGTCATTGTAATGACGTCAAAAGATCCATCCGAAACAGGGTAGTCCGCAAGTTCCCCTTCAAAAACTCGTTCCATCCCGAATTTCTCCCGCAGAACCCCGGCCGAATAAGGGTTCAACTCCACCGCATAAGGTTCCCAGCCGCGCTGGGCTGCAACGTCAAGCAGAATCCCCGTCGCCGCGCCGACATCAAGTATCCTGCCCTTGTTCCCGTCCGTCGGAGTAATAGCTTCCAATTGAGTCAGTATTGGCGAGAAGGTGGCGTTCTTTGTCAGTTTGACACTTTCGGGATTGTCGTTTAGGCCCCACGAATCGTAATACTTCTCTGTATAGATACCCTCCAGATCGGACGCCGCAGGCCGTGGCGTTCGGTACCATCCGCCGCAATCGTCGCAGATTGCAACCGCTCCGGCACGAACTACACGTCTGAACTTGCCCGGCTTTCCGCCGCACATGGGACATGATTCGCTAACTGTCATTATCAACTCTGTACAATAACAAGTTATGTTGTTGTTTATTCGCACCTGCCTAATCGTCAACTCTTCAAAGGCCTCTTCTTGCGCAATATCACCTGCAAATCACCTCCGTTGAGGAATGGTACAGTGATCGCGTCAAACGGTTTCAATATCGCAAAAAATTTACCCACAACAGGAAATAACTCCGACAGTCTTTTGCGAACGTGTCGGATGTTCGTATAGTAATAGTTTTTACTTCGCATTTTCACTATCTCGAAGTCGCACTTCTCGGCAACAGTCCCCAGCGTCATTTTCGAGAAATATACATTGTGATAATATGGGTGGATGCCAGGCCAACGTTTCTTCAGCATCTTGAACCAAAGCGAGCCGATATCAGGTGTTGACATAAACAAATGACCGCCATCTTTAAGAACCCGGTTGGCCTTCTTCAGGAACCCGACCGGGTCCAACAAATGCTCCACAACCTCAAATGCCGCAACAAAATCAAAGTCGGATTTCTGACTGAAATCAACATCCTCAAAACGTCCGTGCACAATATCGTCTGCAACTTCCGCTGCCTTGTCCGCCGCCACCCTGCTCGCCTCTATTCCTGCCAGTTCCATCCCCGGCTCGCCTTTGAACTGCTTCAAAAAGAAACCGTAACCGCAGCCAATATCGAGTAAACGAATCTTTCCACCCCGATCCTTGCTTCTGCTCCGAATAAACGAAGAGGCGAAACGATCCGTCTTGTTTGTCGCTCGTTCCATCTGTGAATAAGAAAAATAGCCGCCGGGACAAGCCGCCTCCCATCCTTCGTAATAGTTACTGTCGTAAAGGTCTTCAATATCCGCACGGCACCTGTCATTATAAATCAGACCGCACCCGCATCGCAAGAGCTTTTGGTCGCTGTTGAGTTCAAACAGGACAGTTGCCTCACTTGCAGGGCGTCCGCACAGGACACAGTTGCTCATTTCCAGGTATTTGCTCAAACGCCTTGCCCTTTTCCTCTCTCAGCCAACATATCCTCTACGGCTTCAAGAACCTCCTGCGGTTTTAGCGCCTGCATGCACCATCCCTCGTGATTGCACCACATACCTTCGAATGTCGTGAACATGTACAAGCAGGGACTACATGGATAATCGGCATACAGACTGCGATGTACGCTCACCTTCGGTTCATAAAAATGTGGACGTCCCGGTCCCCAGAGCGAGATCGTGGGAACCCCTTGCATCGCCGCAAAATGCATTGGGCCCGAATCGCTTGTTACAAAACCGTCAAAAAAACCTAAACCCGCTACAAACTCCATCAGCGACCATGAACCTGCGGTAATGATCAACCTTTCCCCATGCACAGGACCGAACCGTTTGACAAAAGACTCGACATACTCCTTCTCGCCCTTCGAGCCCGTAAGTATAATTCGCATATCCCCGTAGCGATCAAGCAGAGATTCAATCAGAAAGCCCCAGTTCTCCAGTGGCCAGCGGCGCTCCAAACTCAAAGCCCCGGCATTGATGTTAACCCCTAATAAGAGGGCTCCCTCCGGCCCTCCGGGATTTCTCATAAAATCGCCAACCGACTGTTTACATTCCTCATCCAGCTCGATGAGGCTGAGACGCTTGTCCTCGATTACGACATCAATACGCCTGCCCGCCTGCTCATACACATCCGAAATATGCCTGAAGTAATTGAAGTAGATCGGATGCGTTATCAGACTATGTCGCCAGAAATCATTAAGATGAAAACCGACTCGAATAGGAGCTCTGGTGGCAAACGACAACAGCGTCGAGAACTTGCTGAAAAACTCCAGGTCTATCACCGCCTCCACACGTTTGAATCTCAGCCACAAGATATGCCTGATAACGTCAACCGCAAACGAAAACGGCGAACTTGTGCGAATAACCCGCACCGCATCGCATATTCCAAGTTTGGATACAAGTTCTTCATTGCTTTTGAATGTAACGAATACCAGGTGTGCTTCCGGATACCGTTGCCGGATCGCACGCAGCAGAGGACTCGCCTGGATTATGCTTCCCATCCCGAAAAACTTGAAAACCGCAAGAGTTCCTTGGCCGGATATGATACGTTTGCGGCTCCCAAATATTCTTCTTGCAATAACCGACGCCAACCCGGAAAAAAAGCACAAAGGCAGACCAATCCAGTGGTCAATCCACTTCATCAAGCCTAAATTCGATTGTGAATTCTTACTCTTGATAAATACGCCTCATTCATCAGCAACAATATGAGACTCTAACAAAAACAGAGATAAAATGCAAGGCAATACTGAAGTGCCAGCCACTTTTGTCGGTCTGATTCAACTTACGTTGCCAAATAAGCGAGGTTCGCACGGACAATCCCGCTCAGCCCCCACCCAACCACAGAGCTATCCGGAACTGTTCGCCGACTGCCCCTGCCCCAGAGACGACATCTCCCCGCAGCGCGGGCACTTTATCTTATTGGCCTTGAAATTCGGCGGAATCTTCATCTTCAGCCCGCACGCACACGTCAAAAACGCAAACCCGTTGACCATTCGCATGATATCGCCCACCTGACGCTGTTGTTTCTTCTTGCTCTTTTTTCGTTTCGCCTCCGCACTTGCTTTTCTCAATTCCACGCTCTCGGCGGTTTTCAAAGCCGAAGCCGGCATGACCGACGCCCCCCCAACCGTCTGGCTGTACGAATCCGAGTAATCCTTAAAAGAAGCCCCCCGCGACATATTCCTCAAGATTTTTATACGCTCCTCAATAGGCGGATGCGTGCTGTAAAGGTTCGCACCCTTCTTGCCCCTGAACGGATTCGATATATACATCGGCGCGGTAACCTTGTTTGCACTCTCAAGAGGTTTGTTGTTTCGCGATATCTTCTCCAGCGCACTGGCCAACCCCTCCGGATAACGCGAAAGCCTCACCGCCCCGGCATCGGCCAGATACTCGCGTCGTCTGGACAGCGAAAAATACAGAATCTGCACAAATATCGGCGCCAGAATCGCCGCCACTAACGCAATAACCAGAAACAGAATCTGCCCTCCGCCCTGGTTCGACGATCTCGAAGAAAATCGCCGAGTCGAGCTCATTGAGCTGTAGAACATACCCCGCAGAAAAACCTGACTCATCAAAACAATACTGCCCAACATCACGCCGGCCAACGTGATAAACAGAATATCGCGATTGACAATATGGCTCATCTCGTGTGCGATCACCCCCTGCAATTCATCCCGGTTGAGCCTGGCCAAAAGCCCCGCCGTAACCGCCACCGACGCCCTCTCCGGACTCCTCCCCGTCGCAAACGCATTCGGCGAAGGATCGTTAATAATATAAACCTTCGGCATCTTAGGCAGATTCGCCGCAATCTTCATCTCCTCCACAACATTGAACAACTGCGGATGAACTTCATACGTAACAAGTTTCGCCTTGCTCGACGCCAACAGTATCTGGTCGCCGCTCGAAAAGCTGACTAACATCAAAACCAGCCAGATAACCGTAGCGATAATCACACCGAAAAAGGCGCCTTCACCACCGCCACCGCCAAAGGCCAGCCCCAACACAGCACCCAGCGATATCAGGCAAAGCGCCATAGTACTCAGAAGAATTACCGAATTTCTCTTATTAACCCGTATCTGTTCCCACATAATCCCTGCAAACGCTTCCTCTCAAGTCTATCCAATTTGCACCCTAAAGGGGACAGTTACCTATTTATTTAGCACCAGGTTTCACCTGGTGTGTCCTCACCACAAAACTGACAACATCCCGCAAACTCAGGAAAAGCTGACCTTGGGCACTTCGCGCTCCGCCTCGTTTTCAATCTCGAAGAACTCACGCTTGGTGAAGTTGAACGAGTTGGCAATCAGATTAGACGGGAACATCTGAATCTTATTATTGAAGAACAGCACCTGATCGTTATATCCCTGTCGCGCAAACGCAATCTTATTTTCCGTGCTCGTCAGCGTCTCCTGCAGCGAAAGAAAATTCTCATTCGCCTTCAACTCCGGGTAATTCTCAACAACCAGCATGAACTTGCTCAACGCCTCGCTGAGCATCCCCTCGGCCTTGGACGCCTCGGCAGCGCCCTGGGCGCCCATCGCCTGGCTCCTGGCCTTGGTGATGCTCTCAAACGTCTCCCGCTCGTGCGTCATATATCCCTTAGCCGTCTCAATCAGGTTCGGGATCAGATCATGCCTCCGCTTAAGCTGAACATCAATCTGAGACCACGCATTCTTCACCTGGTTCCTCAGCCGAACCAGCGCATTATATATCCCGATCACCGAAACGATGATGAACAGAATAACCGCACCAACAATTATCAAAGGCCACATAACAATTCTCCTTAATCAATTTATCTCACAGCCAATTATCAAGTACGAGCGATTCGCCCCACCCGTAACATCCCACAAAGTCCTGCATAGTCAACACCCGGCACGCTGATTACTACAGACGCACCCAACGCCGCCATGTTGCGGTTATTCCCGGAAAAACCCACTGGCGCCCCGCATTCGACGCTCATTCTACTGAAAACCTGTAAACCGTCGTATGCGTATACGTTTCGCCCGGCCTCAAAACCACCGGCGGAAACTCCGGCCTGTTCGGCGAATCCGGATAGTGCTGCGTCTCAAGGCAAAACGCCGCATGCTTGTTATACACGGCCCCCTTGCCCTTGTTCGACCCGTCCAGGAAGTTACCCGTATAAAACTGCATCCCCGGCTCGGTCGTATAGACCTCCATCACCCGACCCGTCTCGGACTCGCTCACCCGCGCCGCCAGCGCCATACTCCCATCCTGATTGTTCAGGACGTAGTTGTGATCATAACCGCCGCCCGCGACATCCTTGATCCTCGCCCCGATCGCCGTCGGCTTCGTAAAATCCATCACAGTCCCCGCCACCGGAGCAATCTCGCCCGTCGGAATCAGACCCTCATCCACCGGCGTATACCGATCCGCCGCAATCGTCATCACATGATCCAGGATATCTCCCGAATCGTGCCCGCCCAAATTGAAATACCCGTGATGCGTCAGATTCAAAACCGTCGCCTCATCCGTCGTCGCCTTGTAGTCGATCTTCAACTCGTTATCCCTGGTCAACTCATAAACGACAGTCGATGTCAGCCTCCCCGGATAGCCCTCTTCGCCGTCCACACTGACATACGTAAGCTTCACCCCCACACTGTTGTCGCTCTCGACCGCCTCGGCCTTCCACACCTTCTTATCAAACCCCACATCCCCTCCGTGCAGATGGTTCTCTCCGTTGTTCGCAGCTAACGTGTACTCCTTACCCTCGAGAGTAAACTTACCTTTGCCGATCCGATTGCCGTACCGCCCGATCAGCGAACCGAAATAAGGATGCCCCGCCTCATACTCCGCTAACGTCTTATGCCCGCACACAACATCGGCCATATTACCGTCCTTGTCCGGCATATAAAGCTCCGTCACGATCCCTCCGTAAGTAGCAATCTTCGCCCTGACCCCGTTGGCATTCTCTAACGTATACAAATCAACCGCCTCACCCGCCTTCGTCTCGCCCCAGCTTTCCTTGGTAATGCTCATTTTTCCTTTTTCCTTTTCAGTTTTTCCGGCACATCCACTAAAAACCACCGCCGCAGCCAAAACCAAAGACCCTGACAAAAACAAAAACTTCCTCATATCCAACCCCTTCCAGACTATTCACTATTCACTGCCCCGCCGAACATTTCCTTCAGTAGCCCCTGCACCTTATGCTCCTCATCAAACGCCGCGGCCGCAAATATATCCTCCAATTCGCCCTTATCAAACCACAGCCCGTCCGCTTTGCGACACCGGTCGATCAGCACCCGTTTGTCACCCGGCCCCAAGAGAATCTTCTCCATCTTCTTCAAACAGATCGGGCACTTCCGCGGTTTCTCCTTACACCCCACCGCCGCCGAAAACGACCCAACCACCGCTGTCGCCTTCTCTGAATCCCCAAGAAGCATCTCCAACTCCCCCGCATCGAGCCATATCCCCCCGCACCCAAGGCAGTGATCGATCTCGACCTCGTCAAGCTCCAGGGTAATCATAGCATTCCGGCAAACCGGGCAATCCATAGCAAAAAACCTAAATAAACCAACTCACCCCAACATATTAACCCCCAAATCCCACCTGTCAAGCAAACAAAATCCCCAATCCCCTCCGCCACCCGTCCGACAAGTCCAAAAAAGTCCGACACGTCCGAGCAGTCCAACCGACCCATTGTCATTCCCACGAAAGTGGGAATCCAGAAAAGCACCCCCTATTAGCACCCCCACTTCCAGTGGGGGCCGGAAACCCAACAAAAACAAAAGAACGCACATTACAAAAGTCCATTTACGTCCACACAGTCCAACACGTCCGAAAAGTCCGAACAGTCCGACAAATCCACCCATGTCATTCCCGACCCGGAATCCAGAATGAAAAAACAAAGCGAAGCGCTTCCACATCTTTGCACTTAACACTTTGCATCTTGACCTGCTATTGTCCCCGAAACGGCACCGCGTACCTTTAATCATCTCCCGTTTCCATCCCCACAGCCGCAAGCCCTTCGGAAAACGAACCAGCAGTAGCGAACTGTGGGTCAATAACAAGTTTTCCACTCTGATTGATAAACCCCCACTTATCGTCTATATACACTTTGGCTAATCCTTCTGAAAACAAGTTTGCTTTGTCGAAGTACGGTTTGTTAACAGCCGTGCCGGTCTTGTCGATCCATTCCCACCGGTTCTTCTTTCTATAACCCCAGCCCTTGGCATACCAAACACGCGCCAGACCTCCGGAGAACCTTGTCGGCCCAGAAAACCTCGGTTCAATAACAAACCTTCCGGTATTATCGATGCAACCCCACCTCTCAACCAGGCCCCATTTTTCAACGATTCTTACTATTCCTATACCTTCATGGAACCAATACGCAGAATCAAACTGTGGCTCGATAACAACACTTCCGGTCTTATCTATAGAACCCCATTTACCGTTTATCTCAACGGCCGCCATCCCCTCGCAAAAACCACGAGCGTACTTGAACTGGGGCTTGATAATCATCCGCCCTGTTCTGTCAATATAACCCCGTTTGCCGTCAACCTTCACAAGCGCCAAACCCTCTGAAAACCCGTCGGCATAAGCAAATCGTTCCGGAAAGGCCACTTCCCCCTGTTTATCTATGAAGATGTATTCTTCATCTACAGAAACAACAGCTAATCCTTCTGAAAAATCTCCTGGCATCCAGTCAGATCGTAGCTCGATAACAATCTCACCGCTTCTATTAATATAACCGCATTTGTCCCCGATCTCTACCAATGACATACCTTCGGAAAAAGCTTTTGCGCTGTCGAACTGTGGCTCAACAATAACTTCCCCCTTCGTGTTTATAAAACCATATAAGTGAACGCTGTCCTGGACTTCTCCGAATCCGAATGGCGGAAAGTTTGGATCAAATCTCCAGTATTGCCTTTTCACAATTTCTTCGTCAGCATCCTCTTTTTTGATCCGATATCCAACACATGCAAGCCCCTCCGAGAAATCTTCTGCAGAATCATATCTGTGTTCAATAACGATACTCCCCGTCTTATCGATGTATCCGTACTTATAATAAGTTCGAGAATAAACATTACTCACTGGCTCATCAGGCTTATCAATTAAACCATACCACCACCATGTGCAGTATTTACCCTTTTTCCATTGATAGAAATCGTTCTTGGTTTCATAAATGAAGCATAATACGGAAGCTAATATTATCAGCCCTAACAGAAAGACCGGGCCACGTTTTCTTTTACACACAAGCCAGGCTGCCATCGCAGACATCAGAAGAAACACCACTGCCGGAATAGCATGTAAGAGCATCGGCCAGTCGATTCCAACTCTGTTATATTTCAGACAAGCACTGGTAAAACAAACCCACATCGTCACGGAATAAAAAAAACAGGCGATAAAAAGAATGGCTGCAACGATTATGATTACCTGGACAGGTTTGACCTTCTCCCTTTCAACTTCCCTTATACCCAGTCCCCTGAGACCCGTTAGAAGCCGTTCTCGGGATGCCTTCGTCCCGATGCCTCGAAAAAGAAAATCCTCACGGCCTGAAACTTTCAGGGTAATCATCTCTTTTGCTATGACGCCTTGAACATCACAGAGGTCAATACTACAGACTATCTTGTCGCCCCGTTTTTTTAATACTTTGGCAGACGAAATTTCATAAGAAATGTTTCGTATTGAAAGCCAGGCTACAAGAAAACACCCCGACACCAAGACGGCAGGGAATAAACCCAGCCATGCAATAAATTCGGAATGAGAATGTCTATCGTGATAAAACCGAAATAAACACGCCGCCCAAAGCAAGCCTAAGATCACCGAAAAAACCAGCCACACTTTCCGAAGTGTTTCCTTAGTATCAACTTTATAAGTTTCTTTTGTCATTAAATCCACGAAAACTAATGCTCTGCACCATTTTAGCAACCGAACATATAGATTCCAGCCCTAAAAACCCGCCTTTTGCCTGCCCGTTGGCTATAAAGACAGCTAACCCGCCAAAATGTTTCAATATTTTTTAGCGAATTATCCCTGCATGGCCGCTTTTTCAGTGAGCGGCATCTATCTTGACTAATGGCGGCAGCCGCCCTGCCAGGCCGACGTGGTTGTTTTTGACTATCATTACGCCGTCGGAATAACCGAAGAGGTCAGACCCCAATTTCCCGATACTCCGCCAAAACACCACCCTCCTTATCACCCAACACAACAACAAAATCCGCACTTTTCACTTCCCAATCGCCCGCCGTCTCGCGCCTTCCACAATAGAAAATAGTCATTCGTCAATAGTCATTTTCCCCCACCCCCAACCACTTTGTCAACCAAAAACCACCCCAATCAGATAGAACGCAGGAGTTTATCCGCCGCAGGCGAACCCCAGCCCTGCCTCCAGCAATTCACCCCCACTTCCGGCTTTTCGCCGTCCTGCCTGTATCGAGCTTCCCGAGAGTGCCCTGCCTGTCCTGCCTGTCCTGAGCTTGTCGAAGGGAGCCTGCCTGTATCGAGCTTGTCGAAGGGAGCTGTGTCGAGGGGAGCTTGTCGAAGGTCAGTGGCCAGCCCCCACCTCAACATACAATCGAAAATAGTCAATAGAAAATCGTCAATCTAAATCCCCCCTCACGTCCCGTCATAGCTTCTCCCAAACCCCCGTCCGTGCTCGTCCGTGTAAGTCCGTGTACGTCCGTGTTCGTCCGTGCAGACCCCCGCCGCATCCACCCGTGCCAACAACTGCCCCCGCCTCAGCATAGAATAGAAAATAGTCAATAGAAAATGTCAATCCGAATCCCCTCCCCCCTAAATCCCAAATACTACCCGCTACCTGCTAACTGCTAAGTCAAAGCTTCGCAACGCGACAAAGTCGCCGGATCAAGGCGGATTTGGCCGGCTGGTGCTCGCACCACAAAGGCCGAAGCTGTCTTGATCCACAGGGAGTCGCCCCGCGACTCCCCCGAAGCGCCCTCCACCGCCCAAATCCCGATCATCCTGTAAATCCTGTAAAAAAAACTTCGTACTACTATCCGTCATCTTCTTGTTTTTTATGCACGTTTTTTTTATGAGGCCCTTCATAACTGCTTGAAATGCAGAAAGTTAACTCTCAATCCCAAGTACGGGCACGGCATGCCGTGCCCCTACTGCTTTTGTGCCTTTTGTGCCTTTTTGCGGCTAACTTTCCCTTCTTTGTGGCTAAAATCTTTTTGGTTGCGGCTATGCTGCTCTATGCCCCTTCGCGCCTTCGTGTTCCAAAACCCCTTTTGTGCCTCTTGTGCCTTTTCGCGGCTAAAATCCCTCTTTTCTTGCTCCTTCGTGCCTTCGTGGTGAATTTTATTTAATATTGGACATCTACCAAACTTTCTGGTATAATGCGTAGCGTTAGGTAGAACGCACGCCGACCTGTCGCGGCATAGCAAAGCGAAGACGGAAGGCGTGCATCCAGTAGTTAACCCCCACTTTTAGTGGGGGATACGTCCGGTGCAACACCGCAAACAGGGGGAGTAACAAACCATGCCTACCCAACCGCCGCCATTAGATAGAACGCGCGCCGCAGGCGTGCCGCCCCTATATTTGACCCTCACGGAAGTGGCCGATACACCAAAAACCAAAAAACGCAAAACAAACCCAATCCCACAAGCCCAGCAGCCTAAAAACACGAAACGAACCCAATCCCACAAGGCCAACACCCAAAAAATCGAAACGAACCCAATTTGCCGTACCCCCGCCCGAACCACGACCCAAATGCGCAAAACGAACCCAATCTCCGCCCCTTCGGATCTTGCCACGCTGGCCGCAGGTCAATCCCGATGCACATCGGGGAACCCAATTTCATACCGCGGGCTGCCCCAAAAATGCGAAACGAACCCAATTTACCCCACTGCCGACCTCTCGCCATCTCGGCCCACGACCCAATTACGCGAAACGAACCCAATTCCACGTGCCACCACCACCCCAACAACCAAAAAACACGAAACGAACCCAATCTCATCCCCCGATTATCGAAAACGAACCCAATCTCGTCCCAGCGCAACACCCAAAAGAACGAAACGAACCCAATCTACCGTCGCGGATTACCCCACCAGTTCGGAGTTCATAGTGGCCTTGGGCAGAGCTATAAACTGCCTTCACCCTGAGATGAGGCGGGGGAACCCTGATAGAAGACAGGATACGTCCACTTACGGAGGTCCTGTAATCCCTGGTTTTCGCGGAAAAACCGGGATTTGAGACGTTAATGGGGATTTCCAAAAAAATCGATTGCAAAGTGAACAACGGTCGATATAATAACGTGTTTTACTGGTTGCAAGGTAAGCACGGAGATAAGCGAAATGAAGAAAGATATACATCCGAAGTATCATGTTGTTAAAGTCCGCTGTGGGTGCGGCAATACGTTTGAGACGCGCAGTACGGCCAAAGAGGTACATGCGGAAATCTGCTCGATGTGTCATCCGTTCTATACGGGCAAGCAGAAGTATGTCGATACGGCAGGGCGAATCGAACGATTCCAGAAGAAATACGGCTCGGACTATTTCAAGAAAAACAAGTAGCTATTTATCGTCTACAACTTGCGCTGTCGGTCATGATTAAACAGATCATGTATTGGCAGCGTAATTTTTTTGTACATAAAGCGGCAGGTGGCGTAGGTGTTTTCGTGGGGCAGGCAGGATAGTTGGTTGGTTTTTGAAATGTCACAGCAGCAGGACAGTTTGTTGTCAAAACTTGATGAACTGGACAATCGTTACGCGGAGATTGACCGGCAGATCAGCGATCCGGCCGTGGCGAGCGATGTGGCAAAGTATGTCCCGTTAGCGAAGGAACAGGGCAAGCTTAAGGTGATCGTGGAGAAGTACCGCCAGTACAAGGAGGTGGTGTCCGAAATCGTCGATGCCGAGACTATGTTAGCGGACCCGGAGATCGAGAATGATTTTCGGGAGTTGGCCAAAGAGGAGATCAAAACGCTGGAGGCCAGGAAGTCGGGCTTGATCGATGAGATCAAGGACACGCTGGTTATGGCCGACGATGCGACGATCGATTCGGTGATCATAGAGATTCGGCCGGGCACGGGCGGCGACGAGGCCGCTCTTTTTGCCCGCGACCTGTGCAACATGTACACCAAATATGCCGAGAAGAGACGCTGGAAGGTGGAGATGCTGGATTTGTCCGCGACTGAGATCGGGGGCTTTCGCGAAGTGATAATCAATATCAAGGGTCCGGGCGTGTGGTCGGTGTTAGGTTACGAAGGCGGCGGCCATCGCGTCCAGCGTGTGCCGGAGACCGAATCGCAGGGCCGCGTCCACACGTCGGCGGCGACGGTGGCGGTGCTGCCCGAACCGGAAGAACTGGACATTGAGATAGATCCTCATGACGTGCTGGAGCATGTCAGCCGCGCCGGCGGTCCCGGGGGCCAGAGCGTCAACAAGCTAAACAGCGCCATTAAGCTGGAGCACGTGCCGACTGGGATCACTGTGAGTATGCGCGACGAAAAGAGCCAGCACAAGAATCGCTCCAAGGCCTGGCGTATCCTGCGAAGCCGCGTTTATGAGTTCTACCAGCGGCAGATAAATAAAGATCGCGAGGATAAACGCCGGACGATGATCGGTTCGGGCGACAGATCGCAGCGTATAAGAACGTACAATTTTCCTCAAAATCGCGTTACCGACCACAGAATTAACTTGTCGCTCTACAGTCTTGATAAGATAATGGTAGGTGAAATGGACGAGTTGATCGAAGCACTGAAGGACCACGACAAGCAGCAGCGGCTGGAGAGTTTGTGATTGTAGATCGTCTTGCCCAATCGCCCTGGCGATGCCGGCGCGGCGAATGGAGTATTGCGGTGAAATTGGTAACTGTCCCCTATTAATTGCGGCAGGGGTAGGATATGATAATTGTTGTGACCGGTACGGTCGGGATCGATAAGAAGCGTTATCTGGAAGAGGTCTGTGCCCTTGCCGCCGAACGGGGCAAGGATATCCAACTGTGCAGTATCGGCGATATGATGTATGCCGAAGCCCCTGACATCCCGCCGGGCCGTATCCTCGACATTCCACTCAAGCGTCTGCATTCGCTTCGTCGCAGCGTCATAAAGGACATCATCGCCGGGTCCGACGAGGTCGCCAACCTGATCGTAAACACGCACGCGACGTTTCGCTGGCGGCACGGACTGTTTCCGGCGTTTGATTTCGACCAGATGCGGCAACTCAACGCCGACATGTACATCTGCATGATAGACGGCGCAGAAGCCCTGCACGTTCGCCTAACCGATGAACATCCGATTCGCCATTCACTGAAGGACCTGTTAGTCTGGCGCGAAGAGGAGCTGTTGGCGACGGAAATGATGCAGCGGGGAACCAACGAAAGGGCGCGGTTCTACTGCCTTGCACGGGGCGCCGGCGACGGAACCGTCAAAATGTTTTACAGACTCATCTTCGAGCCGCAGCGAAAAAAGGCCTACCTGAGCTTTCCGATGACACATGTAATGGACCAGCCGGCGGTGATTGAAGAGATCGGCCGATTTCGCCGCCTGATGAAAGAGAGCTTCACATGCTTCGATCCGGGCGATCTCGAAGAGGCGTATCTGCCCTGTTATGCCGCCGATGCGCTGCAGGCGGGAGAGACGGACATTGAAGTAACGGTATTGGGCAGGAAGATTCGATTCGATGCAGAGGAGGTCGTCGGGATACGGGGCGACATCAACAGCCAGATATACGCCCGCGATTTTGCATTGATCGATCAGTCGGACATGATTATCAGTTACATCCCGCAGTTGGCCGACGGGCGTGCGGCGATCTCCAGCGGTGTGGAACGCGAACTGCAGCACGCCCACGAAGCGGCCAAGGACGTGTATGTTATCTGGACGCCCCAGGCCGATCCTTCGGTCTTCATCACCCAGACGGCGACGAAGGTCTTTACCGGTACGGCAGAGGCGGTGGATTTTTTCGGGAAGGCATTTGCGGCACAGAGCGGCCTAAAGACAAGCGGCTGAGGGGCATGAATCGCGGGCGGATAAGTTGACGTTACAAACTCGAGGTGTTTGGTGTTACCCATGACAAAAGGACAATTGGCAGGTTGTATCGATTATGCCCTGCTCAACCCTCTGGCCACGCGCGGCGATGTAGAGACGCATTGCAGGCAGGCGGTGTCCTACGGTTTCTGCGCTGTGTGTGTCTTGCCGCGGTGGACGGCGCTTGCCGCGGACATCCTGCACCCAAGCCCGGTGAAAGTCGCCGGTCTGGTAGGTTTTCCCTGCGGGGCTGATTCTGCAAAGATCAAGGCCCTTCAGGCCAAAGAGGTCATCATGGCCGGCGCCGACGAGATCGATATGGTCGCAGACCTGGCCTCGATAATCGAGTGCGACGGCAAATATCTGGGCCGTGATATGGCGGCGGTTCTTCGCCAGTGCCGGCTCATGAGGCCCGCCGCAGGTCTCAAGGTTATCATCGAGTCGGCGGCACTGACCGACGAACAGATTGTCTTTGCCTGCAATATCGCCGGGCAGGCCGGGGTCGATTTTGTCAAGACCAGCACGGGATTGCTGCCCGCCGGGGGCGCCACCGTCGAGGCGGTGGAGCTGATGGCCCGGAGTGCACCGAACTGCCGGATCAAGGCCGCAGGCGGCATAACGACGGCTCAACAGGCGATGGACATGCTCACCGCCGGCGCCTCCAGAATAGGCGCTTCGGCGGCGGTTCAAATCGTCGACAGTTTCAACGGCGAGGCCCCGGAGAAATGACCGTTCTGTCCAGTCAGTCCGATTCGATCAGGCAAAGCTGCGTGGTCAAACTGCACTGCAAAACATTCAAAGCCGACATTCGTCCGGAAGCGGTGACGAGTGTTTTTGCCGGGCGTCCTGATCCATCGATCTTAGGCGGCAACAACGCCGAATGCCCGGCCGGTCGATTCAGTGTCTGGGCGGCGGAGCCGAAGCATATCTTTGAATTCACCGACGACGGCGAGGACCCGTTGGGCGATCTTGAAAAGGCCCTGGCCCGCTACAGGCTTGACGAGCGAACCGCCGCAATGCTCCCGGCGGGGATGTTTTGCGGAGGATGGGTCGGGTATTTCAGCTACGACCTGGGCAGATTCATTGAGACACTGCCCCAGACGGCGGTCCGCGACCTCGATTTGCCGCTTATCCGGCTGTGCTTTTACGACCGGGTGGTGTGCTGCGATCGGACGGCCCAGCAGTGGTGGCTGCTTGCGCTGGAGTTGCCCGATGATACCCAATCGCCGCACGAGAAACTCGATGCATTGCTTGGGCTGCTCAATAAGTCCCGGACCCAATCGGCACCGGCGGCGACAAGCGGCGATTTGCAGAATGTTGACGCCTCGCGTTTGACCTGCAACATGACCAAAGAACAATACTATGAAGCGCTCGCGAGGATACAGCGGTATATTTACGACGGCGACGTTTATCAGATTAATTTCTCTCAGCGTTTTGAATGCCTCTATGACCATTCGCCTGTCGAGCTTTATCATTGGCAGAACCGCTACAATCCCAGCCCATACGCAGCCTATATCGACGCGGGCGACTATTCAATCGTCAGCGCCTCTCCGGAGATGTTCCTGACCGTGCGGAACGGGACGATATCCACCACGCCGATCAAAGGCACGCGGCGGCGTGTGGTGTCACATCCGCAGGCGGCGGTGATCAACGAGGCCAATTTCACCGATCTTGTTCAAAGCGAAAAGGACCAGGCCGAGCTTTATATGATCATCGATCTGGAGCGTAATGACCTGGCGCGGATATGCGTGCCGGGAACGCGGTTTGTATCGCAGCCAAGAACGATTGAGACCTTTCCGACGGTGTTTCACGCCGTCGCCACGATCGAGGGGCGGTTGAGACCCGACTGCGGCTTTGGCGAAATCCTCCGAGCGACTTTTCCCGGCGGGTCGATCACAGGCGCCCCGAAGATTCGCTCGATGGAGATCATCGATGAGCTGGAGCCGACGCGGCGAAGCGTATACACGGGCAGTATCGGCTATATCGGCGTCGACGGCAGTGTCTGCTTGAATATTGCGATTCGAACG
>SDBV01002973.1_pt1 | contig 25266 bp, 17 predicted proteins | sample 2277081 | NCBI WGS metagenome assembly SDBV01 (sample SAMN10402039, study PRJNA504765) | marine sediment metagenome | isolation source: marine sediment core GS10_PC15, 223 cmbsf | place: Arctic Ocean: Southern Knipovich Ridge | collected 2010 | reverse complement strand
CTTTTTTCTTTTGCCAACGGCTACGCTTCCGAGTAGGACCAACCCTCTTTACGTAAAAAGGTGAGTTTGGATCGACGCTGAATTTATCGTTTATGGTGAAATTTCCATTGGCGGTGGTGGCTGTGAGTCTCATATCATAATCACCGGCGACAGCTGTCTTGTAAGTGGTGGTGTAGTCGGGGAGATTGGTATCTTTTTCACGGCATTCTGGAGAGATTTTTATCTGACCACCGATGGTCGAAAGAGTAGTTACGTTTTGGGAGGGATCGGTAATTTGCAGATTAACGTTGGCGTCACAAACCATGCGGCCGAATTCATCCAAAACCGCCATATCTATTTTTGCTTCCTGACCTGGTTTGTAAATGGCTTGATCTGGGTTTATGGTCAGTACTCCCCAAGAAAATTCTTCTTCACCGATAAAGCTTGGTTCGTCTTTGTATTGGATAAGAAGATCATACAATCCTGGTTTTATAGATCCACCGGCGGTGAAGCGCAGAATTGTTTTCCCATTCTCATCGATCAATTCGGCCGGTACTTGCCGCCCCTTTCCGGCAGCATCTATAACGCCAAATTTTACATTGGTGTAATCTTTTTCTTGTACGGCTGATTTGATTGGTTCTTCCAATCCAGAAGTATCGACGACAAATTCTGGTTTCTCAAAAGAAGAAAAATCAGCTTTTGTTGGAGATACTGTGGCGAGTCTTTCATGAAAAAGTGAAACTGTTTCCAAGCTCAAAGTAAGAGGGAAGACACGGGTATCGTGGGTGATCCAGTTGGAAATGATATCAAAAGATATATTATAGTTGGTATTTGATAGCTTCTTCAAAACTAAACCTACCTTTATTTTATCCCCGTTGCTATCTGTTATCTGGGTGTTTTCCAGGGAAAAAGATTCTCTATTGGTGAGAGTAGTGATGACTACCTTGTCGCCATTTTGCTGGGGAACGAATTTGTCTGGATCTATACTCAAATTTGGTAATTGATCTTCAGCTGAATTAATTTGAAAAGATAGGGCAATCTTGTGTTGGTTTGGAGTGACCACAAGGGCTGAATTATTAGCGTTTAAATATTCAATCGCTGGTTTGGTGTCCTCATTTATCACACTTACGCTTTCACTGGCGTGGGCTACAGCGGTGGGTAACAACCCGTTATCATTATTTTTATCAACTGGTTCCAAATTTGTAGCTTGCGATGGATTATTTATTTGGATATCTAGATTTCTTTTTCCCTGGACTAGGGTGATTCGGGGATCATTTTCTTTTTCCCCGGCCAGTAATTCAAAAGTAGAGGAGTGGTATTGGTACAAATATTCTCCGGAGGCTTTCTCAATTCTGTGAATATCGGCGGTGATTTCTGTTTGTTGCAAAGAAGAAATAAACGCTGGCAGTAGCGGAATAATTATTAGTATTAAAATTGTGATGATTCCGTATCGTAGTAAGTATTTTTTCATAGTCTAGAAACTCCCCAAATAATTCAGTTGAATATCGCCTATATGGACAAAATCATCATCTTGCGAACCCATGCGTAGATAAATCACCGCTACCTCGTCAGCAGCGTCCCATTCTGAAGACACACCGTCATCGAGCACGCTGTCGTCTACCACGGCTGCCGTCCAGGTGACGGAGGAATTATCTAGATCTGAAGCGACAATAGTGGCGCTATTTTCGTTGTAAACTCGCACATCGACATCACTTTGAGTAGTTGTTGCACTTTCAGTAATGTAATTGATAACAAGCGCATTTGTTGTAGCCCAAGCAGAGAAATCTTTGGGTAAGGTGATACGTATGGCCACTGTGTAGAAGTTTTGAGCGGCGGTTTCGGAACTATTCCATTCATAATAATTTCTTATAGTAGTGCCTTGAGTCGTATCGGTATCGCTAGTCATGCTCCCAGTTATCACCGCATCGGTCCCTGCTCCGTAGTAAGCAGTTAGCACAGCGCCGGCATATTCGGGAGACAGGGTAATTGTTTTTGTTGGCCTAGCTGTCCCAGCATAGGCTGGACCAGTAGAGGTGTTGAATGTAAAAGTATTGCCGCCCGTTCCGATAACTGCTGATGCCCCATTTACGGTTAAAGTTCCGGCTAGTGTGAGGTTTCCGGCGGCAGTAAGGGTATTGGATGAAGTTTGAAACTGCAAATCTCCAGTTGGGTTTAACAATAAAGCGGTGGCTCCATCTGTATTCACCACCGTGTTTGTTCCGGCGCCAAATGTAAGGGTCCCGGAATCTGAATCCAATGTTAGAGCACCTGATCCCGCTGTCCCTAAAGTTAATGCTCCAGTTGCAGTTATGCCCGTACCTACGCCGGTTATATTATTTGAATTAAATTCGAGTCCTGTGGCAGAAAAGTTAAATTCATCTGCTCCAGCAATCTGAACATTGAGAGTCTTGCCAGTTACGGTATTAATATTCAAATCACCAGTGTTGTCTCTAAAGATGGCGTTTACCGTTCCCGCTGGAGGAGTTGCATCGTCACTGGTAAAGGTCAAAGCGTCATTGGTAGCGTCATCTACTTCACCAGAAAAGCCACCACATGTTCCCCAAGATGGTATCCCACTAACACCGGCACCAGATATTAGGCACAAACTGCCTGTTTCTGTTTCAGCTACTCTAGTCAGAACCCCAGCGGTTGTTGTATAAAGGACCGCATTGGCATCGGTGATTAGGTCCGAGAAAATGATCTGGTCGGCAGAATTTATGGTAATATCACCTGTTCCAGACTGAATGGTAGTTGACGAAGTTGTGTTGGTAGATCCCAATACGAGAGTTTTTACCGCTCCTCCAGTTCCCAGGTTTATGGTTTCAGCAGAAGCATCACCCCCCAGAGCAATAGTTCCAGTAGTACCGGAATTTATGGTTAAGGCGGAGGCAGCCGCGGAAGATAGAGTAACTGTACCAACACCTGTGTATGAGTTACCAGTAGCGATAGATACTCCTGCATTGCTGGTGATCGAATCGGCGTTCAGGGAATCTTGGACATCTACTGCACCAGCCGCATTTATTATTAATGTTCCCGCTGTGGAGGAGATAGTACCGCCGTTGACAGCGACATTTGAAGCAGTGGTGATAAGCCCCGCCGCAGTGATGGACCAATTGTTGTCTGTGATCGAAACTCCTGTTGCCGAAGCAGAACCAATAGTTATGGTGTTGGCAACGGCACCGGTACCGATGCTGATGGTTTTGGCATTGGCTCCAGTTCCAAGATTGACTGCACCTGTAGTGCCTGAATCCAAAGTTAGAGCACCGGTGGTAGTTGTAGCAATACTGAGCCCCGCAGCGGCTGTGACGTTTGCACCGAGCTCGGTAATATTGTTGGAATTAAAATCTAATCCCGAAGCAGAGAAGTTGTATTCATCAGCCCCGGCAATCTGAACATTGAGAGTCTTGCCAGTTACGGTATTAATATTCAAATCTCCAGTGTTGTCTCTGAATATTGCGTCAACAGTTCCCGTCGGAGGAGAAGCATCATCGCTGGTGAAGGTAAGAGCGTCATTGGTCGTATCGTCCACTTCACCGGAGAAACTACCACCACTACATGCTCCCCATACTGGAATACCACTAGCACCAGCACCAGAGAGCAGACACTCACTTCCAGTCTCTGTTTCTACGACTCTGGTAACTACACCGGCTGTGGTGGTGTATAGAACAGCGTTGGCATCGGTAATGAGGTCTGAAAAAGTAATTGTTCCAGAGCTAGTTATCCCAGTTGCTCCAGTTATTGCTCCTGCTCCTGAAATATCAAGAGTAGGGGAATTTAAAAGATTTGTGTAATCACCACCACCAGAATCCAAGATACTGATAGCATCTGGAATTGCGAGATCTGCATCAGCATTGTCAATCACAATACCTGCATCGAGACCATTTGTGTTACTTGCGTGGTTGGCTTGTTGGATAAAAAGCCCTCGGGTGGTACCAGCGCTAGCCGAGGGAGTTCCTATCACTGAGAACACATCGACAGTTCCCGCAAGATCAGAGGTAGCTGCAAGATTTTCCGTGCCCGCAAAGGTCAGATTTACATCGTCGTTGAAAGTTACCGAACCGGCAAAGTCTGAACCATCGGCGCCATTTACATCTATCACATCTGAAACAAATAAAGTACCTGCTGAATCTATGGTTAGATTCCCAGAGGTAGTAGTGATACTAGCTGCACCACCAAAGTCAAGATTTCCAGAAGCATCTAGTATCGGTACCTCATTCCCAGTTGGAGTTTGAGACCCATGAAAACCTTCGAGGGTATCGGAATTTAGGGCGTAGGATACCGAGGCAATTCTTTGTCTTGGGGTCATTTCGCTGTCAGCTCCGGCAGTTACTCCCAGGTAGAGAGTCGCGTTGTCCGAGAAAAGGGTAGCTGGGAAGGCAGTATCAGCAACACCATTGATAAGACAATCATCTGTTGTTGTTTGGTTTCCCAGACACACCGAGAAAATCCCGTTTTGATCGGGGGTGACACCCCAGCTTTTACTTGTCCAAAGAGCCGAGCCGCCAGTTTCAACACTATATATGTTAAAGACAATAGTAGTAAGGGCAACTATGGGTACATCGGAACTATCAGTCAATCTCCCCTGAAAGGACAGCACTGATGGGGGAGAAGCAGCCGCTAATACGTCACCTAATTTTTGGGAAATCTCATCTCGATTTTGGTCCAGCGATGGTCGGACAACTTCGGAATAAAAGAATAAAGATCCGACTGATATGAGGAACAGAACCATCAATACAGTGTGAAGAGTAGAGGCCCAATCCTTTTTGTGATAGTTGCGGTACCAGCCCGGCCGAGTATTTTTGATATGATGGATAGCCTTTTGATGTATTTTGTATGAGGACAAATCTGGTTTTTGGGTCGATTCAGCTACGGGACCTTGAGTTGGTGAGACCAACTGGACTGGGGTAGGGGGGAACTGAGGTGTTGTCTTTTTTTCCAAAATATCATCTAGAGAGTTGATAAGATCTGCACTTACGAACCCCTTTATTGACGCCCAATTCAGAAATTTTCGCAGAGAGGAGAGACGACGAGCGGCTATAGAGGGCTTAGAGTGAAATCTTTCCTTTAAGTAAGAACGGTACCTGCCAATTGAAGATTCATTGAGAAGTGAAAATTGAAACTGCTGATAGTTATCCTGTATCCAAACGATAAGGTGGCGAGTGTCGGTAATATAGTTTTTTACAGTTGGAGTAGAAAAACCGGAACTTTTTAAATGTTCCCGGTAACTATCGAGTATATCGGTTGGCAGAAACTTATCCTTTTTGGATACAAACATGGGCAGGTCCTTTAACGTATAGTTCCTAGGTTAATACCAAGCTGGGAGACTAAGTATAATTATACGTTTTTTATACCTTAATTTTAGCTTCATTCAAGGCTGGCTGTCAAATAATGGGACTTTTGAGTGATTTTAAGCTACTTTAGGAGGTGGATTTGAGTCGATATTTGATACTATTAGATGCAGTTTGTACTTAAATACAATAGTTCCTAGGCTCAATACTATAAATTGGATATTTACGACATCGAAAGTGTAGTACTAAATTAGAAATTCTTGTGAAATGTAAGAAAAAATCAGTAGTATGTAAATGCTCATAAATTTTGCTAGATCGTTGAAACTACACTATTGGGCAGTACTATCTTCAGGAGGTACACACTATTCAAAAAATAGTTAGACTGGTTAAATAAATGAGACAATATGATATAGATAAGTGGTATAAAGATCTAGGATTTAAACAGATTGGAATTGGTGGGAGGTGAGAGTGTTTGGTTACTTTCTTGGGGATCCTTCTCTTTCTTTTTTCGCTCGCGCAACTTTTTTATTATCCAATAAAGTATTAGAAGTTCCAAGGCAAATAAAAATCCATAAAAGAAATTGGTATTCGCTTTTACGAGATTAAAAGGAGCTTCTATCACTTCACCAAATCCAAAAGGGATATGGATGAAAAATTTATTTTCTTCTTTTTCTTCAGTACCCGTTGTAGATGTTCCAGGGACGGCGGTAGGGGGTCCGATGGGGGTTAGCTTTTTACTAGGACTCTTCAGTATGGGATTATCAATTATTACGGTGATGGTATCGGTATCAGTTTTCCCAGCGATATCTGTGGCAGTTGCAGAGATGGTAGGAGAACCGTTGTTAACTGTTCTAGTGTCTAGAGTGAACTCAAAGGGACTGGAGTTATCTGTGAGCTTCAAGAGGCCATCGACAAAGAACTGTACTTGTACAACTCCACCATCGTCGGTAACGGTAATATTTACTGGTTCGTTACCGGAAATTGTTGCCCCATCTGGAGGAGCGATAATATTTATGATGGGATCTTCGTTGTCTACAATGCCAGAAACGTTCACGTCCGTTTGAGCGGCTGCTGAGGAAGTTGAGGCGACTAATAATATTAGTACCAAGCAAAGGGGTGAGGAGATAAATTTAAATATTTTCATGCATCCTACCCAGTTGATGGGGCAGGGGGATCGTCTTTTGTTGGGTGCTCTTTCTTTTCAGCTCTTGAAACTACCCAATGATTGTATCGCCTAATATTTAGTATGATTAGAAGAACCATGATAACTATTCCTATTCCTACAACTAGCAGTACTTTCCAAGGCACCACCCAAAAACTAACTGTCTCAGATAGTTGTTTGGAGGGATCTCCGTAATTTAGCAAAACTGTCGCAGTATACTTACCGATTGTGAATCCACTAGGATTCCAGGTCAGTTCATCATTTTCTTTGTCAAATTTACGGATACTTTCTGGTAACACTGCACCATCCTTTTCATTTACATCTAGCGCTGCTACCTTGCGACCAAAAATATCTTTGATGGTAATATTACCCTTTGGTCGAACATGCACCGTTCCTTTGTTTTCCACTCTGACTACAAAATCTACCGGAGGATTTTCAAAGAAATTTCCGTTGGCTGCAAATTCTTTCAAAGTTGCTGTTTCTTTGGCAGCTCCAGCCACTCTTACAAGTACTAGGGCACCGACTTTATTTGATATTGCTATGGCCGAACCTTCAGTTTTTGGTGGGGAAGTACCAAAAAGTATACCAGCGTAAGCCCCTCCTGGTTCAGCAGTTTTTGGTACATTTATTGTGAAATTTAGAGCAGCTGATTCATTCGGCTGTAGCGTTATTGGTTCTTTGGATATTTTTACCCAGCTGGTCAATGAATAACTATAGCTGTTCTTTTCGACACCAGTGATGAATTGAGGAGTACCAGTTTCACCAGTAGGTTTGAAATCTAGGACTTCCGGGAAATAAGTTTGCTCGTTGTCAGAAACGTTTCTAATTTTTATGATTTCTTGAGTCGTGTCCCCTGGATCTATTTGGAAATTGTAGACTGGAGCTGAGACTTGAATCCCAGTTGCACCTGTTGAATCTTGGGCGAAAACAGTTCGAGCCGCCAAAATAGAAAGGGCTAGGAATCCCGCGAAGCTGACGATAAATATTAATTTGGCAGTAGGCAGCGTTTTTATCATCTAAAAAGTTCCTGTTGTAATATGCGTTACTATATGAGAATAACTTCCTGCTGGAGTAGTGGCGTCGATACTTGCTGAGTGACAAACTATTGTTGCCTCACCACTTACAGGACCGGTATTATCAGCATATTCTTGAGCAGTAGTAGTGAGAGCGGTAGCAGCTTCTACAATACCATCATCATCACATCCTGTACTGTCGACAATAGCTTGAGTGCCAGTAGTATCATTGCTTGAGGCACCGTATTCTTCACTTCCTTGATCTACATCGCTATCTCCAGTTTCATCATTTATATCATTAGCACCATCTCTTAGATTGCCATCATCAGCAATAGTGGCGGAGTATCCGCTTGCCGCGTTTGTGGATACAGTGTTTGTAATTGGACAAAAATTAATAGTGGTATCAGATAGTGTACCTAGAGCACAAGTTGTAGAGCTAAGAGATGAAGTTATTGTTGGATCTACGGTAGCAGTAACCGTTACTTGATCTCCTGTCATTATTGGTACGGCGAAACTACCTGTGTCGCCAAATGTTCCTGTAATAGGAATTGTTTTACTTCCATCGCTTGTTGCATTTGTTATTTGATTTGATCCACCAGAGGCATTCGTGCCGATTTCAATTTGAACACATGATCCGGCAGCAATTTCCCCACTGGCTGCATCGGTAGGAGCAGTAAACGTAACCGCTTGCCCTGACACTGCAGCACCCCAAGTTGGTGAAGTGGAGGGGGCAGCCGCTAAGGTTTTGGACGTAACAAAACTGCCACAATCGCTAATGTCGCCGGTTGTATCAATTTCTAGATCCATGTCTCCAAAGGCAACTGAACCCATAGCGAAAGTAGCCTCAAAAGTAATGATAATCGTGTCAGTTGAAGCATCAACTCCGGTGGGGGTAACAAATCGAATTTCGTGGTTTGAAAGAGTTGTATCCTGGAGACGGCTCATTGTGTCTTGAATTGAAGTAAGAGAAGCTGCCTCGACATTATGGCTGAAAAAAAGAGGAGTCACAGCAAGTGAAAAAATTGATATGAAGATGATCAGACGTTTTAACATAGTCTTGCTTAATTTTTACATAAAGTTAATGTGGCTGTCAACAATATATATATATAATTACAATTAAAATATTCCAGTGGTATAGCCCACAAAGTGGGCGCAGCAACTAGGTACTAAAAAGTACTAGTTGCTTAGATTATGAAATAAGCGCAGCTGCTATTTAAAAAGTTCCCGTGGCAATGTAGATCACTACGTAACTAATTCGTTCGCTAAAGCGAAAGTAATTTAGGTACTTTCGTGATCTGCGACCACTCCTGCCTGCCGGCAGGCAGGTCGTGGGCTAAAGTTAAAATGTGCCGGTGGCGATATACGTGATAATTTGGGAATAATCACCGGCAACTGTTGTTCCAGAGATCGAAGCTGAGTAACACATAGTTGAACTATCATTATCTATTGGCAGAGCATTGCTGGCTACAGATTGAGCTGTTCCAGTAATAGGGGAGGCGGTTTCAGGATTACTGTTATCACAAGCTCCATCCCAAGTAGAAATGGCTTGACCTGTATCTGAGGTAGCCAGACCATATTCTTCATTACCTGCATTTACAAATCCTCCGACAACATTATCAATGTTGTCTGCCCCTTTACGGAGTTCCCCATCTTCTATCACCGTGACTTGATATCCTTGAGCTGCATTTGTGGTGACAGTAATTGTGTGTGAGTCAGTTGTGACGGACCCTGTACACAGAGGATTGAGACTTATTGAATTTTTGGACATAGTAAAGACAATTTCTCTTACTTCAGCCAGAACGTATTGGAAGCCACTCCCAGTCCCATAATTGGCACTATTTCCAAAGCCCACCGCAAAGCCCCCACCAGTGTCGGTAAGATTGTAGCTTGCAGAGCCTTTGCTACCACCAAATATGCCAAACTCACCTTCAAGATTGTAATTTGTAGAACTACTTCCAAAAGCTAGCGCTGAAGAAGTAGAAATAAAAAGAAGTGTCAAAGCAAATATTATTCTGGGCAAGGTTAGTTTCATCTGCATAAATTGTATCATGTATATAGTATCTTGTATCAAGTATTGGGTTTGGTTTAATACTAAATACTTTTAGACCACTTTGTGGTCGCAGCATTCGAGAGTATCCAAATTACTCGAGACTAGCGAATGAATTTGGTTACGGAGGATGCTATACTGGCTGCGTGATAGATTATGTAAAGCTAAATTTAAAGGCGGGAAATGGCGGCAATGGAGCCGTTTCTTTTCAAAGATTACGAACTCGTTCTTTCGGGCGACCAGATGGTGGTGATGGGGGAGATGGTGGCGATCTTTATCTTCAAGTCGTCAAAGACCTCACTACTCTACTTCCTTATAGATATAAGAAAAATTTTGAAGCCGAAGAGGGAATCCGGGGCGGGAAAAATAAGAAAAAAGGGAAAAGAGGCGACGACCTTTTTTTACCAGTCCCACCCGGAACAAAAATAACCGATGAAAAAGATCAGGAATATGCCGATCTGACGAAAATTGGAGAAAAGGTGATGATAGTAAAGGGGGGCAAGCACGGTAGAGGAAATGCCCACATCAAACACTCTGATTTTGTCGGAAAAGAAGAAAATTTGGCCAAAGAAAAAGGCATGGAACATCTGCAATTTAAAGATAAGTGGCACTGGTATGAAAAGGGTGAGGAGACAAAAGAACTCACTCTTACCCTAGAGCTGAAACTTTTGGCCGATGTGGGTTTGATTGGGTTACCCAACGCCGGTAAATCTACCCTTCTTTCAAAATTAACTAGCGCTCATCCCAAAATAGCTGCCTACCCATTCACCACTCTGGAACCAAATCTTGGTGTGATGCACCATAAGGGAAAAGAAGTTGTGGTAGCTGATATTCCCGGACTTATTGAAGGAGCAAGTACTGGAAAAGGACTTGGAGGGCAATTTTTGCGGCATGTGGAGCGGACAAAGATTTTGGTGCACCTCGTTTCTGCTGAAGAAGACGATCCAATCAAAACTCTAAACGTAATCAATAATGAGTTGAAGCAGTATTCAAAGTTGCTTGTTGATAAACCACAAGTTGTCCTTTTGAGCAAGATTGATATAGTAGACCTAGAGGAATTTAAGCACAAAGTAAATCAATTTAGAAATAAAAGTATCAAAACTTTACAAATATCCTCAGTCTCCGGAGATGGCCTTGAAGAACTCAAGGATAAAATAATAGAAAAATTAAGCTAAAGTTTTGGCCTTTTACTATGTAAAACGTCAAAACATTGCAAATATCCTCAGTCTTCGGAGATGGGATGGAAGATCTCAAGGATAAGATAATCGAAATATTGAGTAAGTAAATTTAGTTTATACTTCCGTAGATTCCCCGTCCTCGAGAATGACTACTTCAGTGTTTCCAGTGCCTTGCGCCGCAAATTTAGATGCATCAGCGATAAATGTAGGGTGGGTATAGTGCATAGGGATGATTTTCTTTGCTTTTAGGGAGTCTGAGAGGGCCCAGGCATTTTCAAATTCTATAGTTGGACCGTTAATAGGGATAGCTGCCGAATTTACTTGAAAATCTTGAGGATCGATACCATCTCCAGGGTGAAAGAAAGTGTCGTTAATGATAAATCCGGTATTGGGTGGGCCATCTGTGGTTTTCGGAGTAAGTTTTGGGTGGGCTTTGCATTTTTTGTCGCGAGAAATTTCTGGCGCTGTTAGGGGTTTTTTATCCGCCACGCAGTAGAGAAGCTTACAATGAGGGATACTGACTGGCCTTATTGAAATTTTCTCAACCTTGAATTCCTTGCCATTCTCTATTTTTGTAGCCTGAATATTTTTCTTTGCGAGGTATGAAACTACATCTGCATTCCCGTAAATGGGTACATTTGCAGTGAATCCTTTGACAGCTCCGACATCTAGATGATCTGGGTGGGTGTGAGTGATCAATATTGCTTTTAGATCTCTAAAGTCTTTGGGAGAGTATTTTGGAAATGACAGCGTGCCAGGATCGATCATTATTTTGGCTGATCCAGACTCTACTATGAAATGAGATTGTGGGTATTTGGTAATTTTCATACTTCGTCGTTTTACTCCTCAGCACAAGTACCCCTTAAAAATATCATTTTATTGAATTTAGTCAAGTAATTTGTTAGAATTTGAAGCTACTTCGTGGGCCTGTGGCACAATTGGCTAGCGCGCCTCCATGGCATGGAGGAGGTTGGGGGTTCGAGTCCCCCCAGGTCCACCACAACTACTACCTCAAAGAATCATTTTCGAAAGAAGATCTGTCTTCTTTAGATATTTTTCTCTCTTTCTAAAGTATTGTACCCAATCGTTATAAACCTGGTATTAACACCTTGTAGAATGAGATGGCGTTTTTTGTTATCATATTTAAACTGAGTTTACCCTGAGGAACGTAGTGACGAATGGGGGCCTGTAGCTCAGCTGGATAGAGCGCTGCCTTCGCATGGCAGAGGTCGCCGGTTCGACTCCGGCCAGGTCCACCACAAAAATTCCCACCTCGGAGGTGGGAATTTACTTTCTTCATCTTAAATCCTAGACCTGTCAGCTAAGGATTTGCGCTAGTGGTTGCTGACTGCTCTTGTTGAAGCTGCTGTAGTTGCTGTTGCTGTTCTGTCTGAGCTTTAGCGGCAACTTCTTGAGCTTCTTTTAGTTCTTTTTCAATACGCTCACGGTTTTCTTTGTTCTGATCGTTTTTCTCTAGGAGAGATAGTGTAGCTTGGAGTTCGGCAACGACTATAGTCGGTTTGTCGCCTTTTCTCCGCACTGCCTGAGCCAAGTTGTAGTGCCCAGAGGCAAAGTCTGGTTTAGCGGAGACAGATCTTTCAAAATTCTTGATAGCGTTGTCCAGATCACCAAGATTGAAATAAACATTTCCGAGAGCTTCGTAAAGACGAGGGTTGGTAGGATCTAGTTGAATCGCTTGCGAGTAGGTATTTATAGCGTGAACGGCAGCGTCCTGGCGCAGTTCCCCGCCAATGTTTGCATAAACTGTGGCAATACTTTCCCAGTTAGCGACGTTGGTAGTGGCGGTGCCAGGAACTCGCTTTATCTGGAATGATCCCAAACCACGGCCCTCATAGCCAGTGATTATTCTTCCTTGATCTATAGCCTCTCTGATCAAGGCCAGAAGGGTATTTTGTTGTTCTTCGGTTAACTCTTCACCTTGCTGGTTCAGTGATCTCGAAAGGGCAAGATCGGTCACAAGAAGAGCGCGGTGATAGGTGTCTCGATAAGGATTGGCATTTATTGCCGCTACTAAATTATCACGTGTATCTTTACCTTCATTTTCCTGCGAAGATACGATCGCTTTTTGATAATAAAATTCAGCTACGTATGTACTCCAAGAGAGGAAGACGATTGCAGCGAACAGTATTAATGACGGAGCAAAGAATACCCAGGCAAGCGAGTTTGGAGCTTTGGTTGTACCTTCTATTTGGCGGATGGCACCACTACGAAGAGCCACCAGTTCCAGAGATACTTCACCAGCCAAATTGGATCCCCAATCTCTTAGACTAGCGTAGAAAATAGCGACCAAAAGTATCAACGCGAGACCATTTAGGGTAGAGAGATCGAAAAATAAAGTACTGAGCAAAGCCGCGACTATAGCTGATTGGAGGAAAACAAATTCCAGTCTTCCTCGACCCGCTTCACCCCTACCAGTAAATTTTAGAATGCTGCGTGCTAGCATAACCACTACAAACAAAAAGGCTAATATGCCGACGATGCCAGTGGTGGCCAAAATGTTTAAGACTCCACTACCAGATTCATCGAATCGTATGTTCCACATATTATTATCATTCTGGGCGTTTAGAGATATTGGTTTGAACGAAGGGAAGATGATACCAAAGGTAGAGGGACCGCTTCCAAAAATAGGTCGATTGGCTACAGATTGAGCCCCAGTCTGCCAGGCCGCAGTGAGTGGTAAAGTAATTGGTTTATTTATTTTTACAGAAGCATTTTCACCGCTGATAAGTGGTTTTAATACGGCATTTCCAGCTCCGGATATATTCACAAGTAAGATAACTACTGCCAGTAGGGCACCAAGAGACCCAAAAGCTATCTTCTCACCCTGACTCAAACGTAGACGAGGGAGAAATATTAATACTAGGAGTAGAGACAAGCCTAATATAATGAAACCAGATAAACTATTTATCAAGGCAAAGGCAAGAATCTGCAAGGCTACAAAGGCGAAAACAATGTAACGACCAATACCCTCTTTTAGCTGAAGAGCGAGAGCGATGCTAAATGGTACGGAAATGGCCAAAAATGCTACTAGTTTATTTAAGTCTCCAGCTGGAGTCCAGGTTCTGGCTTGAGCCCAATCGACACCTAGTAGTGGGTGCCCGAAATAGTAGGCGATAAAAACAAACGCTAATATAGAAGCAGAAGCAGTAAGAGCGATCATCACTATTTTTCTGTACGTTGAGTCGAGGTGTGATGTCGCCAAAAAGAAAGTAATTATTAGTGCGGCCATGCTAGGAAGCGATCCAAAAAAAACTGGGTGCCAACCTAAAAATGAAACAACCGGATCAATAGAAAACAATGTTGCTACTGTGTATACAGCTAGAAAGATAAGTAGGGGAATGTCCAAGGCAGTTCTGGTCATTCGAACTTTTCTCTCGGCCACCATTCGTACTCCCCAGATAAAAAATAAGAAGAATACGGCGACTGTAAGTAGAGTTGTTTTATTGAAATTGTAAAACTCGCTGGTTGTTGGTAGGAAAAATATTGGTATCAAAAATGCGAGTAATACGAGGCCGATCTGAACTGTTTTAAAAGCTAAAACTGATATGTTTTCTTTCATAATTCCTTTCTATTTATAAAGTTTATATTAGTTTAGCTAAACCCTAAAAAGGGTGTCAACCCGTCTTTTCAAACCTCCAACTGACAAGGACGGACCTTGTCATGGTATATTGTTGACAAGGACGGACCTTGTCAATTTATGCCTGCTAAAAACAGAGTCAAACAATATGTGGAGGGTGGGTTTTACCATCTCTATAACCGTGGAGTAGAGAAGAGAAGAATTTTTCTGGACGATCAGGACTACCGTGTTTTCCTTCACCTCCTCAAATTCTATTTGTCTCCTGTAGGAAAGCCCAACGAACATCCGCTGACCGAGCTAACTGGTTTCCGACCAGTACGCAAAAGGCCCATTAACAGCCTTCATGGCGAGGTAAAACTGCATTGTTATTGCCTTATGCCCAATCATTTTCATTTACTGTTGAAACAGTCTCACAAGGATGGAATGGAGAAACTACTGCGTAAACTACTCACCACCTACGTTCTGTATTTCAATCGTCGCTACGATAGAGTAGGCCCTTTATTTCAAGGCGTGTACAAAGCCGCTCAGGTACGTACAGATGAGTATTTGGTACACGTGACCCGATACATCCACCAAAACCCAACTCTTACTAAAGGGTTCTTGAGTGAGTATCCCTATTCTAGTTATCCAAACTTTCTAGGAGAAAAGAAAAATGACTGGCTTGATCCTGCTCCCGTACTGGCTTTCTTCAAGGAACCAAAGAAAGGGGAGATGGGTCTAGCGGAATTCCAAAATTATAAAGATTTTGTGGAATCACACGAGACGGATCCAGAAGAGATAATAGGAAACATCGCTTTGGAGAGCGATTAGTTTATGATAAGCCAGTCAAATGAAGAATCTCCAGTCACAGGTTGGTCTAGATGGACGTTAAAACTCTTATCTTTTTCTTTGGTGACCCAATACCGAGAAGCGGGGGAGTAATCTGAAGTAAAGGTGACCAAGATCTTTGAATCTTCTTTCACCCGACTGTTTTCTATAGTTATTGAATTCTGAGCTGCTCTTACTTCACTGTTGCCAGACGTCTCACTGCTCACTACTAGTTCGTCAGTTACTATAGTATTTGCAGTTACAGTCGTCGCGGTGAGGGTGGTGACATCCAGATCAGTAATACTGCTCAAATCGGCTACGAAATCGTCTGAACTGTCCACGGGTGCCACATACCATCCAGTGTTAACAAACACCATCACGATTCCTTCTCCAGAGCCGTTGTAAGCTTCTAGCGCCTTGCCGATGATCGGACCACTCTTTGTTGCTCTCATGGCCACTCCGGGAGTGGACGAGCTTGTGAGAGGGTCTCCAGGTGAGATATCACCATTTTCAACAGAAACCTTTACTGGAACGCGTCCTACTAGAGCCACCCAAGGTTTGTTGGGATTGTATTTATTTCTATTTACACCAACGGCAAATACACCGTCATCTATCAAGGCAGCTGGGGCGGTGGAGGTAACACCTAAGAGAGCGCTGTCATATTCCCCAGAAGACCGTTTAACAGCCCCATTTCCCGCCGCCGAAACTATCTCCCCCTTGGCTATTGGTTCAGTTGCTAAGAATATTTCGGCTATATCAAACACGTCTCCAGGGTCATCACCAGTTCCACCAGCAGTATCAACTTCCAGCCCTCCGGCCGCGACATTGTTGCAAGCTGTGGCATCGCGAACACAGAGACCTCCTTGAATGACTACGTCAGCATTCGCACCAAGCGCCTCTAATATCAATTGAGATGCACCAGTTCGTACAGTACCAGTGCCGGTTGCTAGGATACCACCCGCAGATACGAGACCATTAGCGTAGAAATCACCATCACTTTCTACTCGAGCTACTTCTGTACCGGGCCCTCTCATAAATGAGAGTCGATACGAAGGTGCTGTATCAGTTACTATTGTCATAATCTGCATCTCCACCGGTTGTGATGCACCTCCATCCCAGTAGTTACCTTGCAAGATGATTCTATTGGAATCGGGAGTTGTAGCTATCACATTTGCTATGCCAGTTGCAGTCATTGTTAACCAATCGCCCGAGGCTATCCCATCGCCAATGGTCAGATCATTAGTTATGGTAGTGGCTCCGCCAAAATTAACAGTTCCAGTTGCGGTGATTGCATTTATATTGTACAAGGTCCCATCGTTTCCGACTCGGATAGTTCCGGCGGTGTAAAGGTGAGCTCCAGCTTTAATACTAGCTTTGGCCTCAACATCTCCAAAGTAAGTTATACTAAAAATCTCAACACCGGCACCAGTTTCGTCGATCTTAAAGACCTTACCGCCCATACCTGAAGATGGTTTAATAAATACGGAAGGGTCTGTATTTGAAGTAAATGTCCAGTTTCCAGTAACAGTTTCATTATCAGCTAACGCGGCGAAGGCAGCTGAGCTTAGCGAGTCTAGTAAATCGGCATTCAAACCACTTCCAGCTCCAGCTCCAGAAATTCCCGTGGTAGGGAGGATCATAGATCCGCTTACGGCGAGAGTTGTCCCAGCGTTAAACGTCAAAGTTCCCGAGGTGAAAGCGTCTGATGTATTGCTTCTCAAAAATACTGTCGAGTCCAGTAGGTCAAGAGTATCGGCATTAGCAATTGTACCGGTGACACCAATAGTTAAAGTATCAGTTGATGCATTTGTAGTCAAAGAAACATTTGAACCAGCTATTAGCGTAAGAGTATCGCTGTTCAAATCAGAGGCGATATTGGATTGTCCGGATACGGCGATATTTTTGAAGATAAATTGTGATGAACTATTGTCTATACTGCTGAAGGTTATAGTATTAGCGTCATCGTCAGGAAGTATTGTTATGCCACTTCCAGCGATCAGATCTACGTTCCCACCATCGTTTTGCACCCCATCTATTGCCGAAAGAACACTGGGTCGATTATTTATTGTGTTCCAAACAAGATCTGTCAAACCCGCTCCAGAACCGCTGAAAATTCCCGCCGTTATATCACCACCAAGAATAAGGTTTCCAGACCCATCAAGCTGAACTAGGTTTTCTGGAATAATTGGTGTTTCTACTTCCAGATTGGTCAATCCCAGCGGATCAGCCGAAGCACTGTCAGCCGGTTTAGCAGTTTTTATGATGGTGACGATGGTATTTCCTAGAGGTCTGGCGGCAGTTTTGGCAACTGTAGTCCCGGCATCTAAAACTGTTTTTACTATACTCTCACCAGCCACCACTACCGGATTGGAACTGCCCGTCAGTCCGGCTCCCAGAATACCGATAGACACCATGGCCAGTAGTAAGAGGGACGCTAGGAAAAACATCGAGTTGGATGAAAATTTGTGGTAAAGATTGGCCATCGAGTTCAGATCCGTGACTTGATTTAGGAATCGGCGTCTTTCTTTGCTCACCTCTTCTTTTAGTTCGGCCATAGATTTTCCTTCTTGGAGTTTATTCTGAATGGCAATGATTCGCTGAACTACAAAAGAAGCAAAGCGGCCGTTATTGGGTCTAGGAAGAAGTCCGCTGTCTACAAATGTGTTGATTCTCTTGGCAGGATCATCACCCAGATTTACACCGGAAGCCTCTATCTGCTTGACGATGTCTTCCATTGTATAGATGGCTTCGAGTTTGGGGATGTCTTGGGTAGGTGTATCCATATTTTAGTTAACTATGAACCAGTCTAAGTTAATATCTTTTGTTTCTGGTACCGAAATTTCGACGGTGAAACCTTCATCAGGCTTTTTCTCAGTGACGGCGATAGCTTTTTGGGTTAATGTATTCAAAGTGATCAGAACTTGGGATTTATCGGTTATAAGAGTTGTTTCAATGAATATTTTTGTCTTACCCTTCTTGATAGTAGAGGAGCCGGCGGCTTCATCGCTCACGTTTACTTTCTTCGCGGAGATTTCGCCAGCGACTTTCAAATCTCCTTCTAGAGTCAGATCTCCAAGTATGTTTACGCTGCCATCTACTACCAATGTTCCATCGGGGGCCATATCTAACTTTCGCTCGCCAATGAAGAGTACTTGAGTATTTATAGTTCCAGCAGTCAAAGTTTCCAGATCGATCTGACTTACGTCTGACAACCGGGAACTTACATCTCCCAGAGGCTCTACATACCAGCTGGTATTTACAAACACCATTATCTTTCCTACCCCTCCGCCAGCTGGCGGACCACTGTAACCTTCTAGAGCTTTACCCACGATTGGACCACTCTTGGTGGCCTTCATGGCTACCCCAGCTGTAGAGGAGGAGGTGAGCGGGTCTCCTGGAGCGATGTCCCCATTCTCAGTGGAAACCTTCACTGGTACACGACCTGCTAGAGCTACGTAAGGCTTTCTGGGATTAAATTGCTTCAGATCCCCACCAATTGAAAAGAAGCCCTCTTCAATAACTGCAGCAGGTGTGCTTGAGACTATACCTATTAGTTTCTCATCATACGCAGATGAAGCTTTCTTGACCGTTTTTGAATTTGAATCATCGATTGTTAGCACATCTCCTGGCTGAACATCTTCACTAGAGGGGAAATACTCGGCAATATCAAATACATCTCCCGGGTCATCACCGGCAGTGCCGGCCGTATCTACATAGAGCCTACCGGCCGATTGGGCTGGGCAGGCAGTTACATTTTTCACACAAAGCATACCGGTTAGTGTATGCGTAGATGTGGTGATGCCAGCCGTGATTGCACCGGCACTAGTGACTTGAAAATTGGTTGAGTTTATATAATTGGTGAAAGCAGTGGTTTCGGCGACCGCAGCAGAAAATTTAATACCATCGGTGATCACAAGTTGATTTCCGGTTGCAGTGTCATTATTATGAATAAGCAAACCTGCCGTAATTGCATTATCGGTTTTCGCAGCAAACATTGCATCAAGGGTAACATTAACTATATTTTCGGTAGCGGTTTGAGCATCCCAAATTCCTCCTTGAGTCCAGTGCACATATAAACCATTAATTGTGTCGCCTCCCTCAGCACTGGTGTTTATGTTGTAGGGATTAAATTGAAATAATGGAATAGTATTACCTCCCGGGTTTGATACACCAATCGCGTTTAGAGTTGAACCGCTCGTTTTTATAGCAGCAACCCCATTAATGTAAAACATATCCCCGGTTGTGGCGGTTGATGCAAAAGAATACGTATTTGCTCCTGATGAGCCGGTTAAGCTTCCGGAAAACTGGATGTCTCCGGCCACATCTAGTTCTATGCCTGCGGCAGGATTAGCTGTGCTGCCGATTCTTGTTTGTCCGGCGAGGATGTTGTAATCATCTGTTCCTGCTTGGTAAATAGCGATGGGAGTATTAGAAAAAGTACCTTCACCAGCCGTAAAGTCCTCTATATAAATACCATAAGCGTTGGTGATTGTAGTATCACCAGTGGTGACAGTATTTGAAAGATCTGGGTCAGAAACATAAAGACCAGAAAAGTCGGTAATTGTTACAGAACCCGTATAGGCTGCGTGATCATAAGTGTTGTAACTTGTATCGTAAAAACGAAAAGTACCTAATGTACCGCCACCTGGGGAACCGGCCGTAAGCGCTTCAGACCTAAAGAGATTGAAATCAGAACCAGATAAATCGTCGTTTATTACAGGTAGAGCATATGAATGAACACCTATGAAAGTGTTGGACTGGGTAGCGCTTGGACTTAGCTGGGATAGATCTGCTTTTATGAGGGTTATATCCGTGCTGAAATCGTTATTTAAAACCTGAGCAGTAGCAGTGCCTGCGACGAACAAGTCGTCAGTTATATTAACAGCGCTGTTGCTGTCAGAGATATTTCCGGTAAGAGTGATATTTCCAATATTCAACAAATTTCCTGAAGAATCTATTCTTTGAGTACCGGCTCCGGCACCAGTGTTGATACCAGTAGTCCCGTTTAGAGTAGTACCGGTAATTGTATTTGAAGTTGAAATTGTGCCAAAACCAGTCGCAATTGAACCAGAAGTTAGGGCACCGACTGTTGTTATCGATCCGCTACCCGCAACAGGGGAAAAGGCAGTTGAGTCGGACCCATCGAGAAGATCAGCGTCTAAGGTTGAGCCACTCCCGTCATTCCCGCTACTCCAAAAAGCGCTGCAGGTAGGGGAGTCTGCCAGAGCAGTGATAGCAGTATTGGCGGCACAAGCGGCAGGATAGGTAGTTAGAGCTCCAAAGGTTACGGAACCTGTACCATCTATAGTTAAAGTATTAGATACTTGCCCATCAGTAAGGGATCCGGTAATTCCGGTAGCAGGCACACTTGTGGCGGCAATGGTTCCGGACCCAGTCACACTTAACGAACCACCAGTACCAATGACAAGAGCATTGGCATTGGTCCCGGCCGTGACGGCGTCAAAAGCTACCCCGCTACTAGTAGAAGCAATAGTAACTCTGTCTGCACTAGCCGAAGTAGTAATGGCTATTCCAGCCCCAGCCGCAAAGGTAAGAGTGTCGTTGTTGCTATCGGCAACTACAGTAGATTGTCCAGATACTGCAACTTTCTTAAAGATACTTTGGGAACTACCTAAATTTGTATTGGTGATGACATCATTTGATATAGAAATACCGGTGCCGGCGGTCAAATTTACGGCCACATTTCCTGTCACTGTGGCGGTTCCAGTGCTAGATATGGTGATCGTATTTTTGGTTTTATCGTTAGTTATGGTAATGTTGTCACCCTCAAGAAGTTTAATATTTCCGGCGGCTCCTAGAACGCTATTTATTGATGATAAAAATGACGGTGTTCCTTTGATTTCGTCCCAATTTATAGGAGCCAGGCTTTCAACAGCGAGGGACTCTAGCAATATTAGTTTCTTTTTGACGATTATATTTCCGCTGTCGTCTTCTTCAAATATCTCGTTGATTTCTTTGGTAGTAAGAGGGTTGGCTATCTCAGTGGTGTTCTTATCCGATGTTTGGATAAGCCATTGATTTATCCTTCCGATGGGAGAAAATATTGTCCGGATAACACCAGCGAAGAACGATTCATTTGTAGTGGAAGCTCCAGTAGAGGCTCCAAGTACCTGGGATACGACTCTATGTTCAGCAATTTCAACTGCGCGCTCTGTCTGTGGGGTTAGAGCCAGAGATAGGGTAATGATAAGGAAAAATAAAGCAAATGTAGAGGCAAATCCTATAAAAACGAGTTTGAATAAGACAGTTATTACAGCTACCTCACCCTTTAGGGGTTGCAGCAGCCAAATATTGGTTTTTTTGACCCCAGAGGAGCCGTCATGTAAACCGGGCAGGTTTTTTTCCATCAAAGCAAGGGCTAAAAAGTGGTAAACCCTTAACCACTACTATATATAGTTTTGACACACGTGTCAAAACAGTATTTAGTTACATACAAGTATAAATTTTAAATTCTCAATTTTTAATGAAATATTCAATTTACAATATATTAATTAACAGTTAGTGTTGACATGTTGTACACTTTTATGTATATTTCCAAGTATGGCGACCAATACAATACCTTCAACGCAGGCACGAAAAAAATTTCGGGAATTGCTCGAAGAAGTTGATGAAGGCAAGTCTCGGATCATCATTACCAAAAAAGGTAGGGCTAAGGCGGCTTTGGTGAGTATTGATGAGCTGGAAGGCTGGGAAGAAACTTTGGATATCTTGGCTAATAAAGAAGAGGTAAAATCTATTCGCCAGGGACTGGCTGACTTATCCGCCTCAAAAGTGGTTTCCTGGCCAAAATCATAAAAACCCGCGACTTATGTTCAAAATATTTCTTTCCAAAGAGGCCGATAAAGCTTACGAAAAGCTTTCAAGTCCCGAGAAGAAAAAGATTGATAAAGTGATCTTTCGGATATCCCAAGACCCTCTCCGTTCCGCCAAGAAGCTTCGAGGGGAGTTTTCTGGCCTTTATGCCATTCGGGCCTGGCCTTACCGAATTACTTTTACGCTTGATAAAAAAACCAGAAAAGTACTTATTGCTTATATTGCCCATAGACAGAGTATTTACAAAAAAACTTAATATAGCCATCCAACTTAATTTTCAAATCCTCAAACTTTTTCCTCATACAAAATACCCGATACGATGGTTAATGTCCACTCCCGAAGTGGACAAATAGTTTATAATGTAAGATATGCCGAGACGAAATCCAGTGTTAGTCACCAACGAGATCTACCACGTTTTTAATAGAGGAGTGGAAAAGAGAAATATATTCCTTGGTAAAAGGGAATACGAGCATTTTATTGATACTTTAAAACATTACCGCCAAATACCAAAGAAAAAACTTTCTAGAAGAGGAAAAACCTTATCTGGACAGAGGGAAAGTGATAGATCGGTAGAAATTCTCGGCTACTGCCTGATGCCGAATCATTTCCATTTACTGTTGAAGCAGGTAAGTGACGGGGGTATTTCTCATTTTATGAGAAAGAGCGCCAACAGTTATACGAGATACTTTAATATCAAAAACGATAGGGTGGGACCTCTTTTTCAAGGGTCTTTTAAAGCAGTTCGTGTGGAAACCGATGAACAACTGCTTCACGTTAGTCGGTATATCCACCTAAATCCATTGGTATCAGGTTTGGTGAGGGGGCTGAAGAATTATAAATGGACGTCTTACCCTGTTTATATTGGAGAGAAGGATAGCGATCTAGTTGCTAATAAAGAGATCCTTTCGCATTTTTCTTCAAATAAAGATTATGAGGAATTTGTGCTAGACCAGGTTGAATATGCGAGGAGTCTAGATAAACTTAAACACCATCTGTTGTAGATGTCCACTCCCGAAGTGGACAAAGTGGGCGGAGTGGGCATTGTTTAGGTAATAAGTGTCCACTCCCGAAGTGGACACAGCCTATTCTGGCTGGCAAGTCGTGAGCTACAAACTCTTATTAAGGAGTTGAACTACCAGCGACCTGAACAATCCACCAGTTGAATTGGATATCCTCAGCAGCGATCGCTGGTATTTTCACTTTGAAGCTCTCGCCGGCTATCTTTTCGACCACGTGTGGGGTTTCTTACCTTGAAGCAACTACTTCAATAGGGAGTTTGACGGGATGTTTTTCGCCTGAGGGTAGGTAGTTTAATTTTTCTAATCCGATGACCTTACCATTCTTATCTTTCATCAGCACGGTGTCGTCTTCAACCTCAGAAGCTACGTATTCCTTTTTGGGCTCGTCAAACCAAACCACTAAAGAGTTTGCGGTTTTGTCATAAAGTATTTTTACCTTTCCCATACTTTCTTACCTTTCTTAATTTTATCGGTTATATATGCTGTGATTATAAAGCCTGTTCCGTCTTGATGTCTTACCACAACACAAATATATTTATCTTCAAAGTTGTGATAGTATAGTACAACATTTGAGTCTTTTTGACTAGATTTAACTTGAGCTGGGTTGGCTAAAGCCTCTTTTACCAGTATTTCTTTACCCTTTATGATTGGGTGTTTTTCCCTAACTATAAAATTCCAATAATCTTTGGTGATTGATGTTTCTTTACCTAGTTTGGATCTTATTTTAAAGTAAATATTTTTCACCTAGTTTATTATCCACCAATTAAAGATCAAATCTGCATTAATAGGTTCATCTATCCTTACCTTGAAGCTTTCACCGGCTAGTTTTCCGACCACGTAGGGGGTTTGGCCACCAGTGGAACTGGTAGCCGTGACAAACACCTTCGAATCAGCTGTTACGGCGGTGGTTTCGACGAGTATTTCGGTTTCGCCGGCCACTATTGTGTCGGTTCCAATCGAAGCCGTCGACGGCTGGCCAATGCCCACCTCGGGGGTGGACACGTTTATTTTCTCGACAGCGAGGTCTTTGCCGGTAATAGTGCCTTTGACGTTGAAATCGCCGTCTACGCTCAGATCACCAAGTATATTTACACTACCGCCGATAATCAGTTCACCGGCTGGTCCCATGGACAGTTGGGTGGTACCAATATTTATGATGTCAGCATTTATAGTTTCTGCGGTTAGTGCACCGACATCTATTGAGGTGATTCCAGTTAATTCTGATCCTTCCAGTTGTGAGTTGCCAGCCGGAGCGACGTACCAGCCATTACTTATAAATACTGTTATCTTTCCTACAACATTAGGATCTGCATTGCTGTAAGTCTCTAACGCTTTACCCACGATTGGACCACTCTGGGTAGCTTTCATAGCCACTCCAGGAGTGGACGAAGAAGTTAGCGGATCTCCAGGGTTTATATCACCATTTTCGGTAGAAACTTTGACAGGAGCGCGTCCTACTAGAGCTACATATGGTTTGAGGGGATCAAACTTGTCGCCGGCAGTTTTACCAAAAGTAATGTTGGTTTCGTCGATTACTATGGCTGGATCGGTGGAGACTACGCCTATCAGGGCAGTGTCGTAAGGTTTGCCACTCTTACTTACCTTTGTTTCACCACTGCTATCTATTACCAAGACATCCCCTTTTTCTACTGCTTCAACTGCTGGGTAGTACTCGGCGATATCAAAAGCAGATACATTACCAGTACCGACAGAATTTTCTACATAAATAGCTCCGGAAGTCGGAGTAGCTGGACAATTGGCGGTAGAATCATCGACACAAAGTGCTCCCTGAATCACCACACCGTAAGAACTATCATTACCACTGTGAGCTCTGCCAAAGGCAGTTTCACCAAAGAAGACGTTCAAATCGTCTGCTCCGGCCTGGTAGATGCCGTAATCCCACCCAGAGCCGATGTTTAGGGCGGTTGAATTGGTGGTTCCACCTCCAGCTTCAGTAAGAGTGCCGATATTTATACCTTGGACAGTGTTGGTACCAGTAGAGGTGTATGTGAAGGCATCCAGATCTATTCCTATGGTGGTATCACTACCATCACCAACAATACTATCGAGAGTAATATCAATCGCGTTACCAGAGGCATTCAAAGAATCGAAAGTAATCTGAAGCGCATCTACACCAGCGGAGCTAGAAGTAGCAGTAGTGATACCCAGGGTATCTATAGTTGGACTGGCTGCAGAAGTAACTCTCAATTCACCAGCAACATCCAGTTCTATGTCATCAGTCGGATTGGTTAATGAGCCGATACGAGTCCTAGCGTTTAGGATATTCATCACGTCTGTACTACCTTGATCTGTCCCAGTCTGATAAATTCCATAAAAGTCA
>SDBV01002972.1_pt1 | contig 25270 bp, 7 predicted proteins | sample 2277081 | NCBI WGS metagenome assembly SDBV01 (sample SAMN10402039, study PRJNA504765) | marine sediment metagenome | isolation source: marine sediment core GS10_PC15, 223 cmbsf | place: Arctic Ocean: Southern Knipovich Ridge | collected 2010 | reverse complement strand
CTTTAGAACTTTTAATAAGATTCATGCTTCTGCTCAAAATGTGGCTCTGATTATCTATAGATGATTAGAGGTATCAGAAATGCAAAATATAAATTTAATTGTAAATTCTTAATTTTTCTATAATTATCTTATAATAACAATACCCCCTCATTATAATCTAATATAAAAGTTTTCTTTAAATACTCTCATTACTAATATTTTTAATTATTTTATTACAATAAGTTCTATCAGAAAAAAAATGAAATTACTCGTGTTGTTTGAATTATGCTTCCTAGCTAGTTTATTATCGTTATTTTCTCAAACATTTCAAAACAATGATAACAATTGGCTACATACTGAAGTAAATGGGTTTGATTACTCAATAAAAAACTTACCTGAAATATCAGTAGTTCCTCCTATTTTTATCGATGATCGAGATCCAAATGACAATTGGAGCAAAATGGCTTCAGAAAACGAATGGTTAAGTGGATCAGGTACAGTTGGAGATCCATATATTATTTCAAATCTCACAATAAACGGATTTGGAGGAAACTGCATTGAAATAAAAGATTCTGAATTTTCCAACTTTATCATTAAAGACACTATTTTATTTAATGGAAGCTCAGGTATTTATCTTGATAATACTAGATATGGTAATTTACAAAATAACTTAATCTTCAATACCTCAGTAGCAGGAATAAACCTATATTCTGGTCTATTTGGTGGAGTAATCAACAATACAGTTATTAACAATTACGGCCATGGTATTTACTTGGTTGGTGTTTCTTCATATAATGAAGTATTATCTAACAACGTTCATTACAACGACGGTAATGGAATATACATTAGCAGTTTTTCAGATTATAATAATGTTGAAAATAATTCTGTTACTTATAATACCCACGGAATCCGGCTTTATAAAGGTAGTAGATTCACTACAGTTTTTAATAATACATTTGAACATAATTCCAAGCATGGCATTTATGTCTATCAGGATTGTGAATATACCGATATATTAAATAATAGAATAAGTTTTAATGGCCAAGACGGGATTCAAATGCAATTACGATCCCATGGCTTTATTCAATATAATATTTTAGATTCAAATACTAACTATGGAATGTATATTAGGAATGCTTATTTCCGTCATTCTTATATATCGTTTAACACTATAACTAATTCCTCGACAGGAATCTTTATATGGTTTTTAAGTTATGCACATGTTTTAAACAACGATATATACGAAATTGATGGAGTTGGTATTCACGTAATAGATAGTGACAATAATGTAGTATCAAATAATCATCTTGTAGGTTATAGTCAATGCATTCTTGAGGTTGCTAGCAGTGGAAATACCATCACCAATAATTTGTGTGGTGAAGATTTATATGAAGAAAATGATAATTTTAACAATGCAAAATTAGTTCCTAAAGGGTGGTCGAGATATTTAGCAGCCAATGACGAAGATTGGTTTTATGCTTATCTGAATAAAGGAGAAACATTATATCTTTCGTTGGAGTTTTTAAACTCTAGCGGGAATTTAGATTTAGACCTTTACAATGATCAGAATACGTTGCTTCAAAGCTCAACTTCTGAAACTGATAATGAACTAATTATTCAAAACATATCTACAGGAGCTTTCTATTTTTTTCGGGTATATAATGACGTTAACGGTCTTTATTCCCTTAACATTGAATCAAAAGATATTTTTGCCCCCTCAATCAAGATAGTAGCTCCCATATTAAATGAATTATTTCGCTCAACACCACCTCAATTTATAGTTGAAATTCACGATCTAAACCTTGAAACTATGTGGTATTCTATCAACGATAGTCAATCAGTTATATTTACATCAAACGGTTCAATTAACCCAAGTCTCTGGAACGGCTTACTTGATGGATATGTAATGTTTAAATTCTTTGCAAATGACTCCACAGGAAATTCTAATATGAAATCTGTTATTATTGAAAAAAGTGCAATCCCTCCTTCGCTTATCATAATAAATCCAGTAAATAATAATATTTATAACCACACTCCTCCTGAGTTCAATGGTCTAATCTTTGATACCACCTTACTCGATATGTGGTATGTGGTCAGTAATGAAACATATCAATCTGAAAAAACATTTTTTATAGATAATGGCACTATTGATGCTAATATCTGGGACTATTTTAATGACGGTCAATTAAATATAACTTTCTTTGCAAATGATACGGCAGGCAACATAAATTCTTCAACTATCTTAATCTATAAGGATACTTTATCGCCACAGTTAATGATTAATACTCCTTATCATTACCAGTTGTTCGGAAATGACGCTCCTGATTTTGATTTACTTTTAGATGATGCCAATCCCGACACTTTGTGGTATACTCTGAATGATAATACAACTTTACATTATTCATCTAACAGTTCTGGCGCCATCGATAAAGCAGGCTGGAATGCTTGTTCGAACGGAACTGTACGGATAAGATTTTACTTTCAAGATGTTGCTGGAGGGATTGTCTCTAAAGAAGTAAGAGTTCGTAAGGACACTGAACCCCCTCACATGTATTTTAGATTTAGTCCTCCTTACATTAATAATACGCAACCTCAATATTATCACGACGAGGTAGAAGTATTTTGTAGAATTAATGATCGATCAGGAATAGACAATGTTATTTTTGAAATGAAATATCAATTGAAATGGTTGTTTGGTCTTATAACACCACTGTACAATTTCTACGATGATGAATGGGAACACATTATGGATATTTCTCACTTCAACTGGAACGATACCATAAGTTTTCGGTTTAGTGCTAGGGATACTGCAGGAAATTTGAATTACACTCAATATTATAATTTTACAATTGGAGATGACATAAAACCCTATACTACCATCAGTTTTTCACCTTATGGTGGTTCTGATGTTGTTATTCCTTCGACTATTTTTTCTTTAGATGCTGATGACGGTCAAGGTTCAGGGTTATCTCTGATCAAATTTAAAGTAAATGATTCTGTATGGTTTGATTATTCAAATCCTTTTGATTTAACTAGCTTTAACTTTGGGAATTATGTGATATCATATTATTCAATCGATAACGCAGGAAATATTGAAGATATTCAGACCATAACTATTACTTTAACTGATCCTAACTCTCAAGAAATAACTACCAGTATCCCCTCATTTCTACCCCTCCCAATTATTTTAATGGTTAACGTCTATATTCTGTTTACAATTCATAGATTAAAGAGAAAAACACAGAGATCTAAACATGAAAGATAAAAAAGAGAAAAGATAGATTGATATATTAATTAAGAAAGTTTGCGTATGATTCTTGCCATATTAGGAAACAATATGTTAAAAATATACAATTCATGGCATTAAATTTATATCTATATATACTAGAAGTAAACATGCCAAGAAGCTAACTCATATATGATAAAGTCTTTTGTATCAACATCTATTACGTGCTGTTCCAAATATTGCGATATGTACTCTAAGTTAAATCGATAGCCGGAATCATCGGAATCTAGAGATAATATCTCAATATCGAGATCATAAGTTTGATTGGTTATAGCAAAACTTCCAATAAAATAAAACTAATAACATAAACGGCCTCATAATCATAGTCTAAATCTTTTAATACTCTCGATATAATCTAATGTATTATTATCACAGCATAGAATAGACCTTAAGATTTCTCGTTCAGTCGAGGGAGAATTTTGAACCATTTTTTTACCTCTTTTAATATAAATAATTTAAGAAAATCTAAATGCCTGAATTTCTACCAATGACTTTAGATTATCTAAAATATTCTCAAGTTCTAGTTTGAACACAAATTGGGCTTCGTCCAAGGTGGTATCTTGATTGCCTTTATCCAGAAGATCTAGTAAAGTATCAATCTATTTCTTCTTGAGTTCCTTAGATATGATAATATCCTCCCAATAAATAGGTGGCATTAATGCATATAAATATTCTTTAATGTTCTCCTAAATTTTTTCATAAGAATCTCTAATTTTACAATTAAATGTGAATCTTAATAGAGTATCTCTAGTATGGGTTTCGATATCTCCCATTTCAACAACGTCATCCAACATGCTTTTTACTTCGTCGTATGAGAGTTCTTTTTTCCTTTCCTTTTTATCCATATTAAATCATTGTAGAATAAATGCATTTTAAGTATATAATTTAAGAGATTTGAATCAATCAGAAAGCAAAATATCCAAGATTTTTCTACGAAATTCCTCATAAAAATTTTTCCAGCTTGGAGTAATTTTATATTTAACATTATAATTAGTTCCACCTCCATTTTCAGGCTTCTCAAGTAAATCTTTCTTGCGCCATATCTCTAAATTTCTATATCCAGATTGGTATGGTACTTTTAATTCATCAAACAACTCTCTAGCAAGAAATTCCTCTTTTTGATAAATAAACTTAAACAATTTAATTTTTTCACATACATCTAGTGTTAACTTTTCCAAGTCCAAAAATTTATCACCTACTTTTTTTAAATTATTTTTTAAAACTAGAATATATAAAGAAAAAAATCGCAGTGATGGGATTTCTTAAAAAATCTCAATTTTCAATTTTCATTTTGATTTTTTTTAGTTTTTTATCCCGTTATGATCCCACATTTCTTGTATCTGGAAAATTGCTCTTTTTTGGATCAATTTTTTAGAAATTTTTGAACAATTTTTTCCAATTGGAGATTATTATATGAGACTTGAGCACTCTAAAAGTTTTACATCTATCAGCTTCTTATCTACAATTCTTGATTTTATTGGGAAAAAAAGTAGCAATAAATGTACACAAATCTCTTGAATTTTTATTTATGGAAATGAGTAAGTTTTTGCACACTAATATGATGGACAAATTGAAGAATTCTCACTACTGAGAATTCTTCTGCAGTAAGTTTATAAAGAACCAAAAATATTTATCAAATATCAAAAAGAAGGGGTCTCTCCTTACCTCCTTGATGTCAGCAGAAAGTAAAAAAATTTATAATAATTAGCATGTCAGTTCTAAAGCATAAAAGGGATTACGATGAATAATCAGGATAATATTTTAGAATTAGAAGAAGAGCAAAAGTTAAACTCTATCTTTGGAGAAGATTCAAATATAAAGCGTAAAAAACCTGAAACTCCTTCAATACAAGGCGATAAAGTTCCTTTAAGACTTAGAGAAGATCCAATGAAATTAATTGACAAAATATATTTTGATGATCATTGGACTAAATTCAAAAAAGCCTTAGATTTTTATTATCCTGCCAGAGATTATAAGAAGTATTATATTGCTTTACGATCCCTAAGTTCCTATCTCAAAAAGCCCAAAACAACTATAGTTTTAGGAGAATATGGAGAACACTTGATTAAAACGATTCTGAAGATTCATCCTGAAGAATATATTCTTATCTATAAAGGCACCAGTAAAAAAGATCTCGTAGTTGAAAAATGGTTAGATGTCAAACTTGCACAATTTGTTTACTTTAAGGAAAACAGAGAACTAATTCATGGGAGGTACATGCGAGACGTAAAGAGTTTTGACATAAGAAATCGGAATGAAATTGATACTGTACCCAATGTTACTATTCTCACGTCGGTACAAAAGCAGCAACTCCCTCAAGAATTTAAGGACTCCCCAGTTGTTATTGAATTAGATAGCTTTGGAAAAGCATTGAACAGTATGGCTTATTTTGAATCTCTAAAACAGGGTAAAAAATATGAATATAATTTACTTAAAAATCCAATTGAGAAAGATCTCAATCTCTTAAAATCTCACTTGCGAAGTTTACGTTTAGATTACAAGATCGAGATCCCTTATGATAATGTATTGAGGAAAATCTTTAATTTAAAACAAGAAATAACTTCATTTAAAGAGTTTTTAGATTTAATAAAATATTTAACTTTTTTTAATCAGAAATATCGAGATTGGTATGAAGATAAAACAACCAATAGGAAATATCTCTTGGCACACGTTAATGATTTTATAATTGCGTCTCAAATAGCAACGCACGTTTTTGCCAGTCCAATTCATAATTTAAAACCAGTAAAACTAGCGTTTTTTAACTTTTTAGTAAAAATGGCTGATGCAAAAAGAAAGAGGAGTGAACTTTCCAATATCTCAGTTTATGATGTTCAGATCGAACAATCTCAAATAATTGAAGAATATCCTGGTAAGAAATCCACTTTAATTTTATGGCTAAAAGAATTTAGTGGAAAATTAGGCTTACTTACCAAAAATCAATATGCGAAGAACGCAAAAGTTTACTTTTCATTGAATAAGATCGCCCCGTTACGTTTTAATAATTCTCATAAGCTTTTTAATAGAGTTAAAAGAACATATTATGCTCGATTAGAGGTAATAAAGGCAATTCAAAAGAAAAATAAATCTAAAATTAAATTTCATTCATTACAAAAAAGAGGGAAAAAATAAAATGAGCACTAATAAAATATTTTATGCAAATTCTCTTCTTAGCAAATTTAATGTTCATGAGGTCTTACAACCTCACTTAAAAGATTTGTTTATTAAATATATATTTTGTTTAATTCTTTATTCGGGGTTATTCCACTGTTCTGAAAGTACAATTATTCAAATTAAAGATTTTGTGCAGAAATTATAAGTTGATATAAATGTCAGTAGAAAATAAAAAAGTTGAAAATTACGGGATCTTCCCGCTTCAAGAACCTGAAGTAATGGATACGATTCCAAAAAGTATGTATATCAAATTTGATTTTAACACGTTAACGCCTAAGAGGCGTTATTTAGCTTTAAGACAAATCAAGATTTACAAAAAAAAGATCAAATTGTTTCCTCATAAAAAATCATTGTACACTGAGGAGATTTATAAAATTATCAAGTATGAAATAAATAGGGTGAAAAATATTGAGCACGTATAGTTTGATTAAAGATATCGTCCTAGAAGATGAAGAAAGCGAGACTCAACAGGTTGTTCTTATTCCGGCTAAATTTCAGAGAAAGCAAAAAACTTCTAGGTATCTAACAACGATATTAGTTTCAACATTGTTTGGTATCTTGTATGGAATTCTTTTCCTAAACAGTGTTCCTGAGATTTATATCATGTTATTGATTGCTTTAGATTCGTTGTATTTTGAAATCTTCCTAATCAGACATTTTATGAAGGGTAATATTTCTTCTAATTCTCGTAAATCATTCACTATTCTGATCACTGCATCAATGTTAATAACCATTCTAGTTTTATTTTTTATTGAGAACAATATAGTAATCTTGTTTACAATACCTGTTTCTATTTTCATATTATCTATCGTCTACAATTTCCAGTTGTTAGAAAGATTTGGGGGATTTCTCACTCAAATCAAAAATAAACTTCTTAACAACAAGCTTTATAATAAATTGAAAGTTGTGAAAGAAAGAGTCTTAACCAAGTTTAGGAACCTAAAACATAGGAAACTGATTATAAAGGCAAATACGTTATTAGTATTGATTGTATTTATGATTTATGAGGCTAATATAAATGCAATAACTCTTGATGATATATCTTCTTTTATTATAATATCAACGATCTTGATATCCTTTCTTATTTACCTTTCTATGGCTATAATTTTACATAAAATAAGGAATCTTAACATATATCATCACTACAAAATTCCTGTTCTCTGGATAACTTTACTAACTATTTTCTTTATCTATATTTATATTTTCATCTTTTTTCCACAGTTTATTATCGTTCCCGTTCTATTAATAATATTCTCTACGCTTGTTTTTACTGGAAAAAGAAAAAATATTAATTTTGGCTATAAAGCCAAAAGAGAGTATTCTAATCGTGTATTAAAGGATAGAAACACACGTTCAGTGATACTTATTACTATTTTTTTGATTGCAATGCCCTTTTTGGTTTTCTCTATAAGTTCTATAATAACTCTTAATAGACCTGATATTCAATTTGCTAGTGTTTCTCAAGAATCAAGAATAGAATCTCCTGAAATAGATCTTAAATCTTTAGAATTTTATCCTTCAATAGATAATATAGAAACATTATCATTTAACGGTATGTACATTACTAAATCCCCTATCTCTACATTATTAGGAGAATCTGCCACGATGCACGTTCGTTTTATACCAGAAGATGTACCAGATGTTGAGGGACGCCGTCTTAAAAGTTATTATGATACGAGCTCAAATTACAAAAGAGGTCCACTATCAAATTACGATTTGATAACGAAAGTTTCATTAGATAAGTTAGGTTTACTCCCAGGGACTTATGAAGTCTTTGAAACCTATAGTGTGTTAACCGGGTTTTCCTATAGACATGCGCCATCTGAAGTATATGACATTACCATTGAAAAAGATACACTTAAATCTTTATCAAATAACCGCTTTCCTGAATCACTAGAAATGGGATATGAATATGGTTCCGTATACACCTTCGAATATGAAAAAGACAATAAAAAATGGTGGAATACATTCTATGACGGAAAAATCGTAGATTCGTTAAATAAAGGTGTAGAATTAGTTAATTTAACTCTTTTTCTTGAAAGTAAGAATAATTTTGTTGAGATCGCAAAAGTAAATACAGATAAAGACGGCTATTTCTATTATAACCACTCAGTGTTCGGTAGTATCGAGCAGAACGCACTCGTTAAAGTATTCTATGAGGAAGATGGATTATATGAGAGGCTTGAGCATTACGAATACGCAGGGCTAGAGCAACCAATTGATGGAGGGAGATATTTTCATGATACCGATTTTAATAATTATCCTGATTGGCCATATTCTCTATACGGTCTATTAAAATCGCAAGGAATTGAAACCCGACACGCAATGCCAATTATGCCAAACAATTTTACATTCTCCAAAGGAACTTTTCAAACTCCATATGGCGACCTTGAATTTGATGACTTTAATGAAACCTTGATTGATTCTGACTTTACTCAAGGTGCTTCAGGACAAGAAACTTTCGGATATAATCAAATTGGAAGCAGTTGGAGAGGATTCGGTAAGAATAATAAATTTGGTTCAAAATTTACTCTCACGGAAGATGGAAGCGTTACCAGTATTTCTGCATACATGGGTTTAAGCGGAGGTGCAAAAAACCCTAAAGAAGCAGTAGGAGCCATTTATTCTGAAAATGCTGGGCCAAATCAATTATTAGCAACATCCGATCTTGAAATTATTAGCTCTAATGCGTGGTATGCGTTTGTATTTTCATCACCTCTAGATCTTCCAGCAGGGGATTATTGGCTAGTAATCCTTACAGGGACCAAGATCAAATTATTCGGAGAAGACACAGGTGGATCAAGCGAATACAATGGTGATAGCTATTCAGACGGACCAACAACGACATTTGGAGCGTCTACCAGCGGAACTTGGAAGTATAGTATTTATGCTAGTTATGATTGGTCTGCTTCAGATTCCAACGACATTGATGTCGAAATCGAATGGAGTGTAAATGATATAGTTAACACAATGGATTATTTGAGATGGGATTATAGTACAAGTGGTACAGCTACTTCAGAATTTTACGTGTGGAAAGATACTTTTTATGAGCTACAAGTTGGTGGCAGTTCTCTCAATTTGACTACTGATTATTATGATGAAAGTACTAATACCGTTAAGGTTAAATTTGCCTGCAACGACTCAAGCTCTTCTTTTATTCTATATATTGACCAGCTTCGAATCGATTACACGGTTACAGTTGCTACAATCAGTAATGACATATTAGATTTCTATGCTTTATTTGATGAAAATAGCGGGTCTTTAACTTATGATAATATTCATAATTTTGCGGGAACACTCCAAGGAAATACTACTTGGACTTCTGGATTAAATAATTCTGCAGTATTATTTGATGGGACAGGGCAACCTTTAAATCCTGGAGTAAATGAGACCATGAATGATCTCCCTCTCGAAAGTGAACTTACAGTTTCTAGTGGAACACTTACTAACTACGGCGATTTAGAATTCAATGATGATACAAACAACACTATTATAACCTCTGAATTTCTACCGGGTGCTTCAGGTCAAGGGACGTTTGGTCATAATCAAATAGGAGGCATAAGCTACAATATCGGTAAAGATAGCAAACTCGGTTCAAAATTTACTCTCACGGAAGATGGAAGCGTTACCAGTATTTCTGCATACATGGGCTTAGGCGGAGGTGCAAAAAATCCAAAAGAAGCAGTAGGAGCTATTTATTCAGATAACTCCGGTCCAGATCAATTGTTAGCATACACCACAGCTACAACTATTAGTGGAGATGCTTGGTATACATTCACTTTTTCGTCATCAGAAAATTTACAAGCGGGGGAATATTGGCTAGTAATCCTTACAGGGACCAAGATCAAATTATTCGGAGAAAACACAGGTGGATCAAGCGAATACAATGGCGATAGCTATTCAGACGGACCAACAACGACATTTGGAGCGTCTACCAGCGGAACTTGGAAGTATAGTATTTATGCAAATTATGATTGGTCGTCTCCTGATTCTTATGAAATTTTTACTGAAATTGAATGGAGTGTAGACGATGTTGTGGCATCAATGGAATATCTACTATGGGATTACCTGACAAATGTGTCCGCAACTGTCTATTTTTCAGTATGGAAAAATGGAGCATATGAATTACAGACAGGAGGTTCTCCCTTACAACTTACGACGGACTATTATAACGAAGCTACCAATACCGTTAAAGTTAAATTTGAATGTAATTCAAGTAATTCTTTTACCTTGGATATTGATCAATTACGTATCGATTATAATAGCACTGTAGGCTATTCCGATTATAAGGACTATGATTTCATCCAATGGGGTGATATTTTAGATGAAACTCTCGGCACATCTTCTGAATTCGTAATAATGACTTGGATTTTTCCTACCGCTTTCAATTCAAATAAGAGTGTCAATGACGTTCAGAATGTTTTTATCTCAAAAGATGGGAATCTTGAGATAGGCATCACTGACTCAGGACGTTTGCAAATTTATCTAAATACTATAAATGTTGAGGCAAACGCAACTTATGGGAATTCAGGTGCCATCTCTTTAAATTCATGGCAATTTATAGCAGTTAGATATAATAATAGTAATGTTGATGTCATGATCAATGATCTCTGGATTTATAATGCCACTGGACTAGTTGTAGAGCCTTGGAGTGGAGGGGGGAATCTTGTCAATGGAGGAGATTTCACTACTGGTGCAGAAACGACGACTTTTTCATGTTTCTCAGGTTCTATTGATCAATTATCAGTTTTTAATAAATCAATTGCAAATTTGGATATTGAAGATCATAAAGGGATGCCAATGTTATCTCTCTCTACTCGTGTTTCAAAAGAAGATGGACTCGGAGGCTGGAGTCCTATAACCACTAATGAAGAATTAATTGATGGATATGTCAATTTTGAGGTTAATGCCAGTGATAATGATGTGAAAACTTTAGCATTCTATATTTCCGATTCAGAACCAGATATTGTTAATCCTGATCCTAATAATTGGTCTTTAATCGTTACATATACAAATAATATTCCAAGTTATAATTACCCTAAGAATAGTTGGACAATACCGGATAATTCTTGGTATTTTGTCGCAAAAGGAATTGATATCTACAACAATACTGTATACGATTATTATAATTTCTCGTTTAAAATCGATCATTTTAACGATTTAATCAATTTCACTTACCTAAGCAAGAATGGCAGAATAAATGAGCACTCCCAAATTGGTATTATTCCTAAGGCTGAATTTGAATGGCCGATATCAGAAATTGAGCTATATATCAATTATTCAAACAGTATAGATTCCCTTGCAAACTTTTCCTACTATGAACTCTACTCTAATAATTGGTTAATCTATTTAGACTCACTATCAGATTGGATATTAAACAAAAGTTTAACGCCTAACGATTATGATGTCAATTTTATTTTGAAAGCAAATTTCACTTATGGTCAGGAATTTCCATATTATACATTTAATTACACAATGTCTCAAACCACTCTCGATATAAAAGGACCTGATTTGATACTTTTCTCCGAAGGGACTTATTCATTGACTTTAGAAGGTGTCTATGATAATGTCCTAGAAAATGTAATAACAATGGCCATAAATTCTACCGATTCTAATTTTGATTCTGTTAAATTACAGTATAAATATAATACACCTAGTACTGCTAATTGGATAACCTATAATTTATTCGAAGCTAATAATAATTCACTTGCCTTCATTTCATGGGATATCATTAACCTACGAGATGATAATATTACCTTTCGTTTCGTAGGAAATGATGATCTTAATAATGAGAAAATTTTGGAGGCATCAAACTATTGGATTGTGAAAGATTTTAATAATCACCTTCTGTTTGTGGTTGAAGGAATTGACAGCAGCCAGATATACGGTTTAGAATCAGACAATACAATCGATTTAGATGTAAAAATAATTCCTGTTGATAATGACATAACAAGAGTAAGTGTATCTACTGGTTATGAAAGCTTTGACCTAACCACGGTACTCTCTGAACAAGATCATATATACTTTGATGACGGAGGGCAAGATATTAGATTAAATTCCACATTTTATAACATCTTCGGTTCTGAATTCATCTTTATTCCCATTGACATTAAACTTTTCCAAGGAACGACAATTATTTCCTCAGACCAAATAATAATAAGTGCCATAGCAGAGACTTTTGATGTACCTGTAAATATATCTAATCTTTCTGTCAATATTAGCAGTTCATCAGATAATATTTGGATGAGTTTTGATAATGGAGAAAATGCATATAATAACAGTCATTCTATTCCATATATCCCTAATAACGATCCTCCTGTTTTGAAGGTATATAATTCTTATAATGAATTAGTCAGAGTAATACCACTTTACCCCGATCTTGATGCCATTGACACAGAGATATATAACACTATAACAGTAAATATAACAAATAATCGCTTTATCGTCCCCACGCCCATTCCCGTCTCAGGAGAATTCAGCTCAATTGAAGTTGTCTTCGTTAACGGGACTTCATTTGAATTTTCATACTTTTTCAATAACAGAAGTAATGAACTCTTAATAACATTACTTACGGAAGCAGATCTCGATGGAAGTTACACTGGTTCTGCCCCAATTTCTGTTGATTACGGCATTTCTACTGGAATGAAGACTTCAGACCAATTTGTTGGAAGCTATGATTTCACTCTATTATCACAAGACAATTATACGGTTATAGGCGAATTCTATGATATCTCGGGTTCGGTTTCTACATTCAGCTTATCTGAAATATTTTCAATAGATTATGACGCCCCTGAAATTTTTCCACAATTCGTTCCATTAAATTATTCCGTAAACCCTGAATCAGGTAGTATTTCTTTTATTCTTAGAGACCATTCTGGGGTTTCAAGCTACTCTTTCAATATTTCAGTTTTAGGGTATTGGAGTGTCGTAGCAGATACATACACCTTCTACTTTGAAGATACTTTTATTCCTGAAGGATTGACATATCTCTCATTTATTTATAACGATACTTTAGGATACGGATATGAATACAATATAAGCTTGATATTTGATAGAACTCCTCCTGTCTTTACCAATCTTCAATTTAATAGCAATATTCTAAGCGATCTATTCGAGATCAATTTTACAATAATTGATATTTCACCATATAATTTGGATCTTAAACTAATTCAAAACTCCACAGGTGATTCATATAATGAAATTGAATATACTATTACCGAAATCTTGGCAGATACATGGCAGATAACGTTCGATACTTCACAGTTACCTAACGGGTATTATGATATAAACCTAATATCTAATGACTTCGCTGGTAATTATAATAGCATTATAGTTCAAAATATTTATATTGATAATGAATATCCTCAGATCGTTAGTATTGATGAGCAAATATATGTTGATGGAGAGAATATTTTTAACAATACAATTTATGACGAACTTTACTTCAATGACGAGGAATATATCTCAATCGAAGCATTCGACCAATTATATGACAGTTTTAACTGGAGTGGTATCGATCCTACAATTGCATTACAGTTAGGGTTGAAAAATATTACATTTTTCTATACTAATCCTTTAAAGTGGTATAATATTTCGATTTCAAATAGTTTAAGCTACGATCAACTTATTTATGAAATAACGGGATATGGCGATCCTGTTAATACGACGATACAAAACATTATGGGGATCCAACGACTAAGAATTGCGAACTATTCTGTGGATGAGTTCACTATTATTCTTGAAGGGACATCAATTTTAATTAAAATAAGTGAAAGATATAGATACCTTCTGTCACCTCAATATACCGATCAAATTGAAGCTCAGTTCTTTGAATTTTCACAAAATAACACTAAAGTTTTAAACTTCAACAACACCTCTGAAAAATGGTATCTTATTACTTTAGGATTAAATTACTTTAACATCTCTAAATATTTATCCTTAGTTGAAGGAGATCAATTCTTATTTTGGTTTTTAGCAGAAGATGGGCTCGGAAATCAACTGGATTCACATAAAACTCGAGGGATTTATGATAATCTCATTGATCAAAGCCCTCAAGACCAAGACATGTTTCAATGGCACTTAGGTACTAATTCTACAGGTTCTGGAATAGTTCTTTTTGGTTCTATTGATTATCTTGATAGTACAATTCAGATTAATATATCTTCTATAACACCAACAATAAATAATGAACTTGATGTGCAAAGAATTTTGATTTACGGTTCCAATAATACAAATAGTTGGGACTATTTGGGAAGAGCTTACTTTTCAGGGATAGAAGATATGTGGAATTTTTATTGGAACGGAGATTTGTTTGAATCAATGCCTTCGGAAAACTATTATTTGAAAACTCTTACCTTTGATAGAGCCGGTAATTATTTAAGTCAGATTCAAACTGTAAAGTTATTTGATTACACCCAAATACAATTAATAACTGATTTAGTTTTTGGATATGCTTTTAATTTCAATTTTACTGCTCTATCAAACGTGCAAAATATAGATGGTGTTATCACCAACTTTTTTGACACGACTAATGTATGGGATGTAATTACAGAGTATTATTCGCCAATTACTCGAGAATGGATACCTCTCGCTTACGATTCTTCTGTTATTCTTTCAAATGGTAGTTACTCTATTACTTGGGATATTAACAGAGATATCTCATTCTATAAAGCGATGGATGACTTTACATATGAATATTTACCCTTTCAAGTTGTTTCTCCTGATGAACAAGACCTCTGGGGTTCTTGGGGACTCTTTGATAATAATTTGACTTTCAAACCCCTAATCATTTCAGAAGTTAATAATAATTTAGATATTTCCATATATAAATTTAATAATTTGAGTGGGTGGGAAGTTGATAGTTCACGTAGTAATGAAATTGTAATTCCTTCTATAAATGGCCAAGTCTTCAAATTATGGGATATAAATTATGATAACAAATATGAAATCATTCGCATATCATCCTCCCAAATAGATGTGATTTATCTAAATGGTACTAACGATTGGGTTATTATTGAGAATGTAACTTCACTTTCAAATTTTGAATATATAACTTTTGATATTACTAAAGAGGAAGGTACGACTAATACCTTGATAGGAATTATTCAAAAGGACCTATATGGGACATATTCATTGTGGAAATATAAGTTTAATGCGACTTTCTCCTTGGTTCAGCTAGCTAATGTCGTAAGTCCTGCTAATTTTATTCCTACTTCAATTAAGATTTTAAATCACTTCTCGTCAAACAACAGAGAGGCTATTCTTTTAGGTGGAACTATTGAAGGCACATACTTCTCACAATTATTTGAATATAATCATGATCTAAACTACCAGAATGTTATTGCTGATTTAGTCCTAGGTGATATAATCATAATTGAATATGATATTTTAGACAGTGTTAAGACAATCATTCTCGGTGTAGAGCGTGTGAGTATCGGAAAGATGGATGCTGTTTTAGCATTGCATAAAAAAACCGAATCAGAGGAATGGATTGAATTCGAACTGTCTGGTTTCGATGATGTAAGATTTGAGATTTTAGATCTCTTAACAATTTCGGACAATAACCAAAGAGAATTGATTATCGCGTCTAAGACAGGTGTATTTGAGACTAAAATAACAAGTATGGAAGATATTAAGTTAATTATAAGTCCTATTATTTTCACCTTTGAAGTATTTTCAATACAAGAATTACAACCAGATAACTATCCCGCAGTTTTCCTTAAAAATACACCCATTTATGTGATAGATAAAGTAACATATAAGCTCATAGGAAGCACCCAATGGAATGAGCTAAGTGCCGAAAAATATAGGTATTCTAGAGATGAAGTACGATTTGATTTACAATCTATATGGGCCAATTTAGAATATTTGTTTATTGGATATTCTTTTGAATCTTTTAACAGTGAAGAACGCTCTGTTGTTGATCCGTCATTTCAATCATATTCCGGCACATCAGACACTCAAAGCATATCAGCATCAGGAAAGTTTTATGACGATTCCTACTTACCTTTACTTTGGCTGAATCCTGGAACTAGTTATAGAAGTCCTTTTGCAGATTGGATTACCCTTCCAAACTCGATGACTTACCAAGCAACTCCCGTTATTTCAGGTCTTGGAACTGAAGCAATATATCCTAAAATCACTAAAGGATGGAATAATGATTGGGGACAAGAATATACAACCATGCCAGAATTAGAAAATTCATTAATTGACTATGGAGGTTCATTTGATTCCGGAATTCTCTCAGAGGAATTAACTGGAAAGGAAGATTCTAATAAAAAACTAATAGAAGATGAGTTTGATGGAGAATTTGAAGGTAACTACGTCGACGGGTCATGGTTTAGCAACCCCTACGAGAGCGAGAACTTTGATTTCTCTAGGATGTATAATAGTGATATTCACACAATTAATCAAGATACGGGATATTATAATTTTTATGATTATACTGGTGGATCAAATCCATCTCAATATGTAGTATTTAAGAATGAATTATCAGATTTTGCTCCAGATACATTAGATTCTACTCTAAGCGGTATATACCAATCGGGGGAGGTACCATATAACGCCCCTCCTAATTACTACATTAAAGACCCCGTAAATTTTCAACACGGCTCGGGAAGTGGTTCGCTTACCGATACCCATCGAACTGACGATTATTACACTCTAATCCCTGAGGAAACGTTTATATCCGGACATTGGATGGGTGATGAATGGGTTGACGATATTTGGTATTGGGCTTTAGATGCAAGACTTGACGTGGACAGTTCTCTTCAGGACAAACCTGTTTATCTTAGTTTCAAGATCTCGACCACAAATGGACAAGACGCAACTTTTTCTATTGATGTTAATAATATACAATATACAGGTGTGAACATACAAGATTCCAGACTTTTTATCCCAGATTTCGATATTTTCAATATTTGGATTCGAGCTTCCCATAATAACCCCCTTCGATTACCATTTGAAACGAGAATCATCTACTTCAAAATCGAGGAAGCAGGAGTAATGGCGTCTGGATATCGCAGTTATGAGGACGTAACTTTCAATGAAATTGCAAGTGCTCTCGATGATTGGGGTGAATATATCACGAGTTATACCGATGTTGCTGAAGATTTTGGGTTAGAATTCACTTTTGAGCTTCCTGCTGTTGGAATGAATGCATTAGAGCAAATTTACGTCTCATTTGATGCGTCAATGGTCTCTACTTATGATGAACAATTTAAAATGTCAATTTTAATATATAATTTTACCAATACTGGCTGGGAAGCCCTTCCAATGGGGCCAATATCAAGCGAGAAATATATTAATACTGTACAATGGTATGACAATCTTTGGAGAATTGGAGATGATCCTTTGAAACTACCACTAGATGATAATTTCAGGCCAACATGGGCTACTACCTCAAATACAGCTATTCAGACTATTTCTTTTGGAGAGACTTTCCCAAATACTATCTCGGGCTCTGAGATCGTGTTTGATCCGTCTATCGAAAGTGGGGGAAATTTCTTAAACAACACTGTTAATAATCCTAATTTTGCAAAGGATGGCACTAAGGCTGAATTTGATTTTATTCGATATTATGATACAAATCCCACATCATATCAAGCAAATAAGTTTAGTTTGAATGGATTAGTTATTAATCCAGATAGCCTTTATACATCTCCTGACTTAAAATTCCCTCTAGTGGATGAAAGCATGCCTCAATTTTATGAGGCGGTTTTCTCAGATTATATAAATAACGAAGGAGAGATAAAACTTAAAATTCTTTCCAACAACCAAGGAGGCGCGGGAAACAAGGCGTTTTTATCTGTTGGTAATTTTCAGACTTATACTCTTACGAATACACTATATCTCAACTATGATGAGTTTGAGCTTGCGTCTGCGAGCGAGCATATAAAAGTAACCGATTCTGGTTTAGAATTAAAAGGTATCAGTGGAATTAGAACAATACAAGAAACCGTAGGTCTGAAATTTAATGAAATGTTTTTAGGAAATGATTGGCAGCTACCCGATATTCCAGTAAATTTTAACGTCGTAGACACAAATGCTCTCTTGAAAGAAACTTATGTAAGAGAGCTCCATCCAACTACCAATTACGACATCACAAAATATCAAGATGAGCTTAAAGTACGATATAATTACGATACCAACAAAAGATATGTTTCTGATTATAACCTCGGGTTCGGTTATGATGCAGGCGTAAACAGTATAAATGATTTAAAATTCAATAACGATGGCGAGAGTCTAGACTTTAATTCCAAATATTCTCCCCAAATAGGTCTAAGGCTCCTTCTATTTGATTTCGGATATAATTTTAATTTATTAGAATATACCGAATACACTTTTCAAGTTGAAATAAAGGCCGATTCTGGGACAATAGACATGTTACGAATTTTTTATTATGATGAAGACGATAATTCCGTTAATAAATACTATTATAATATTGGCACATCTTTTTCTACTAGCTTCACAATTAATTCCATCACATCTAATACCAATAACCAACGTATTTATTTTGCATTAGACGATACCACTAGTTTCGGAGTCGAAATTGATTATGCGTGGTTAAAACCTAAACAAGATAAAGTATATTCCTATATGGAATTAAAAGATTCCGAATATCTGACTAACTATCAAGACTCCTCAAAACTGACTTTTACAAGTAATTATGGAGTTTATCCTACAACAATAGAAGTCTATGAAACAGATCCTTACTCAAGCCCTCCTGTCTGGATTGATAGACCAAGTATGACATCATTCATATCGAGTAATTTAATAAACCCAGGTTCCAGCTTTGATTTAGACCTTAATTACCCCCGAAATGGCTTCATTGGCTTGAAGACACTTGACTTCGGAATTGTTTTCGATAGTGGTTTTGTCACAAGAACAGATACACTATCTAAGTTTTATCAGGGACTAGGAATGGTGTACATACAGACTGATACAAATGACCAATTAATGAAAATAGTGGGTCCTGTATACACAAATGATATAACGACCGATTATGGCGATAGAATTCAAATTAGGATACAAGCAAATACAGATGATCCAGTATACCTCAAATTCTATGATGACATTTTAGGAGAGACGGCATCAATCCAAATCATCCAAAATGGAAATACTAATTTCAATGAGCAAGTTATCCAACTTACGATTGCAGAAGGAATTATATTTGATCAAATAGGGCTCACCGTCGAATTAGACGATAAAGAATATGTCATCTTGCATTCAGTTTCCATAGCCAGCACTGAACAACAAGACTTCGAATTAGAAACAATTATTTCTTCATATTCGTTTGATTCCTTTACTTATAATGAAGAAACCAATATCTTAAATTCTCCTAAAGAAACTTATTCAGAAGATGAAATTTATTGGACTATTGAATCCGAACCTGAAGGGATAAATGAAAAAGTGGAAGTTCTATTTGATGTCACGATTTCCGAAGAAAAAATGGAGGGTGCAGAACGGATTGAAGTCCAGTTCAATGCGACATCTTCTATCAGCCTAGATACTCAATATTTTGCTTATTTTGACTTTACTACTTATCAATATATTCAAATTACTCCAGAAATCGACGGAGATCTGCTCACTTTCAATATTACCAATATCGAAAATTGTAAAGAAGGGTCCGTGTATAAAATACGGTTTAAGTTTAAAGCAACATCCGCTTCATATTTCCAAGTGTCCATCGATTTAGCACAAGTAGTAACTTATGGAATGTGGTTGATGGCTTATGACGTGTACCGCGCCGCATTTACATTCAATAAATCTGGTGGCGGTGGCTCTGATTCAGTATACTTTTCTTTGTTCGATGACGTATTTTTCACAATCCCTAATTCTAACCTCCCTGATACATCAACTATTCCACATGTGGTTGAGTTCTATTACGACTTCAATACCAAGAAATTATCCGCTTATTTAAATGACGGCTCTACCGATTTGGTGGATCTTGCAAATCCTGGAATTGGAGAAAATTACAATTTTTATAATCCAAGACCTGTTATCAAATCTCAATTCGATAGCACTACTAATGGTATAACACTTTTACACATTGAATCACAATATTATAAGAGAGTAGTCGATAACCGAGATTTTGAAGAATTTAAAACACTTCTTGCCTACTATAATTCCCTTCAAGGATACGCTGCCGCAGTCAACTTAACTCAAGCAGACGTAGATTTAAATCCTGTAAATTTATTCACTTATCTAAGTGCTGAGATCGATGTGATGTACAGTTTTAACGATAGTATGGCTCCAGAGAATATTTTCGGGATGTCATTGAGTCCTACATACACCACGAGCCTAAGTGATGACATAGGAAGCTCCACCTATGATGAAAGAGGATTTGTCATAAAGCCATATGATAAAACTACAGAGACAGCGTATTATATCGCACCTTCGCAATTTGAAGACTTTTTCTTCGACCCTACTAATGTTCCAGTTGGCGGACATAATGGATCTGGTGAAATAGTTGGCGAATTACTAGACGTTGGTGGAATCTATACATCGATTGCACCAGGATATAATCATTGGGGAACCGAACTTGAACAATTACCTGAATATCCGAGCAGCACCATCTACAATGACGATTTTATACCAACCTCTAATCCACATAATAATGTCAACACCGAAGATAGTCCCGAAACCACCATTCAATCAGTCTATAGGTGGGGCAATGAACAATATCTAGGGTATATTGTCCCAGACCAAAATGCTGCCTCAATGACGGAGCAGTGGGATAATGGAGGTTCTTCTCCACATGCACGACATTTGGATGAAGCACAAGGCGATATGAATGGTGATGGCAACTTCATTCGGGAATCAGCATTGGGAAAAGTTGATCAATGGGCATTTACAACTCTTACCATACCCATTCTTACGAGAGTGTCGAAACTGGAGTTTTATGCGTATGCTAAATTAGGAACTCTCGAAACAATTAGACGTGCTGAAGTAAGAACGAGTGTTACCACTGGCGTAGTGGGTTCATGGCAACCTGATAAAGATTATTATGGGTGGTATGGTTTTACAGTAAGTGGTTTATCCTTAAGTCAATCACAATTAAACAATTTTTGGTTAAGTGTTACGGTTGAGGGGCTTTATCCCGGGGTTATGGAAATTGAAGCCATATATGTAGATGTCTGGTTTGAAATGATGCTCGGTAGTGATGCCACAATTGACTTTGAAGTGAGTGATCTTACCACTCCATCTCACGGTTATAGGGTTTCAAACATTGAAATAGAAGTTTTAGCAAGAGAGAGTCCGGGTTCAGGAACTCTTACAGCGGATTGGACGGTTGGTTCTAGTTTTAGCGGGAGTCCCGTTGAGATTCCTTCTGGTGTAACTTGGGGATGGAATAGCGCAAACTTTAATGTATGGGGGAATTATATTACAAGCGGTATTAATAACCTAAAAATACGATTACATTATGTTTCAATAATAGATTATATAATTTCAATAGACACAGTCCGTATTATCGTTACCTATAGACCTCGATTATATTTTCAAAGCTTTAATGTCAAATGGGACGCACCCATGACAGCCGCAATTATAGATCAAATTGGTTACAGATTTAGTCAAACTGAATATGGTGATGTTTCACTTCCTCATAACACATCTTTTTATGTACATGATGGAGATAATTGGGGTAGTGCATTAGATACAGCAACTTTTCTTAATTGGGCTCAAGGCCAAATTTTTAATCCACAAGTTCAAGATAATAACGAAGTGTGGGTTCGATTTGATTCAGGAGATGTTATCTGTGATGGTAGTTTTGATCTATTAATTGATAAGCTGTTTTTACAATACTATGATGGACACGGACATGTATATAACGATGGAATTGTATACGTTAATTCCTCGTGGGCTCAAAATTATCGACCATCAACAGTAACCGAGTGGGGGCTAAGCGATGACTCATATTTTGGCAAGAATACCTATCAATTTACGTTTGGAGATTCTTTAATTACTCCAGTATTCGGAAGAAATGGAGCGATTGCTTCTGCTGATATAAGTCTTACTGATATCGATTTTAATTTTGACATTTATCCTGATGAATCATGGAGTGAGACAAGTTTTCCATTAGAAAACTCTTTCATTGAAGGGGCCGATGACGACACATATGTTCCTGCTGTATTACAAGACTATTCTGAATATTCTACAAGTAGATTTAGATATAGTGCCTTAGATGACATACAAATCCCCCTAATAACTCCTATAGAGTTAGAATTTGACACAAGTTTAGATTTTGAAGATTATAATGACTTAGAATTAGAAATCGCTTTAGATTTAGATCTAAACATAACAAATAGGCTTATAGATTCTGCATGGAGTTATCGCTATCGGTTGGTATACTACAACTATACATCAGAACAATGGGCAGATTTTAAAGGAATATTACGTGCTGAAAACGCAGGGTATGATAATTCAGTATGGGACCCCGTTTCAAAATCAGATAATTTTATAATGTACCTTAAAAAACCGTGGCAAACTAATTTTATTCCAATATATGATAGTAACGACATTTCTATTAAGAACCCGATTTTGATTGAAAATATTAATAATCATACGGTACAGAATGCCATAATGAAGTTGATGTTTATTTCCTATGTTCTCCCAGGAAACCTCTCAATTGATCCCGCGGGTTATTTCTCTTATGAAAGAGCTTTACCAGATGTTCCAATTGCGATTAATCAGAACTTAGATATCCTCGAGTGTGTATTCTTAGGAAAATCACGTCAAATTATGTATCCTGAATCTTCTATAGTCACAAACTTGCAATTAGATGAAAACTTTCGGGCAGATCTTATTTCAATCACCAATTTAGGTGAGATAATTGCCGTTTCCGGTGTTTATAAGGATGTAGATTTCATTTCACATTCATATCCTATACATTCTTTTTGGATAACTCAATCTAATGAGCTAGCTTTTAATTCTCCAATGAAATATTTGTTTACGAATGTAGCAATTGAATATGTTCCTCTAGCCGCCTTGGAATATAATGCAATCGACGGAAGGTGGTATTTGCCAGAGTCACTTGTTATGAATAACTATAATTTTACCGCCCCTTTCTTTGTCAGTAGTTTATGGGTAAATAATACTAGTTATGGAACTTACATTCATCCTGATATCAATGTTGGCTATATAGTGGGTAATAGTACTTACGGTATATCCGTAAAATTTGACGATCCCTCAATTGATTCAGACTCAATTGTTCAAGGAGCTGTTCACTTTGGGAAGATTAACGATACTTATCTCTATAAATTTTCTTTAAAAGACGAATTATTATATAAATATAATATATTAGAAGATTCTTCGAGTCAAGTAAGTGGCACATTACAAGTAGATTTAAATGCCGGATTCACTGATGTCATATATTCTGAATTATCACAAGTAACATCTGAAGATTATCACTTAAAGCTAGCTTTATACCAGCTTTCTAATAGTGGTGTCGAAGAAATTGGTACTACCCAAATTACTCTAAATAATGAACTCTTAGGGTTTCATTATTATTCCTTAGATATCGATCTTTCGGAATTTGAGTTTTCAACCGGAGGAGAACAGTTATTAGCGGAGACAATTACCAGAGGCACTAATTATGATTTATATATCACATTAGAAAGTTCAATTAGCAATTGTATTGTTGATGGGAATTTGTTTAAAGGTAGTTATGCTCACGAACTTTTATCAGTGGGCCTTCAAATTGATTTAGCAGATTCAGATTTAATATATAATGATAATCCAGTAGATGCTCCACTTATTTCCATACCTCAAAATGATATTATTCTTATAAAAACAGATACGGCTGAATATGCTTTCAATTCAAGCACATTATTATATGACTTTGATTTTACAATAGAATCGCTTTATACAGATACAGTACAATTATATGAAAATGTTCACTATTTATTTGACACAAATCTTAAAACTATTACTTTAATTGGTTTTTATCGCGACTATTCTGGATTAATATTCGCTGATATAACATACGATGCTTTTGAGTGGGAAACAGGTTCTATTTCTACTTTACAACCTATAACTCTTTCTTTCACAGAAGATTATACGAATCAAATTACAAAATATTTAGAATTTGTAATAGGGTTTAACGAAATCCCTGGATATGATTTAGAAAAAATCGATACTAATTCTGGAAGGCTTGTCCTGAGTGAAGAGCAAAAAAGCGCTTCAACATTAAACATATATCTCTATAATTTTGAGAAAGAAGCATGGGACCTTGTTAATTTTGTTGTATATGATGACTATACCGGCACAAATAACTTTTCTTATGTAATAGATAGAAATTTCATAGTATTTGAACAATATTTTAATAAGACTGGCTCAGAAGACTTTCAAATACAAGCAATTTTTACCATTGAAGAAAATATCGAAGATAGCTTTGTCTCCACTACTTCCCTTGATATAGCTTCAATTGGAGCAAATATATATTATAATACCCCTAATACAGAGCACGTTGTTAATCCTGAATTAGAATTTGATATTGACCTTACTGACTATTATACCAATTCAGATATTTATCTAGAACAAATAAAAGGGACTTTAGATTATGCTTATAGCATCGAGTTTGACGATTCCTTCCTCTTTTCAGAATACGCATTATTGCAAGAACAAATTAATTTTTACATACGTAATGAATATTTAGAGTTTGAAACAATTAACTTAGATGGAGATGGGTTTAGTCTTTCTCGGAAAAAGCTCGATCGTCTAATTTATCACGATGCTCGAAATGGTAAATATTATTTAAGAGCCAAATTGGAATATGATTGGAACTGTATCATAGAAATGAATTTAGGTAGTAATTCCAAGCTAGATATTATATCA
>SDBV01002971.1_pt1 | contig 25272 bp, 23 predicted proteins | sample 2277081 | NCBI WGS metagenome assembly SDBV01 (sample SAMN10402039, study PRJNA504765) | marine sediment metagenome | isolation source: marine sediment core GS10_PC15, 223 cmbsf | place: Arctic Ocean: Southern Knipovich Ridge | collected 2010 | reverse complement strand
GCCATAACCAAGTATCTCGGTGGCCCTGAAAGCGGTGGCGTATCGCAGTCTGACATCGACAATTTCATCAACAACCCCGACCGGGCGGTCCTGATGAGTATGCTCGACGAGGGCGGCAAGGGGCTTTTGGTGGAAGTTCGTGTCGAATCCGCCAACGAAGCCCTCGTCAAATTCTACGAGTTGTTCAGCGATGAGTCCAAGAACGCCTCGGGCGATACGGAACTGGCGATAGAATCCGTTGCCGATTACAAGGAAGTTACCGCGATAGGTGTCCGGGCCGACCTCGAGCGCAGGCAGCAGCGGAGCAGTCTCAGGCTGTCAGGTCCACGTGGCTACGAAAAGAGTATCCAGGAGGATGCCGTCAAGATGTTGGAAATTGCCCACCAGTTCGTGCCGCGACAGTCTACGGTCGATATGGGCGAAGCGGGCCTGTTGGAACTCCCGTGGGACGAAGCGCAGGTTGCAATGCAGGAGGGCGGGCATTTACTCAAGTTGGGAATCGACGCTATCGTAGGCGACGAGTTGGCTCAATTCTGGCTGACAACCGACGATATACCGATGACGGCGATACGTCTATCCACCCGAATCAGTATCGAGCCGGGCTCCACGCGCAACCTGACACAAGAGCAGCAGGCCGCATCGCTGATAGAACTCTACCAGAACGTCCTGTTCCCCACCATCTACGAACCGATGCAGCGATACGACCTTGCCTCGGCATACCTACGACATGCAGCCGAACTCATGCCGGGTCTGGACAGGATCGAAGACTTCCTGCCGACCGACGACGATGTTAAGCAATTCCAACAACAGCAACAGCAGTCTGCACAGGCCGAACAGGAAGCGGCTGCACAACAGGCGGACCTTGAGGCGGCCAAGGGCGAACAGCAGATGGAGATAGAAAATCAAAAGGCGGGTAACGAGCAGACGAAGGCCGACATCGAGATCGGCAAGGACGTTGCCAAGACCCGGCTTGAGATTGCACGGGAGAACTTTAAGCAGCGTATGGCCGAGCGGCAGGCGCAAATAACACAGAAGAAGTCCAAGGAGGCGTAATGCCCATCTACGATTACAACTGCCCGTCCTGTGGTGCAAACTTTGAGTGCTTTGGCAAGATGTCGCTGCCAAATCAAGTAAGGCAGTGCCCGCATTGTAAGAAGTTTGCCAACAAGGTGCCGAGCAGGCCGAACCTCGTCACCGATACGAACTTCTGTGTCGCCGGGGTGCATCACGTAGGCGTATGCGACCCTGAGAACCCACGCGACGTTGTAGTGGACAGGGCCGATTGGAGTAAGCGATTAGAAAAGAAAGGCTTACGGGAGTTGGATAAAGCTGAGTTGCAGAATCCAAAAACGCCCAAGCCACAACCTTGTATGTGAGGAAGAAACCATGCCAGAAGAAAAGACCGAAGAAAAAACAGAGGAACTGACGGAGGAACAGGTTGCCGCTGCCGCCGCCGCCACAGAGGCCGCTGCCAAAGAAACCGAGGGGACCGAAAAGGCCGCAGAAAAGACCTATGCCGAATTGGGCCTTGACGCCCGATACGACGGCATGGATCGGGCACAGTTGGCCGAGGACATCAAGCACCGCAACACCGTACATGGTCGCCAGTCAACCGAGGTGGGCACGTTACGCAAAGACCTTGCCGCCGCACAAGCGAAGCTGGATGGCTTTGCAAAGGCCGCGGGAGTATCGGTGGAGGCCAAAGAGGTGATAGAGGACATGGACGAGGCCGAACTGGGCGTATTCCTGACAGATTTACAGTCGAACCCCCGCAAGGCGTTCACGCGGATACTCGGAAAGGGCATGGGCAGGCGCTCGGACGATGATCTGAAAAAGCTCTTTATGGAGTTTTTCGACGAGGGCATCGGCCAGTACCATGATTATACCGGACAGCAAACGGCCCAAGCCGACCCGGACTACCAAATCCACGCGGGTTACATGGAGAGTCTGCGGTTGCCGGAGAATTTTGGCAATACCCGTCCGGCACAGGAGTTATTGGCCTTCGCCAAGTTGGCCGACGTTCCCAACGCAGACAAGGCACTTGTAGACGCTTTGTATAGCGATATGAAGCGTTACCCACAGGTTTCGATGAAGGACTGCCTGAATATGGTCACTGGCAGGACGGGCGGCAAGGCAAAGGTGGACCCCGACAAGATACGTGAGCAGGTAGACAGTCTTACCGGCGGCAAGTTGCCCAGCGGTGCCAAAAAGAAGTCCAGTACAGAGAAAATCGAAACTATGGACGATGCTTTCAGTCCGGACGGTGTTGATGCTTGATTACTGCAAAACGCACACACACGACGTACCCTGCAAGCTGACAGGGGGCAAGACAACCGCCCTGTTCTGCAAGGTGGCGTGTCGGGGCAGGCCCGCCGAGTACAAGGCCAAGTCGCTTGAGGAGATGCGTAAGGAGTTTCGCCCGGCGCTGACGGAGGCCCAGTTGGCCGACACGGACCTCGTATCGGTCATAATCCCTGTCTGCGACGCCGACGAAGAGTGGATAGGCCGGACGATCAAGAGTGTCCATGATAATGCCATTGGACCAACCCAGATACTTGCAATCCGCGATAAAGACCATGAAGGGCACCGCGTCTTAATGAACCGCATGGCGGAAGATGCGGACGGCAAGTACCTGCTCCGCCTCGACGCACATTGCTCCCTGAGTCCCGGGTGGGATGCCCGCATGAAATCGTCCTGTGGCGAGAAAACCATCGTCAAGCCTATGTTAGACGCTTTGGAGCCGAATACGTGGATTGGCGGCGGTCAGGACATGGGCTTTATCGCCCTCGACCAAGAGTTCAATAATGTCTATCCGAAGTGGAAAGCGATAAGTCTCAGGAAGATCGAGGAGCCGAGTATGTCCATTGGCGGTTGCTGCTGGATGATTCAGAAGGACCACTACTGGTATCACGAAGGGTGTGACGAGGAACTCGGTATTCGTGAGGCCGGTGGGCTGGAGTGGGCTTTGAAAGCGTGGCTGACGGGCGGGGAAGTGCTTATTCGCACGGATGTCGTCTGCTGCCACCTGTTCCGAGACCCGGAAATCGGCGTGAATAATGCCGAAAAGACGTGCGAACCGACGGCTATGCTGGCTCAGAAGTGGGCGTCGAACTTGGGAAAAGGCCAGACACACGGCCTGCACTGGCTTGCCGGCAGGTTCGAGCGGTATCTTGGATTTGGCGAATCGGAAGCGATGAAGTTTGAAAAACAACGTAATTAGAGGATGGCAAAATGACTTATTGGTATTATGTTTACACTTTCCGAGGCAAATCCCTTGACGCTGGTCTTGAATTTCAATCCGATGTTTTCCGAGGCAACTTTTCGGAGTTGGTGTTACATATCCAGAAACAGAATCGGGGCGACGAACATTATACCGACTTCCACTTAGTGAACTGGAATAGGATAACCAAAACAGCCTTCGATACACTGGACGGGCTTCTGGGATGAAAAACAATGTAATTTACGACGAGATTTTCCTTGCATTGTACGAGCCAGACCCGCTATTATTGGGGAGTCTGACAGTTTTATTGAACGAACCGGTTGGTATGGGCGTAAGGGTGGACAGAAAATGAGGTACTAAATTAGTGAACGAATATTGCGAAAAACATCGTAGCAACGAGTTGTGTGCCTTGACAAACCGAACGGTCACGGCGAACTTCTGTAAGCTGGTTTGCAAGCAACGGCCGGAAATGTATGCCGTGAAGTCTCTCGAACAAAGACGCGAAGGGATGCGGAAGCCATTAACTGAAAGCGAACGGGGTAATAGAGAATTAGTTAGTGTGATTATACCCTGCGGTCTTGCAGACGAGCAATATATTGAGCGCACAACCAAGAGTCTTGAGGAAAACGCGGCTGGCCCGATAGAGATACTGGTTGGTCGTGACGAGCACAGTAAAGGACATTCTTATATCTCGAATCAGTTGGCCGAAAAAGCAAAAGGCAAATATTTGTATCGGTTAGACGCTCATTGCGGTATGAGTCCAGAGTGGGATCAAAGATTGAAAGCGTCCTGCGGCCCAAAGACTGTCGTAGTACCTATGATTGATGGCCTCAATCTCACGACATGGAAGGGCACAGGTCGGGATACGGGATTGCTTATTGCGAATCAGTTTATGAGGAATATCCGTCCGTTAAAATGGAAGGAATTGGAGAATAGAGACATAGAGGAAGAAACGATGAGCATGAAGGCTTGTTGTTTCCTTGTGCAAACAGACTACTATTGGGACCGTAAAGGACACGAGGATACCGGCGACGGACATGCCGGGGCTGAATGGATGTTTAAGGTTTGGTTGACCGGCGGGAGGATGCTGGTGCGGACAGATGTTGTATGCTACCATCTATTGAGGGAAACGCCATATACACCAGATCGCAACAAACAAAATGAGTGCATCATCGAAGTTGCCCGCCGGTGGCGGGACGGGCAGGGCGACGGCCAAACACGCCCAATAGAGTGGTTGTTGGATAAATTCAAAGAGTACCTGGACCCAGAAATTTGTCATGTTCCATCGAGGCTCATCAGTAATTATGGGTAAATACTGCGAAAATCATAACGGCAACGAACTGTGTAAATTGACCAACAGGGTAGTATCTAAGGGTTTTTGCCGGTTCGTCTGCAAGCGGCGGCCAGAACAATACGAGGCGGTGCATCTTGATAGACTCAGAGAACATATAAGAAAGCCCCTGACAGCCGAGCAGTTGGCGGACAAAGAGACTGTTAGCGTAATGATTCCTGTCGGAGCAGTTGATGAACAATACCTCGAGCGCACAGTCGAAAGCGTCGTCAAAAACGCAGTCGGCCCGATAGAGATACTCGTCGAGCATGACCGAGAAAAAGAGGGCCATCGCGTCCTGACGAACATTATGGCGGCAAGGGCAAAGGGCAAGTACCTTTTGAGAATCGATTGCCACAGCGCCATGACAGAAGGCTGGGACGCAAGAATGAAAGAATCTTGCGGGCCAACAACCCTGTTGACGCCGGTAATAGATGCTCTTGATATTGAAACCTGGGCGGGCAGGGGCAGGGATATGGGTTTGGTTGTCCTAACGAAAACCATGCAGAACACGTACCCGTTGTTCTCGCATAACGTGGAAAGCCGAGAAATCGAGGAAGAAACGATGAGCATCCTCGGCTGCACGTATATGATACAGAAGGATTATTACTGGCATCACGACGGCTGTGAGGAGGCTCTGGGCGTCTGGGGTGCAGGTGGGCTGGAATGGGTGCTCAAGGTATGGCTGACCGGCGGACGGGTGATGCTGAGAACAGACGTGGTGAGTTACCACCTGTTCCGGAAGGGCGGCAAGACACCCTTCGATATTGACATAAAAAGATTGAACAAGACTTTCATCGAGTTGGGTACACGGTGGAGAAGCGGCCTTGGAAAAGGACAAACGCGCCCGTTATCATGGCTCAGTGAGAGATTTAGCAAGTACCTGAACGATACTGTTCAGTGGGCTGGCAAGGACAATAGATACGTCTACCCCCTCAAAGCCAGAGAGAAGCTCCAAACTGTCCCGCAAGGGTCAAACAGTAAGGAACACGCTTTAATCTGACCGTGAGACGAGACATCTATCTTGTCAGGACTCGGAAGATGTGTCCAAGCTATTCCCTTCGGGGAGTAAATAGGGCGGAGTAACACACCTAACATCGCGGTTGTATCTTGACCGTCCATCAACAAGTTTACTTCAATGTGGAATGTATGTTAGGAGGCTCCATTATGGGAGCTGCTGAAGCTACTGTCGCTCAAGGTATGGCTACCCGCCACAAAAGGTCTGTCAAGGCTGTCGTCGCCGGAGTAGGGGAAATCAACGCCCTGCTTGCGAAGATGATGAAGCCCGGCAAGATCAAGTTCGGCGGATATGGCACACACTTTCTGTGGCAAGTGCGCAAATTAAAGGAAACGAGTTCCTGGGTTTCGGGTCAACTGGGAACAAGGTCGTTTGAAGAAAAAGACCCAATAAATCAGGCTACACTGCCTTACTGTTACATCGACGAGACATACGGTGTATCAGAGAAATCAATCAAGTCGAACCGTGCGGCTGGCGAAATGAAGCTGTACGACATCCAGAAGGAAAACGCGCGTAACGCGCAGGCTTCTCTGTATCGTGCCTTTGTGGACGCTATTTACTCGAATGGCACTGATACACTGGTTCCAATCGGCCTGTTTGGTGTTTTAGGTGATGTCTACGCAACGTCTGGCAACGCAACCGCTAGCGCCTATGATTACGCTGGTATTACGGTTGCTGCGTCGGCGGTATCTGTAGACAACTGGGTTTACAGTACTTATGCTTCCATTTTCACGAACGAGTACTGGTATTCTGTCTTGACTGACATAGACGAAATACCGAACATTCCCGGTACTCCAAAGTGGTCTACCCATTCCATCCACGCCCTTAATGCGTTGGCGCGGAGAATGTGGCGTACTGCTGATGTTTCCGGCACGGGTGAGATCATCAAGCCTGACATGGCTCTTTTGGATGATACGCTCTACAGTGCGCTGATTAGTCTGCTGATTACCAGCCAGAAGGACGTTGCTGGTGTTCCCGTTGGCACGACTGATACGACGTTGGCGAACTTCACCACTGTTCGGGTAGGGACGCTTGATGTTGTCTACGATCCGAACGTGCCGAAGGACTCCGGCAGCGTAAGTCGCGCCATTGTCCTCGATTCCAGCGCCTTCTACATGGAGTCCCAGAATACAAAGGGCGAGGGACTCATCGAAGGCGAGTGGACCATGAAGGATCCGAAGGTTGTCGGCGGTATCGGCATGTATAAATCGAACTGGGGCCTTGTATGCAAGACGCCGCAAGCTGTTGGGTGCATTGTCGGCAACGACGACTAAGAAAGGAGGTCATTATGAGTATTGAGTTAAAATATGGCCTTCCTGTCTTGTTTGAAGGCTTGAATCATGCAGATTGCCGCAAGGTGTTTACCTTTTGGGATGACTTTCTCGATTCGTCCAGTAATGTTCTTGCGACTTTAGCCAGATGGAAAGCCACTTGGATAGGCGGAACAACGGCTCCGACGCTCCTTGCCGGCACAAACGCCTCGCAGGAGTTATCCGGCGGCATCTTGTCTATTAACGTCGAAGGAACTGACTCTGACGTGACGGCCATGTTGGTCAATGGCAGGTCTTTCCAGATGGCTTTGGGGCACGAACTGTACTTTGAGTGCCGATGGACACCCCAGCTTACGACAACGGGCAGTTTCGTTGGGCTGGGTCAGGACAAAGATGGGAATGTGGCGGCTGTCACGAATGGTATCGGTTTCAGAACGGTTGGCGCGGTTCTCTATTGTGTTGCGGCCAAGACGACTGAAAACGCTGATACTATTTCCAGCGTAACCGTTGCAGCGCTTACGTGGATGAGAGGTGCTATCCATTACGACGGCATCGACACGGTGAGGTTCTACTTTGCACAGGACGACGACGAATTAACGCTCATTGATACGATGTCCCTGACTCTCACGGCTGATTATGTTCCTGACGACATCATGCTCACACCTGTCCTTGAGGCTGAAAGTCAGACAGCTACGGCATCGGGTTCAGTGTATGTGGATTATGTGCTATGTCAACAGGCTCGCCAACGGGTGGCCGATTAACGAAAGGAGGTCACTATGAGTATTAAGTTAAAATTTGGCCTCCCGGTCCACGCAGAGGGCCTTGTCCAGAAGGACTGCCGGGACGTTTACACGTTCTGGGACGACTTTCTTGATTCGTCTATAAACGCGCTCGCAACTGTGGCCAGGTGGAAAGTTACGCATAACGATGATGGCGATATATCTTTCCTTGCCGGGACAAACGCATCTCAGGAGTTGTCTGGTGGCATTGTGGCAATGGGTGTAGGCGGCACTCTTTCGGACGGGACGAACATGCTGGTTAATGGTGAATCGTTCCAGATCGCCGCAGGCCATGAGATATATTTCGAGTGCAGGTGGACGAATACACATATCAACCTTTCCACTTTTGTTGGGTTGTCTAATTTCGACACGTCAACTCTCGATGATACCCACGGCGTGATTATTGCGGCGGACGCTTCTTTTATGGGTTTCAAGACGGCGGCTGCTGTTCTTGCTACCCATGTGTCAAATACCACGGCGAATACGGATACTATCGCCGGTATTACCATTGCGGCCCTTACGTGGAACAGGTGTGCTATTCACTACGACGGCATCGACACAGTGAAGTTCTACTTCGCGCAGGACGATGACGAGTTGGTTGAGGTGAACTCCCTGACTCTGTCAACGGCGGCGGATTACATCCCTGACGACATCATGCTCACGCCTACCGTCGAAGTAGTGACGCAGACTGGGGCTACCGCCGGTTTCATGTACGTGGATTATATTCTCTGTCAGCAAGCCCGTCAGAGGGTCGCTGACTAAGGATTCAACTTCCTCATGGTCAAGGGCTGGCCTTTCGGGGTCAGCCCGGCCCTGGGAGAGCAGTATGAAAAAGATACCGGAAAATGTCCGGGTTGCCCTGCATGTCTATCAGGACCACTTTGAGTTGAAGGCTGAGTGGGAACGACGAGACGCGCTTGGCGACTTCGTTATTGATGGTGTTACTTTTACGAGACTCGAATTGATGTGGGTTTTCAAGAAGCTCATTCAGGAGACACAGACATGAAAAAGTTTATGATTGGGATAGTGTTCGGGGTCGTTGTGGTGCTTTGCATGGCCGCCGTTCGGGCACAGGTCGGGTCGGAACTGACGACACCGAATTTTGCGTGGAACACAACGGCGTCGTTTCTTAATGCGGGTACTGAGGCAACGGCCCTGGCTGTAGGAGAGCGAACGTTCAAGACGGTAACGGCGGCGATTGCTGCTGCTTCATCCGGGGACGGTGACGAGGAGATCGTAATTTACAATATCCCCTACGGCACTAACACCTTGCGTTTCAGGGCTATCGGTCTTACCAACGACGGCACTGTAGAGATTGATATACATACGGGAACATTCGACGGCAGTACGGACGATTGCGAATTGGCACTGCGCGGCACCCTGACGTTTACAATGGGTACGCAGGCATCTACTACGGCAGGTTATGAAATGGCAAGGGCGGTCGTCTTGACTGCATCCTCTGATGTTTCGAGTACGTCCAGTTGGACAATAGCGACTGCCGGCGCCGTGGAGTCAATAGCAGAGGCCATGTTGGACCTGCAAGGCGATGACATACTTGTTCTCGTCCCGATTGAAGGCAGTTTGACGGCTAACGCCAAAATACTCACAAAACCATATTGAGGTGTAACATGAACTACGTGAAGATTTTTCTTATGCTCTGCGGGTTTGTGTTTGCGCAGAGCACGGTCAATGAGGATACGGTTCACTTTGTCGGGCAGGCGTCGGCGTTTACTGTTGGCATTGACGAGGTCACTGACGGCGGTTTTCCGAGTTTTGATAACTGGACTCAGGGTAGTTGGACCTTAGCTGCTGGTGTAGCGAGTGAAGATAATGCAGGTGCAAATTCTGATCTTACGCAAACATTAACTGGTCTAACAGATGGTCGTGTGTATAGAATGCAGTTTGAAGTGACTGCATATACAGACGGCAATGTAACGGCCAGGTTTGATAATGTTGAGCTTGGGGATAAGACATCGACTGGCGTTTTTACTGGATACGCTGTATGTGTTGGCACTACTGCAAATGTAACCATTCGGGCAGACGCTACATTTACGGGTTCTGTAGATAACGTCAAGGTTGTTGCGTGGGCAGGCAATCTTGACGCTGGCGGTGGTTCGACTATAGCAGGCTTCACAGGTACGCTTTCTGATTATATGTCAGCAACTGGTGGGGTATTGTTTGAAGATACGACGTTGGCTACTGGTAATGATGGGTCCGACCAAGTAGAGATATCTGCTGATACTGTGTGGGGTGTAACTATCCAAGTTGGTACACTTGTCTATGTTGATTTCTCTGCTCCACTTAACAGTGGTGAGGATGATGGAATATATGCAATCACAGTAGTCACTGCGGACTCGATAGATATTAATGCTTCTTTCGTTACCCCTGATGACGATGCCATAACGGTATCTATCTGGATAGGCGGTGCTTTCCCTGATATTGCTGCGGCCTTAAACGCTTCAACACTGTCCCAAGGCGGAGATGGCAAGTATCGCAAGCGATACATTTGCGTAAATGTTGATCAGCAAGTTGATGCCGTTACTGACTTCATTGCCGAGACTTCCGAAGTTGATCTGCGTGAAGATGACGGCAGCCGCAAGATAATTGGGTTCTACGATTCTATCTCGGTAGTTCAGCCTGACGCTGGCTATCGTATTGTTAGTGACATGGATGAGGGTGAGGTGTACTATGCAGGGGCACGTAGGGCGTTTAATCTGGACGAGAGCTTTACAGAGATTAACCCGAATGGCAAATGGGTAGAGTGGGACGCACAAGGCAACGACATAAATATCGTCGAAATGAACACGTCGAATCTCGAATTTCGCAACCTCAAGATTCATAACACGATTGCGGACTCTACGGCGGAAGGGTTGATTCATACAGATACAGCTAATTTCAATATAGCATTTACGAATTGCTGGTTTGATACATCGAGCAGATGGCAAGTAGATGATTTGAAAACAACTGGTGGTAATATCTTTGATTGTTATCTTGGGTCTGGACTTGATATAGTTAACCTTGAGGATATGTCAGAAAGCGTGTTTACGAACTGTATATTTAACGGGACAAATTTGGCGAATGTTGTAGATCAAGTTATGAATGGTATATTTTATTCGTGTTTGATTTTCAAAGGTAACAACGGAATAGTAATATCCCCAAATTCTCAAGTTGTTATAAACCATTGCATCTTTTTTGATTGTGCGGTAGCATGTGTTCATGTTTCGGATGGAATAAAACTTGTGGGTCAGTATGCAAATAACATTTTCTCGCCTGTAGCAATCACCGATGTCGCAATAAATGCTACTAGGGGAAGTATTTCTTCTGCTGGATTCAACAACATAATGTATTCAGTGACAGGCGGAGCGGTACTTACGAATCCAATAGTCCACGGACAGATAACACCAAACCCGCCGTTGCCGGTTGGGACGCTTGAGGTTGACCCGCTGTTTGTTAATCCGGCGGACGGTGATTTTAGATTGCAGCCGGGTTCCCCGGCACTTAATGCAGGTGTCCCTAGGTTATTCGGCGGAGCAACATCTATTGGTGGGTGGAGTCCGTATGCGACACCGAACGCCGGGTATCGGCCTCGGTACAATTTCAAGGGAATTAACTATTCGGATAGGTGATGACATGAGAAAATACATTGCATTTCTTTTGATCTTGGCAGGACTTGTATTTAGCGACCAGATGGGCATACAGGTCAAGAACGCCGCCACAGATGTAATCACGTACTTTGTGATGCGGGACCGAACAGCGGATACGGTTGACACAGGCATTACTATTGCGAATCTTGTGATGTACTACGTCGAGGATCAAGCGGCGATATCCGCCGATGTTTTTGCACAGGCTCACGGGGGTGTTACCGATGCTCATACCGACGGAGAGTGCATCCACACCGGAAACGGGGTCTATCGCGTAGACTGGCCGGACGCTGCGTTCGACGGTGGGATAGGCAAGCGGGTACAGTTGATCGTGATCGACGGCGATGCCGGTGCTTTCACCGAGATTATGCAGGTGCAGTTGAGTCCGCCGGCAGATGCGGTCGCTCTTTCCGGCGACGCGGCGGCAGCCGACAATCTCGAAGCAACGTACGACGGGACAGGTTACCCCGATGACGTTGCTCCAGCAACACAAGTGCAAGTTGCTACACTGGCTGGTGGTATAGCGTTACGGACAGCGGCAACAGGTATCAATATCGCCGATCCGGGTGGCGGAGAGCAAACCCAAACGTATGCGGCTACAACAACGCATGACGGTTCATATCACGAGGTCGCTTCTGATGATGCCGGCAATGACATAGATTTTTATTACACCTTCAATACGGGCGACGGCGATAATTTACCAGTAGATTTTCATTTTGTCGGTTACTATGAAGATAACAATGCGCCTGCTAATAGCACGATGGTGATTCAAGTGTACGACTTTACCGCAGTTGGATGGGTAACGATTGCGACATTAACTGATTCTTCGGGTGATGTCAATTTGGATTTACCTCTCAATGTCCACGACGTTGATCCGAGTGGTGGAACTGAAGGTGAAGTCCGAATCCGTTTTAATCTAACAGATCCGGAAGTATTGCAGAATGTACGAATCGACTATGCCACCGTCGGTTTTGTTTCTGGGGCTGGCGGATTGACAGCGGCGGCGGTAGTTGACGAGTGGGAAAGTCAGAGCCAGTCGGACCCGACCGGCTTTCATGTAAATATACTGGAATGGCTGGGTACTGGAGTCAACGCTGACACGGGAGGGTATCCAAGCATAACCGTCAAGGATGGAACAGGTACAGGTGAGATTGATACTGATTCCGGTACGGTTCTTTTGCGGTCTGCAACTGAGACGCAAATTGACAACATCGAAACCGATACCTCTGCATACGATACTGACGCCGAACACGCGACGGCGATATGGAACGCAGCCACAAACGCTTACGGTGGGGCAGGCACTTACGGTCAGGCGATAGAGGACATCCTTGCCGACACCTCCGCGATAGATACAAGTGCCGAGTGGCTCGGGCTGCTGGCGGCGGTCGATACCGATGCGACTTCGGCTACTCACACAGCAACTTATGTTGCGATTGAGGACGGACAAGATGCCGACGATGCTTATATTGGCATGTCTGTTTCTGTAACAGACGCTACCGATGGTTACACGGAAACGCGGAGAGTTGCTGACTATGTGACAGCTACCACGACGATAACATTTGACAGGGCGTTGACCTTTATCCCAGTGCAGGATGACATTGTTCGTATCTACGCTATGCCCTACAACATCACTGCGGCGGTTGCAGGCGGTTCGGCCAACACATACATCGTTACCGATACCGGGGCGGTCGGCGGGACAGGGATTCCCGATGTTAGTGTCTGGGTAACAGCGGACTCTGCCGGTGCGAGACTGGTTGTTTCAGGTGTTACTGACACCAATGGCGAGGTCGTATTCTACCTTGACGCGGGTATAACCTACTACGTCTGGATGGCAAAGAGCGGATTCTCGTTCTCGGATAACGGCGAAGCCTGGTTAGTAGATTAGGAGATACTCATGGGTACGCAATACGGCACAGCTTCGGCAAGTTCGAGTACGGGCGGCAGGACGCTGACGCAGTTGAAGGCGATATGCAAGTATCATGGGTGGAATGACTTTACGGACAACGGCACAGCGGCGTTGACGCAGTTCATCAACGATACCCTTCAGTTGCTTGCCACCCTCGCCGAATGGCCGGAGTACCTCGGACGGAACGGTTCGGTTACTTTCCCTGCACGAACGGTGTCGATAGTAAGTATTTCGGAATCGGCCGGCACGGTTACGCTTGTTACCGGGACGCATGGCTATGCCGCAGGCGATATTATCACAATCACAAGCACAGATAATTACGACGAGGCAAGCGTGGCTATCGCTACGGCAGCCGACACAACACACATAGCCTATGTCTCATCGAACACAGGCGCGACATCGACAGGCACGGTTACGATTGACAATAACGTGGAAACTCTCAGCGATACGAGGCTGTCAAGGACCGGGATTGTTGCGAGAAGCGACAGGGCAGCGCCGCTTACCGAGATTACTCTTGAGGAGTGGCTGTTCCTCAAAAAGAACCGAGCATCCGTCGGCCCGCCATTGCGGTATGCTTTTCGTAAATACATGAGCAGCGGCGCGCCAAAGACGGAGATGATGGTCTACCCCGACCCGACCGCATCAGTAACCTTGTACTACACTTATCGCGTGTACCCGGCGATCTTAACGAATCCTACCGATGTAGCCGAATGGCCGGACACGAGGGTATGGCTCTTGACCGATGCACTTCGGATAAGACTTGCCGAAGTTGACAGGGATTCGGGCGGGGCCGCGCTTTACGGTATGGACTTTATGAAAAAGGTCCGTCGGGCGGTCGGTCATGCAAGACCAAGCTACATGCCGATCATCGCCAAGCCGATATTTGGGGTCGGCGGCAAACCTGCATGGTCCCTCAAGCATGTGGAGGTGAATATAGTATCGTGAGCCCGCGCAGAATAAATCCTGTTGTCGATACGTTCCGGGGCATTAACAACGCCCTGAACCCATGCTCTGCGCAGTACAGGCAGTTCATGGCGTTCGTCTGCAAGAACAGCCGGATCAACGAAAGCGGGCTGTGGGATAAGGCAGCGGCTCTGGGGAACGTGGTGAGCGGAGCTTCGCAGGTTGACCTGCCGGAAGGAACGGGTACGCACTTCAAGGAAGTATTTATCAAGGGCGTCCAGACAATCGTAGGGCAGTTGACGCCCAATTCATCTATCGAAGTCGGGCCTAACAAGTATGCGTACTTTGCGGACCCCGATGTTGACTCTGGAGTTGTTTCATGGTGGGACGGGATAGGCGAAACAGAGTTTACCGACTGGGACAAGGCGGGGATGGGCAAGCCCGACGCCGACAAGATCGTTGCCATTGCGTCCTGTTCGGCATCGACGGGAACAGTAACCATAACTACGTCAACGGTACATGGACGTGCCACTAATGACTATGTAACGATTGAGGGGACCGACAATTATGACGAGGTAAATGTCAAAGTAACGGTGACCAATACTACTGTATTTACCTACACATCTTCAAGTACGGGAGCCACGTCCACCGGGGTTATGACAGCAGGTATGACCGTTGCCGATAACAGCGGCGCTCTCGAAGGCGGCAGGATGCAGCGGGGCACTTATTACTATATGTACACTTACTTCGATACCGCCCGGCAGGTAGAGAGTCTTCCGTCCACCATAACGGACTGGGTGTGTGCTGCATGGCCGGGGACAAGTAACAGTGTGGACTCCGCCATTTACCCGACGATCACAATAAATCCAGACCCCACCCACGTCCCGTCTGTGGGGAGCAAGCGGATAGACGCGACCACGAGGGTGCGCGTCTACCGGACGAAGCGCACATACGAGCCTGACAGGGACATCAACGCTCCAAACGAGTTCTTTTACATAGGCGACTTAGCTTACAGCACAACAAGTATGAGCATAGACGACCTTGCCCACGACTCCGAACTGGTAGACAGGTACGAGGGTCGCGGCACACCGCCGCCGACAGGGGTTGACTGTATGGCGGGGTTTGAAAACCGCATGTACTACTTCGTCGGCAACGTGGTTTACTGGTCGTCTGCCGGTCGGCCTGGTGAGGTGGCGCAAGACTATACCCTGACGTATGAGACACGCGATCCGGCGGGTGGGGCGTCTTTATCGAGTACGTTCCCGGCGGTCCCGATTCTCGCAGGTTCGCTACCGGGTGAGGCGAAGTATGAAATAGTAGAACTTGCCGGCCAGACGGTTATCGGGGCATATTCCTACAATGGCAAGCTGTGGGTATGGACAGAATCAGTGGTTGGGTATCTCAGGCTGACGCTGGCTACCGAGGGTGTGAGGTTCCATCGCGTCCGCAAGGGCCTGGGCCTGATTTCCAGTAAGACATTAGCTGATACCCCGCACGGCCTGTTCGGGGCCGACAGGGAGGGTGTGTGGCTCCTGGACAATAACAATGCCCTGGGCCGGTTGAGCAAGGGCGTTATCGACATTGACGATTCGACCAAGACGACCTACTTCCTACAGTCTACCCTGACAGCATCTTTCGGTGTGTGGGTTCCGGCACTGGATGAATACTGGTGGTGCGCTGTCAACACGGGGGAGGCAGTCGTTCACCGACAGTTGGCTTATCAGCCGTTGCGCAGATTGTTTGGGGGCGTGTACGAGTATTCCAGCCTGACGGGTGGCTGTGCCATGACAACCGCAGGCGGGGCGCAGTCGTATCTGACAGGCGGCAAGACCCCGAGCGCCACGTCGGTCGCTACGGATATGCAGCAGCAGTTGGACTTCTGGATGGGCCAGCACTCACTCGGAAGCGTCAAGGACAAGCTGAAGGTCGAGATCATCTACGAGTCGATTACCGCCAACCAGACGGTTACGGTTGCTCTCTACCAGAACAACATCGCCTCGACGACGGGGGCGCAACCAACCACGGGCATCAGCCACAGCGACGCCAACCTTGTCGGTGCGGCTGATGCGCATGGCAGCGGTCGGATGTTCCTTGTCAGGATAACGACAACCAACGACGCTACACGTGCGCCGATTATAGCCATAAACTACGAGGCCAACGAAATCCTGTGGGGGGAAAAGAGTACCCGATAAACTATGGCGAAGAAAATAGACAAAACAAGGTCGGAGCAAGAGGGCACGGTGGCTTTCATCGGAACAGGTGTAGGCATTGAAACCCCAGTCACCCAAGAGGATGACGATCTGACCGAGAAGATTCGGGCAATAGTCGCCGAGATGCTCAGTAATCTAAGCACCGAGGGCGAGGAAGTGGTCGGCGAAACCGTCCAGAACATCAACACCCTCATCCTTACTAAAAACGAGGAGATTCTGAACGAAATCACGGAGATATGGAACTCGATCAATAATTTCAGTGGGGCCCTGAATGTTGTTTGTTACGCATATATGTACTCAGCCCTAACCAATATAGATTCGGGAGTACAAGTCACTGTTGAACTCGATAGAACTCTCTATGACCCGTTGGGTATGCTCAATGTGAGTACGCACAGAGTAATTATCCCTCAAGACGGCAGGTACCTTGTTACTTTTTGCGTAGCGTTCTTCAATACGGTCGAAGCAACATATCAGGCCGCAGTACAATCCAATGCTATTGCGGGCACTATTTTTGACTCCAGATGGAATCCAGGCGGAGATGATGCTACACCGAGAGCAACATTTTTGCTCGACTTGACGGCAGGCGACTACCTTGAACTCGTAGGGTTTATGTCTTCAATAGACCCGGACAATCAAGTTGACATCTATGGGGGGGAATGGCCGTACTATTCATATCTTTTGGTTACGAAGATAAACTAACAGGAGCAGCAAAATGGCATTTAACCTATTGGCACCGCGAAGAAAGAAACCGACTCAGTTTGTGTCCGATCCGTCTCAGTTGACACCGACCCCGACACAGACGAGGCCGAAATTCCAGTTTGATTTCCGGTCCCTGCCGGGCGGCGCTACGGAGATACGCAGGCAGACGACGAAGCAGGCGAATCGCCCCCCTACACCGTCCTTTACCCGGTTCAGACGGCCTACGGAGGGCACAGGGGCACGTATGTTCAACGTGGCTACGTTACGCCCCGGTGCCGATGTAACAGGTCCGCAGTTCCCGTTCGAGTTAAGACGCGGCATATCGAGCGACGAATCGAGGCAGGCGGCTTTCCGGTTCGGGTTCGGCAGTGGGGAGGGCCGGACAGGGTTCGCCCGTAAAGCACCCGGTTCATTTTTCGACCCGAGGTTCATGTTCGACCCGGGATTCCAGCAGTGGTTACAAGGGCGAAGAACTCTAAGGAGATAACATGGCTTTCAAACTATTCAAACGGCTAAGACAGCAAGACCCGGAAACCCTGTCTCCGCAGTTGCGGAGCAATCTCAGCAATATGGCGGACAGAGTACGGTTCCGTGAGTTCAGGCGGACACAGGGCAGGCCGGGCATTACCGGGCCGACCGGGCTTGTCACGGGCGCCACTGCGCCTATACCTCCACAGATAGCCGCCGGACGTATCTCCGAACGGTTGGGTACAGAGTTTGGGGGTGAGTTAAACCGGCTGACCGCACCAGACCCGATGACGTTTGCCAGAGGTGCGCATGCGCCGGAGTTTATCGGGCAGGAATTGGAGTTTGGCAGGACAGGGATTACCGAAGCCGAACTACGGAATCGTGCAGCAACGGAGGAACTCCCCTTTATTGCACCGACGAGACAACAGACCCTTGACGTAGGCGAGGTGGGGCTCGAAAGAGGCCGGTTTGATCTGACCGCCGCAGAAGCCGAGGAAGCCCAACGGCAACAACTCCGCCCGACAGAACTTACGGCCGCCGAGCAAGAAGTAGAACGAGGCAGGCTTGATATATCGCGATTAGGACAGGAAGCTGCTGGCGCACCGTTACCCGAAGAAATCAGGGGAACCCGGGAGTCGGCTACAGAGCTACTCCAAACTCAAGCCGAGCAAGGTCTGAAAGAACAGCGCCTTACGGCAATGGAGAGCGACATAGAATCCCTTGAAGCGCAAGGCGACTTCGACGGCGCCAACCGGGTCCGTCAACAGCGAGACGCCTTGCTCGGGGCTGCGCCGGGTGGAGCGCCTGTGCCGGGCGGAGCGCCGCCGGTGTCGCGTAACATCAATCCTGTAATGCTGCAAAGACGCGGTGAGGAGGCGGCTGCCATTGCTCAAGCAACCGGCTTGGAGAGAGCGATCAATCTACTGGACGAGGTTGCGGGAGACAGGGGTGCACCGAACGCTGGAACCGCAGAGAAGATGGAAGTGGCGTTATCGACAATCCGACAATCACTTGAGATGGCTCCGAACGAACAATCCCGCGATATACTGAAAGCTGAGGTTCGCAATAGTAACGGCTATATCTCTGTCAAGCAGAGAGCGGGTTTAGGTGATATGGCCTTGCGGGCACTCCCCGGAATAGCGACCTTACCATTGCACGTTGCAAGAGCGGGCCTTGGAATGGTGAAGCCGGACAAGTTACGATCAACTCAGCAGATGGCGCAACAGATAGTCGAACTCGTTGAAGGATAACCATGCCGCTTGCACTTGAGAAATTCTACGGGCGTAAAAAGACAGGGGCTATTCCTGACGAGATTTTGCAGGAAAATTTAGCTCAAGAGGTCTTAGGTCGGCAAATCCTCAAGAAGCACTCACCCGGTTTCTTTGTCAAGCTACTGGATATTTTGGACAGACCGGGCAATGCCACGCGGGCCTTGCTTGTCGGGAAATTGGGCGGGCTGAAGGGCCTTATCCCGTTTGCACAGGTCATCGAGGACTTGACGGGTATCAATATCGCCCTGGACCCCGATGAGCGCGTCAGGGGCACGGAGGTCATCGAGAAGTTCTTTGGCAAGCAGAAGCAGGTCAAGGGCAAGATCGACATGGTTGACGCTCTGGGGATAATCGTGGAGATTGTGGCTGACCCGTTGTGGCTGTTGGGCGGAGCCGGGCTGACGAAGCTGGGCAAGGCCCGGAAACTGGTCGGATCCAACATCGAGGGACTGATCGAAGCAGGCATAAGGGCAGGGAACGCAGCCGGCGGGCTGGACGACGCTGCCAAGGTCGTCAAGGCCGTTCACGCCGCCAGAGCAGGCAAAGTCCTGACTGGGGACATGCCGAAGCAGTTGGCACGCGCCATACGCACTGTGGCGGCCCACAAGGGGCCCGTGAGGCTGCGAAGTCTGTCCTGGGCCAAACAGGTTGCCCGGGGAGAGCGGGCGTCTCTGTCCATCCTGGGGCGTCCTGTCATCAAGGGGCAGAAACTCACGGCATTGCTTGAGAAGCAGGTAAATAAGTTGCGGACGGGGGTTATTGGGGAGGGGTTCCTGTCGGCGCCACGTCGGACGACTATCGAGCATGGCAGGGTCGCCCGGATATTCACGAAGGCCCGCGGTGAGGAGATTGCCGCTGCCGGCAAGCGGACGAGCGAACTGGCGTCCATCAAGGACGTTTTCCTCGGCAGGCTTGTCAAGCGAACCGGGCTGTCGGTGGATGAGGTGGGCGAATTAGCCGCACGGCACGTTGAGATCAAGGGCGGATTGAAGCAACTCTCTGAGGACTATGCCAAGGCACAGAAGGCTCTGTCTCCTGAGATGGACACGCTTTTAGCGAAAATCAAACGCCTTGAGAGCATGAAGGACGATATAGAGCGTACCATTGCCACCGGCAAGCGGGCTGATGTGGTAGAGCAGGGGGGATTAAAAGTATTCCACGGAGCACATCCAGAAAACGCTAAAAATATAATAGAAAAAGGGGTTCGGACCGGAAACATCAAAGGAAACGAGTTCGGGAATCGCACGGCGTTTTCAGTGTCAAGGTCGGCTGATTTCGCATCCCAACACGGAGACGAGGTCCTTGAGTTCACGATAAAACCAAACGCTAAAATCGCAACCCCTCAAAACATGCCAGAAGGGATAGGCGATGGTGTCTTTCGTATAGCGGAACAAGAAAAAGCGGTGAAATTAGCCAAAGATAAAGGTTTTGACGCAATAGATATAGAGGCGTTTTTCAAAGAATCAACTGGCAGAGTTGACCTTGAGCAGGAACTACAAATTATCAATACCAACGTATTGCAACCCACAACCCCGCCCTTATCGAAACTTCCCTTGAGCCGCACCCCTGCACAGAACAAGAACCTTGCCGACTTCGAGAAGATTACCGGCGTGAGCAAGATGACCGATGACATGCTCAAGGCCGAGATTGATATGGGGTTGGAGATACACCCCTTAACACGCGGAATAGGCTATGCGCCACGTCGAATCACTGTAGCAATGGAAAAGGACATTAAGGCCCGGCGGTTGAGGCCCTTCAAGAGGTTCGATGCTGCACAGGGGTCTGTAGCCGCAGGAACTCAGCGGGGCCGCGTTCAGGCTTTTGCCGATAAACTCCGTGGAGAGGTTGTTGCAGAGCAGAAAGCGGCAGGTTTCGTGGAGGATGTGTTCGACCCCGACTTCCTTAAGGGTGTCGAGGGCCGATCCAAGCAACACGCAGAAACGATGGCGGCGGCCCGGTCCATCAAGGAAACCATCAGGAAGTTCGGTAAGCCCGTCAAAGAGGGTGTGGTTGAGCCCGGATTTATGAGCGGCAAGCAGATAACGCACCCGGTACACGGTAATCCGGCGATGACAGGTCTGATCGCCGATGACATCCAACTACCCCGCGACATTGCCCGGGCGATAGGCGGCGCCTTTGAGGTTGCCGACGATCCCCGCATCGCGGCGGGCTACTGGAGACTGCATGAGCAAGGCACAAAGTTCCTCAAGGGTGCGTTTACGGTGCCGTTCCCTGCGTTTCATGCTCGAAATACAATTACCAATAAAATCCAGAACTGGTTAGAAGGGGCCTTTAATCCAAGGGCGTATGCAGACGCCTTTTCATTACAGGTAGCTGCCAAGCGGACCCGGGGAGTGATGAGGAAGGCCCTCAAGGAGGGTCAGGTAATCGACTTCCAGACAGCGGCAAGGCAGGTGGACTGGCCGACCGTCAAGATAGGGGGTAAAGAGACACCCGGCCTGCAACTGTTCGATGCAGCAGACCAAAGGGGTATTCTGGGCCGTACAATAGGCGATGTCAGTCCCGAGGAGCTTCTGGGCACGTCGGCGCTGGACACTCAGGTTAAGGGCCTCAGACGTATCGCCAAGGGGCAAGACCCGATAATGAAGACGGGCCGGTTCGTCGGCGGGACCATTGAGGACCATGACAAGCTGGCTCACTTCCTGGACAAGGTGAAACAGGGCTTCAGTCCTGACGATGCGGCTATCAGCGCCAAGAAGGCTTTATTCGACTACAACGATTTATCACAATTTGAGAAAAAGTGGTTGAGGGACCGCTTTGTTTTCTTCTACACCTTTGCACGAAAGAATCTCGGGTTGCAGGCGAAACACCTTGCGCAGTCTCCGGGCAAGCAGGCGGCATTTGCCCACCTTACCGGCGGGACTCCTACGGCTCTTGGGGAGGCCCGGAATTTCCCGAATTACTTTAACGAGCGACTCATCGGCAGAACGCCCTTCAGGGACAAGCAGGGCAACCCGATAGTCATTCCCGGGCTCGGGACGCCGCTTGAGGAGGCTTTCGGGCCTCTGGGCGGCCCTGGCGTTGGTCCTGTCCAGCGTACCCGCCGGATCCTCTCCCGGGGACTGAGTAGAGCGAACCCTATCGTCCTGAAACCTATCGAGTTTGCTACAGGGCAGAACATCTTTTTCGACAAGCCGATCACCAATTTCAGGGAGTTTGGTCTAAATGTACTCCCTACTGCCCGATTGACCAGTACGGTCAAACGCCTCATCAAGAGCCCCGAACCCTTGACGAGCAAGATTTCCGGGGTTACAACGGGACTGCGGTTCCGGCCCTTGAAACCTCTTGAGCAGCAGAAGTTCCACCGCCGTAACGTGGCAAAGGCGTTCTTACAGGGCCGGACACCCGAGTTTAGACGGTTCTTCAAGCCGAAGGGCACGACAGTTGATCCGAAGATTGATTTAGCATTGCAGATGCAGAGATAGGAGACATCCGTGGACCAAGAATACAGAGATGACATGAAGACCCTGCGATGATTTAACCCGGCATGTCGAATCACACGCCGAAAATGTCAAGATGGTCAAAAAGCCCCTCGTTGGCGCCGCGATTGATTTGGTCAAGATGGCGATAGTCGGGGCCGTGTGTTTTTTGATTGGTAAACGGTAGAGCTTTTCATCACCCTCCTCCGAAGGGCGCTCATCCGGTGATGGGCGTCCTTTTTCTCTGGAGTCTTATCCGCCAAGTGTCCACGCAGAATTATTTTCCCGCTTAACGCCCTGTAAAGCACGATTTATTCATATTTGCTTGTTTTCTTTGTGAGAAAGCGATATAATATGGCATGGACAGCGGACAACGCATCACGATACAGCCCACCGAGTCGCCTCCCGTCTGTCCTGCTGTCCTGCAATCTGGCGGGCGGCGGCTTTTACAATTAACAGGAGTGATATAATGAAAAAGGTAGAAGATTCGATTATTGGTGGAACCGATGCCCGCGAAAGAGTTGACCAGACGGTTAAGGCGGCTACGGGCGGTACAAGAAAAATAGCTGACCCACCCCCTCAGCCTTGCCAAGACCCGGAACATAATCCCGCAGGAATGATAGTGCGTGAGCCGGGAATGTATGAGCATGTATGTCCTCAGTGCGGAAACAAACAGATTTTCACGGTTCCCGCGACATATCTATAATGGTCAATTAACCTCTAATATAGGAGAAAGAAACGTGGACAAACTGAAAGCAAGAATCACACTGATTGAACCGATGCTGGGCACTACGGCGGGCGATTCCGATATTGTACGGAAATTCATTGCCGCTAAAGTCAAAGACTCCAAAAGTCCAACCATCGACAAAGAAGCGAACGCAACCGAGGAAGTGGATACAATCGAAAAGACGTTAAAGGAGCGTACTGCCGACGAGATCGAAAACGCTATGACAATCTATCCTACAGATGACGGCAAGCCTTTTATCTGGGACTACCAAGTCAAAGGTTTCCTGAAAGCCGCTGTTCTGGCACTGTGTATCGACTCAGGGGCCTATACTAAGGAACAGTTGAAAAAGTTGACCCTGACCAGATATACGTACAAGCGAACGGTTGACAATCTGTGGTTTCCGGCCCCACGCAGGATTATACTGAACCTGTCCGGCTCCCTGACAGTGATCCAGCGGCCCCTGAGAGCCGAGACCCTGCGGGGCGAACGTATCTGCCTGGCAATCAGCGAAGCGGCCCCTGCGGGCACTACGTTTGACTGTGAGATAAAGTACATCAACCCCGTCCACGAAGATGTTATCCGGGCGTGTCTTGACTATGGCGAGTTAAAAGGTCTGTTGCAATGGAGAAATGCCGGATGGGGTCGCTTCACGTGGAAAGAACTCCACAATTAAGACTATGTACTTTATTATGACAAGGACGGCAAAGAGTTATAAGGTTGATTAATTCATGGGCTGCATTATGATTAGGAAACAGTTGATAAGCAATTTTGTGATGAACGTCAAGACGACGGCTGTTAGGTGGGATTTGTATATTGCATATCTGACAGGTGAACTTGTCGCGTTGTTTTGCCAATCGACGTTGCCTTGCCCAAGAACCTTGATAATAAACAACTTTGCCACCTTTCCACCAAGAGCATTGTTCACCTTTGAGATTCTCAGATCGCCATTGCCCATAGCATTTATGAGAGCAAAATGGACCATAAGTACTGCGATGTTTAAGTTCATTAGGTTGACGAAAGATAGATTTGTCGCATTGTACACAATGAACTATTTTGCCCGCCCTTGCTTTCATTCTGCACGATTTACTGCAATATTTGCATGGTTTATCGCGAACAATATAAGCATAAACAACAAAATCGCGTTCGCAATATTGGCAAGTTTTCGTAACTTTTGGCTGATGCTTCATGGCATTATTGTAACACATGTAAATGCAATGTCAAGTAAAATGCTGGTTTCGGGAGATTTTTGTGGGAAGAGGTGGATGAGTAATGGCGGGGTCCGGTCCCGTTCTGCTCTGGTTCCGTGGCGCAGGGTTGTGTGGCGTGGCGGTGTCGTTCGGTCTGGTACAGTAATGTGTCGGTGTTGTGCTGTGAGGTCGGGTAATGGTAGAGTGCCGTGAGGTTGGGCGAAGGCACTGTAATGTGGAGTAAAGTATTGGCAAAGTGCAGCATGGTCAAGTAGTGGTGCAGTGTAGTGAAGTCAGGTCTGGTAGCGGTATGGTGCTGTCGGGTGCAGTGAAGGCAAAGTCGCGTAAAGTATCGGTAAAGTGCAGCATGGCAGGGTAGCGTTACGGTTAAGTCTGGTCAGGTGTTGGCTTAGCAATGTAGTGTAAAGCATTGGCCCAGTCCAGTCTGGTTCAGTATCGTATCGGCTGAGTGCAGTAGCGTGGCGTAAAGTTCTGTTCCGTAAAGGTATGGTCTGGTGAAGTGCAGTAGCGGTGGGGTAAGATCGCGTAAAGTAAGGTAGCGGTTCGGTGCAGCAGGGTGAAGTTTCGCAGTGGTGCAGTGGGGTCATGTGCCGTAAAGGCATAGTTATGTAGCGTGTTGGTACAGTTCGGCACGGCACAGTATCGGCAATGTGGAGTAAAGTATTGGCAAGGTGTAGTAATGTGTCGGCATGGTACGGTTTGGTGAGGTGTCGGTATTGCGGTGCAATGTGATGGTAATGTGTCGTGGAGTTAAGTAATGGTCTGGTTCAGTATCGTAAAGTAAAGTTGTGGCAAGGTGTTGCATAGCATTGGCAAAGTAATTTAGGAGTAAAACCATGAAATACATAATATGCTTCATAGCAACCGCCCTGATGTGGCTGCATTTTTACCGCTGCGGGGCGAAGTAGCTCTTTGAAATAAATGCGCCGTTTCGTATTAGGCCCCCATTGGCGCGGGAGTGAGCATTGCGAGGCTGACAGCCCAAAGGGTCGAGCCGGTGGAGAGGCCGGCATTTTACAACTTAATACGAAGCCGGCGGCGTGTGATAGCCGAACAGGTGCGAGACTATAAACACAATCCGTCTGGTGGCTGCAAAGTAGGTCTAACGGTAGCTGAGGCCAGCATGAGCCCGATAAAGCGAGTATCAGCATAGAGCGGCCACAAGCAGGTAGCGGGTAATG
>SDBV01002970.1_pt1 | contig 25272 bp, 24 predicted proteins | sample 2277081 | NCBI WGS metagenome assembly SDBV01 (sample SAMN10402039, study PRJNA504765) | marine sediment metagenome | isolation source: marine sediment core GS10_PC15, 223 cmbsf | place: Arctic Ocean: Southern Knipovich Ridge | collected 2010 | reverse complement strand
TCCTGTGGCAGTGTTTTCCTGTGGCAGTGTTTTCCTGTGGCAGTGTTTTCCTGTGGCAGTGTTTTCCTGTGGCAGTGTTTTCCTGTGGCAGTGTTTTCCTGTGGCAGTGTTTTCCTGTGGCAGGGCCTACTCCGGAGAATCATCGGTGCTAGGGGCAAATCTATTGGCTTCCCTGGACAGCGCCACTTACGGCACGGAGATCGACGCAACATGCTGACGATGAAGCTTTAGTGGCAAGCTGTCAATCTGGGAGGGCGGGCCTTGCAAGAACGGGGTAGCCCATGTTGAATAGCGCTGCCCTGTTGTGCCAGCTATCTGCACGTTGGGGCCATAGATTGATGTCCCTCAAGCAAACAGTCGTTTCTAGGAGTCCAATTGGGGTACGCTCCCGCAATCCGGACGCTCGCACACCATGCGTTCCTGAGTCTACGCTTCACTGCGGTATAGTCAATCAAACGCCTGCTCCAACTCGCTGAGCACGGCTTGTTCCGACTTGGAGACCTTGTTGCCGAACCCCAGCAGCCCACCCGCAGCTTCCGCGACTGCCCGGGCTCGCCCGAGAAAGTCATCCCTCAGGGCGTTCTTGGTCGCGCCGTCGAGCGTTTTCGAGAGGGCAGCCACGTATCCTTTCCAAGCCGCGGTCAGCTTGACGTCCGGCTTCTGCTGGAGCCAGTGCTCCAAGAGCTGGTGGCCGGCGTGTTCCTTTTCGAGTCCTTGCTGTTTGGCTGCGGATAGCACGGCGAGTCGTTCTTTGGTGTCAATGCTTCCGTCCGCCCAAGCCACGGCGATCAAGGGAACCAGGGACAGGGCTGCCATCGTTTCAGCAGACAGGTCGAGTTCGGCCAATTGGTCGAGCAGTTGATCGTCGGTAATCCCTGAAGCGTCGGCCAGGGCTTCCTTTCTCTCCTTAGCTGCCGTTTCTTTGCGAAGAGCCCGTAACAGTTCCTGGTCGCGCTCGAGGAAAAACTTTTCTTCCAGCTCAATTCTTCGGCCGCCGAAACTACCGTTTTTCATAAGTACTCCTTTCCGAGCCAACTTTGTCGTCTTGCCCCTAGGGGGTGCATTCCGGGTAACTATAGCCAAGTTTACCCAATTTGCCCCGTGACGCAAGAGGGGGGCGAGAAACCGGTGGCTATACCTGTCCTTGCCAGAAACTCAATCCGGCATCATGTCAGCCGAGAACAGACGCGTCGATCCTGATGACAACTTCATGAATGCCCCAAGAGAAAGTACCAGGTGCATCGCAAATCGGTCAGTTTCACCGTCACGCGCAGGCCGGTACGCGTGTCTTGGTACAGGGTTCTCGTGCGAAATGCCTACGGTCCACGTAGTTCATTGCAGGCATCCACGATTGCTTTGAGTTGTTGCGGCGTGATGGTCTGCGCTGCGTCGGACCACGCCTTTGAGGGCTCGACGTGGGCCTCCAGCATGAGCCCGTCAGCACCGGCGGCGATCGAGGCTTTGCTCATGGCGGCGACCATATCGGCGCGGCCCGTGCCATGGCTGGGGTCCACCATTACCGGCAGGCACGATTCGATCTTGGCGCCGACCACTTCTGCAATTTGCAGGGTTACTTGCTCGTCTTCGACGGAGCACGGTTTCGACGGAGCACGGTCTCGCGACAAACACCAATCCTTTGCCGATCTCGACGCCTTCGACGTTGACCACCCGGCCCACGGGGCAAGCGTCGCGACTGACGTACTTGAAGGGCTTGAGGATCGGTACTGCCCGATCGACGCGCGGCAGCGCGGCCAGCGAGGATGATCTCATTGAGTTCAACCGCTAGTTGATTGGGCATCGGTCACCTCTTATCCTTTCTCTGGACTTTCTTGCAGAAAGCTCTCCGGCGAGATGTAATGGCCAAATCGCTGTTGGGCTGCCAGAAGCCGGTCGCGCTGAGCCTGGAGGACATCGAAAAGAACTCGCGGTGCGTCGGGTACGCAGGTTTCGTGGAAGTCCCGCACGCGGTCAAGCTTGGTCAGATTCTCGGGGACCCGAATGGTGAACTGTTTGACGTAATCCCCGTGCGTATAATCCTTGCCCAAGACCTGCTCGAAGAGCGACTGGAGGTCCTCGTATTTCGGAATCCACCCCGTCGGGGCCTCGATCGCTCCCATGTCGCCGTGGACGCGGAGTTCCATCCACTTGACCCAGACGTGCTTGTCGCGCACCGCATTCACAAAACTGCCTTCCTTGTCGCGGAGGAAGTAGTTGACGCCGAAGACCAACGGCGGGTGCTTCAACTTCTTCGCGAAGTCCAAGTTGTTCTGGACGTACTTGCCCAGCGAAATGGCTACGAAATCCTGGATGCTCATCAGGTTGATTTCCGGTACCCCCTCCTTGCCGATGGTGGCGAAGGTGGTCTCCGTCTCCAGCGATGCGCCGTAGGCGATGATGCCGTGCTCCCAATCGAAGCTTTGCTGAACGGGCACGTATGACTTCGGATCCCGGCCGCCGTACATGATGCCGTCGAGCACCACGCCATCGGGATTCTCCAATTCCGGATCGCAGTTCGCCAGTGCCTGCAAGGCGACGGCATACCGGGCGTTCTTATGTGCCGGCGGAATCTCATTGCCACTGTCGTCTGTTTTCCCCTTCTGCCACGGGCCGGAGAAATTCGTGCCGGACGTGGGAAGTTCGCATCCCATGCCCAACCAGTAGGGCTTGCCGTCCTTAACGAGCACATTGGAAAAGATCACCTCGCCGGGAAACCCCAGCACTTCCCAGATGGCCGGGTCGTCCTCGGGGTTGACATTCTGGATGATGCCGAAGATCCCCGACTCGGCGTTGGCCGCACGACACTCGCCGTCGATGGCACGGAAGTAGGCGATGTCGTCGCCCAGGATGGTCTCCCCGGGCAGCATCGCCGTGGAGGTCTTTCCGCAGGCGCTGGGGAAGGCGCCGGCGAGATAGGTCTTTCGGCCGTTTGGCCCCTTGACCCCCGCCAGAAACATGTGCTCGCACAGCCAGCCTTCACGGTCGGCTTTGCGGATTGTCAGTCTCAGGGCCAACTTCTTCAGTCCCACAGTGTTGCCCGCATACTGAGTGTTGACACTGTAGACCGTCTCGGTCGTGTGGTCGATGTAGATCCGCTTGTTATCCGAATCCACGCTGACCATCCTCTCGTCCATCTCCCCTGCCGAGTGCAAGATCGCAAAGAAGTCGGGGCTGTCGCCAAGGCGTTTGAACTGTTTGTAGCCCGGGCGGTAGAGCAGGTCCAGACTGTGCGAAACGTACCAGGAATCGGTGCATTCCACGCAGGGAATACTGAAGACCGAGTCGGTCGGCCCGAGGGATAGGAAGCGAACGATCATGGTCCGCCCCTTCATGCATCCCTTCATCAGGCCCCGGACCTCCTCCAGCCCTTCTTCGCGCTCGATCTGATTGAGCGCCTTCGAGAGCGTCTCGCCTTCGGGGACCAGGTACTTCGTGGCCTTTCGGTCCCGCCCCTGGTCCTGCATGCCGTCGAAATGCACGGTGTGCCCCTCGATCATCAAGGAGCTTTCTTCGAGGACATCGGCGGCCTCGTAGCGCGTCATGGCCGCCCCTTCCGGAGAATCGTCGAATACCAGCACCGAGTCCGGCTCGCATAGCTCGATGGCATCGGCCACAAATTGATGCAGCTTTGGGTTCTCCAACGCCATAAGCCTATGGTGATCTTCCTCCGTCAACTTACGTCTAAGCAGTTTTGCATACTCTTCTTGCATGGTCTTCTTCCTTTCTGATTTGCGTGAGTTTTTGGTTTGTTGCGAAGCGTCCTACTGTTCTTCGATGCACGCTTCGCCTGCAAATGTGAGCAGAATGACGCCGGCTCCTGACACGGGGTCAATGTTGAGCCAGGATCGTCGAACTTGACGTCCGAGAATCTCTTGTATCTTGGCTTCGAGAATCGGTTTGATCACGTCGAACAGCTCGCTGTAGAACTTATCGAGAAGCTCTCTTGCCTTTCTGTCGCGAGCGAAGTCCCGCTCCGCGGGACTTGTCGCGCCACACAGTGTGACCACCAGCGTGTCCGCATGGAGGTCAACCACGACCGACTTGCAGATGACGGCCAACTGGGTCTCCTGGAAACTGCTCACGGCCTCGACGATCTGCTGCTTCAATCGGTCATGTTGATTCATTCAAGCCTCTTGGAAATCCAGTCTGGTGGTTCCGCAGGTCCACAAAAAAAGCCGGAGCCCGCCACGAAATGGCGATGCTCCGGCTTTCACTTTCTCTTCTGCACCCCCGCCTGGGAGGTCAGTCAAACTTGAAACACCTCTCTGGCGCCCCACGCGTGGCAGAAGTCATAGACTCCCGCCTCTTGCACGTCTGGCGCTGCCAGTAAACATAGCAGACGCTTCTCCCAAGTCAACGCCTGTTCGGCCAGAAACTCTCACTAGCCTACCCGTCATCTTGGGGGGAAAACTGCGGGGCCGCATCCAGGGTGAAGATGATCACCCTCTCCCCGGTGACGGTACTGATGTCCGTATGTAGGCTGATCGTCTTTCTGCCGGTCAGGTCGTTCACCACGGCTTCCAACAGCGGACGCCCCTTTTCGAGCAATTCGTGGCGAACCTGTTTGATGAGTTCCCGCCCCTTGGGATTGTCGTTCGTCCTGGCGAGTTGATATTCCGCTTGCGTCATGATTCCTTTCAGCCGCACCAACACCAGGTCATCGATGATATGGGTCTTGGTTTCCAGCGGACCACGGCCCATGTACTCCTTCTCGAATTTGATGATCGCCTCGCTGATTTCCGCTTCTACCTGGCCCTTGGTCTTCTGCGTATCCCCACCTTTCTGATTCATTGCTGATCCTCCTTCCCCGCCATTCTATTCGATTTAGGCGGTACCGCCAAGTTGGCCCCGACGTTGCTCTTCTCCTTCGTTCATGCGCTCCAGCACTCGAAGCAATGCACCTGATGCCTCCACTTCCTCACTGACCACGGATTGTGCGCCCGCCTTCTCCAAAGCTGATGTGTTGGACTGGTAGCGACAACGCACGACGAGGGCACACCGTGGGTTCAGCCGGCAAAGTGCCTTGACGATCTGCAGGGCGATCTGATCGTCGGGCACGCAGACAACAGCCAGGCGGGAGTGGGCCGCGTCGGCACGATCGAGGACCTCTGGATCGCTCGCATCGCCCGATACTGTGCGGAAGCCCTGCTGGGCGTAAGCGTGGAGATTCACGGGGCTCGAATCGATCAGGCAGACATCAATGCCCATGATTTCCAACTGGGAGGCGGCCTGCCGTCCAATCGGCCCGAGCCCGATGACGATTCCCTCTTGCGGCACCGGTGGCAGATGCCCGCGTTGTTCTTCCGCCTCGTAGTCAGCCAGCGGCGCCCGGCGCGTCCAACGCAGTCCGAACTTCAATAGCTGCGGTGTGAGGATGAGGGTCCCCATCGCCACGAAGAGCATCCGGTTGTAGTCGAGTTCGGTGATGACGCCTTCGTGCAGGCCTGCCGAGAGAAGCACAAAGGACAGCTCGCCCAACTGGGCCAGGCCGAGCCCCATTCCCGCTGCCGCTTGCCAAGGCAGTCCGGCGGCACGCAGGGCCATGGTGGCCCCGCCGGCTTTGACCACCAGAACGCCGAGCAGCGCGATGATCAGCAGCAGCGGCTCCTCCATCAACACACTTGGATCAAGGAGTGTTCCCAAGCTGACGAAGAAAACCACGCCAAACGACTCACGGTACGGCAAGATCAAGGCATCCACCTGAGCGGTCAATCGGTTCCCGCTCAGTGCCAAGCCGGCGGCCAAGGCCCCCAGTGCCGGAGGCAACCCTGCCGCCGCGGCTGCTAGACAGAAGCCTACCAGGACGACTAGACCAAAAAGAATCACCAATTCCACGCTGCGCAGATTGCTCAGCATCGGCACTACCCACCGCGCGAACAGTTTGCGCAACATAAGGACCGCCGCCACGAACAGGATGGAGTTCAGCGCCAGCAGCAGGTACGCCCACACTTGGGATCCCTGTTCCTTGCCGGCCAACAGCGGCACCAACAGCATCAACGGCACCAGGGCGACATCTTGAAACAACAAGATGCCAATCGCCCGACGACCTTGCGGTGAGGCCGTCTCTCCCCATTCCGCCAATGCACGGAACACCAGGACGGTCGAACTTAATGCCGTCGCCGCGGCGATCAAGAGTGCTGATTCCCAGGAGACTTCGAACAGTACGCATGCCAGCGCCACCGGCGTTGCGACCAGCATCATTTGGACGCTGCCACCGACGAAGAAATAGCGACTCAAACGAACAAGTTCTTCCAGCGAAAACTCGATGCCGATGGCGAAGAGAAGCAACAGGGCTCCCGCATGTGCCAGGTGCTCGATCTCTTCCGTGTCTTCCGCAATCAGGCCGAACCCACCCTGTCCGACGACCGCACCGGCCAGCAAGTATCCGACAAGCATGGAGAATCCGAGCCGTTTGAAGACGATCCCGGAAATCAGTCCCACGGTCAGGATGACGAACAGATCGTAGACAAGTGTGCCGATCATGGACTCTTTGCCTGTGGCGGTTCTTTCTGGCTTAAAGACGGAGATTACACAAAAAGTTCCTCGCGAGCGGTTTCGGAGATCGCCACCACAGCAGGATGCTTCAGTTTCCTTTCGACCGAGATGGCGTAGTACCGTTCCTGGACGTCCGGCAATTCACCGATCGGGCGAACTCGGTACTGTCGGCAAATCTCTTTCTCGATAGCCGACGGCGCGGCAAAGATCCCAACTCCTTCCTGGGCGAAGACCTTCAAGAGTGCGCTGTCCTCGAATTCGGCCACAATTTGGGGTCGGATGTTCTGCAACTCGAACCAGTGGTCCAAGGATCGCCGCAGGGCCGTGCTACCTAGCGGTAACAGAAATGGCGCACCATCAAGAGACATAGGAAATGTCCGACGGAACTTCCGGGCCAGTTCGGCCTCGCCGAAAATGGACACGCTACATTCGCCCAGCAGGTGGCTGTACGCCCTCACATTGACCGTAGGCCCGATTGGCGAATCGGAGAGCACGATGTCCAAACGGTGCGCGGCGAGCTCCATCAGCAAGTCATCGAGTTTGCCCTCGTCACACGTCAACTGAACCGGCTCCGGAAGCTGCAACGCGGGTTCGAGCAACCGGTACGCGATCAGCTTGGGCAAAACATCGGTCACGCCCACCAAGAACCGCAAGGGACTTCCCGTCGGCCTTCCTTGCAGGACATCCGTCAACTCTTGCCCGAGCGAAAAGATCTCATCCGCATACCGCAGGACGAGTTGCCCGGTCTCGGTCAGGACCAGATTGCGTCCGACCCGTTTGAACAATGGGTCGCCGACCGATTTCTCCAACTTCCGCAGTTGACTGCTGATGGTCGGCTGCGCCACGTGGAGTTGCTCGCAGGCACGAGAAATACTGCCTTCGCGAGCGACAGTCCAGAAGTACAAGAGGTGGTGGTAGTTGAGCCAATTCATGCTGGCAACCACATATAGGTATTATCTATGGAAACTCTCTATCGATTCTATTTGTCAATATAGCTCCTTGCGCAGATAATGACAAGGGCAAGGAGAATTGTCAGTAACGTCACACCACAAGCCAGGAGGATGCCATGCAATTCTCGGTGTCCGGCGACCGTATCAAGGTTACTCCAAGCCTTCGCGAGTACATTGATCGGCGTCTGTACTTCGCATTGGGACGATTTAGCCCGGCAATCGGTCACGTAATCGTACGAGTGGGGGATGTCAATGGACCGCGTGGAGGGGACGACAAGTATTGCCGGATTGTGGTCAAGCTGCGGGCTTCCGGCAGTAATCCCATTGCCATCGACGACAACGACGAAGACCTGCGTGCGGCTGTCGCCCGGGCGAGCAACCGCGTCGGGAGAACCGTGGCGCGAGCCATCGAGCGAAAACGTCGCAAGAGAGCGTATCAACGGCGGCGTCTGCTTGTGGAGGACATCTCACAGGCGATGCACGTTGACCCTCAAGAAGACTTGGGATGAGGAGGCGCGAAGGAAAATGCCATTTCAACATAGCCTTCATGAGCAAAGAGCAATGACCGGAGGGAAGCACCGATGCTCGTATTGAGCCGAAAGAAGAATCAGCAGATCGTCATCGACGAGAACGTTGTTATTACCGTCGTGCAAATTCGAGGCGACAAGGTTCGTCTCGGCATCGAAGCCCCTAAGGACATACCGGTTCACCGAAGGGAAGTACATGAGGCGATAAAGCGTGAGCAAGCACAGAAGGAGGCCAGTGAGGAAGGATTGCGTCAACGTTGATTCGTGGCCGGATCGGCACTGGTGCTATGGAATTGGGGGCAGGCTTGATGCATCCCACTGGAGCCATCAAACTTAACCCGGAAAAGACATCGTGAAAACGGAACACCTGAAACTGCACAAAGAGCGGCTTCTCGATTTGCGGGCACGACTCCGGGGTGACGTAGACCAGATGGGAGGTCCTATTTTCGAGAAGCCGCTGGCCCAGGCCAACGGCGATTTGTCCGTGATGCCGATTCACATGGCAGATCTCGGCAGCGACAACTTCGAGCGGGAGTTCACCTTGAGATTGATGGAAGCCAAGGACCAGACGCTCGACCAGATCGAAGAGGCATTACAGCGCATGGAAGACGGCACTTATGGAATATGTGAAAAGTGCGAAGGAAAGATCCCCAAGACCCGGCTTGACGCCATTCCTTATACAGTTTTTTGCGTGAAATGTGCTTCCGGGATCGAACTCGACTAGAGGGGCCAGTGATGTCCGAGGAACGTTGTAGGCGGCTCGCAAGCGCCGCACTCAGGGATCGACTTGACCAGTTGCCTGCCGACCAGCGCGAAACGACCACGGTAACGGAGTGTTTTAGGAGAGCGGCATGGAAAACGAGAAGTACGAGGACCAAAAGCATGATCTCCCAGCAGGCTGCTTGTTGCGGTTCTTCTGGATGACGATCGGAAATGTGATCGTGCTGTTTTGCGCCTATGGTATTATCCAGCATCGCTCCGGTGTGCTCAGCATAGCGGATGCCTTCTATTGGGCAAGTGTTGGATGTCTTCTTGTGGTTCGATATGTGGATATCCGGTATCTCAAAGGACTTACGGCAGACGGTGACCCTGCGTCGATGGTCCACTGGCGACGGTATGCTGTGCTTCTCGGCGTTGCTGCTACCGTCTTGTGGTTTGTAGCGCATGGCATCGCATACTTCGGAGCGTAGACAGCAAGGAAATCGGGAGTCGATCTCATGCGAAGGTCTTCCCTTGCAAGAACGGGGCCCCAACGGTAATCGGTACCCGAATACCTTGGAATCCCATAGAATCGAAATTGGATCCATCTACTATGAACACCGACAGCGACAAGGCCGAACTACGCGTAAACGACCAGACATATGAATTGCCGATTTGTGTGGGCACCGAGGGGGGGCGAGCGATCGACATTTCTCGGTTGCGGTCAGAAACCGGTCACATTACCTTGGACGAGGGATATGCCAACACCGGTTCGACGATCAGCCAAATCACCTACATCGACGGAGAGCGAGGCATTCTACGCTACCGGGGCTATTCGGTCGAAGAACTCGCCGAGCGATGCGACTACAAAGAAGTTGCCTACCTGCTGATCTACGGCGAGCTACCCAACAGAGAACAGTTGGAGGAGTTCCGCCAAAACGTCCGTCACCACACCTTGTTACATGAGGGGATGAAGAAGCTTTTTGACGGATTCCCCCCTGATGCCCACCCCATGGCCATCCTCAGTTCGGTGACCGGCGCGTTGGCGATCTACTGCAAGGACTCGCTCGACCCTCGCGACCCGGAACAATCCCAACTGGCCATTTATCGGACCCTGGGCAAGGTACCCACCATCGCGGCGTTCAGCTACAAGCAGTCGATCGGCCAGCCGTTCGTTTATCCTGAAAACCACCTGACCCTTTGCCAGAACTTCCTGCAAATGATGTTCGCCGTTCCCAGCGAGCGGTACGAGATGGATCCTGACTTTGTCAGCGCGTTGAATCTGCTGTTGGTCCTGCACGCCGACCATGGGCAGAATTGTAGCACCTCGGCGGTCCGCATGGTCGGCTCCAGCAACGTGAATCTCTTCTCCAGTATCTCAGCCGGCATCTGTGCCCTCTGGGGCGCTTTGCACGGCGGGGCTAACGAAGCATGCATCGACATGCTGGAGGTGATCTTGGCCGACAACTCCAACCTGGGGAAATATATCGATCGGGCCAAGGATCGCAACGACGAGTTCCGGCTGATGGGATTCGGCCATCGCGTCTACAAGAACTACGATCCACGGGCCAAGGTCATCAAGGGCGTCTGTCACCGACTGCTTGAGAAGCACGGGACCAACGATCCTCTCTTTCAATTGGCCCAGGAATTGGAAGAGGTGGCACTCAACGACCCGTACTTCATCGAAAGGAAGCTCTACCCTAACGTCGACTTCTACTCCGGGATCATCTACCGCATCATGGGCATTCCGAAGAACATGTTCACGGTACTATTCGCCTTGGGACGTCTGCCCGGCTGGATCGCCCAATGGCAGGAAATGCACCTTTCGCCCAAGATGTCGATTCATCGTCCCCGCCAACTCTACACGGGCCACAAACAACGCGCGTTCGTGCCGTTGATCGAGCGGTAGTTCGACGCCGATGGTTCTTGCAAGGTACTCAGGATGACCGCCCAGACTCAACGGCACGAGGCTTGTACGGCAATACGGACAGATGCATAACGGCCTCACGCAGGAGAGAAAATATGGGGGATGTCTTCGACATCAGCATGGAACGAGTGCCTGTATGGGGCGACGGTCTGGTAGTGCTTGTGACCATCTGCATCGTCGGCAGTGGAGCCCATCTATTGGTAGACTCCGCCACACGGATTGCCAAGCGGCTGGGCATCTCCGAGTTGGTCATCGGGCTGACGGTGGTGGCGTTGGGAACCTCGGCACCAGAATTCGCGGTTACGCTGATTGCCGCCTTCAAGGGGCAAGGGGACATCTCGGTCGGCAACATCGTCGGTTCCAATATCTTCAACCTCGGGTTCATCCTGGGTGGCTGTGCCATCGTGCGGGCAATGCCGACAAACCCTACGCTGCTCTGGCGAGATGGGTCGGTTCTTGCCGGGACCACGTTGCTGCTGTTGGCTCTTGTCGGCTGGGACTTGCGGCTCGACCGGTACGACGGCGCACTGCTATTCGTCTTGCTCGGCCTTTACCTGGGCTACCTTTTCATGAAACGTAAGGTGTTGCCGGAGGATGAACTGGGAATCAAGCCGGTGGTCGTTGGCAAGCACAAGCACTCACTTTCGAGAGACTGCCTAATGCTCGTCGTGGGGCTGGTGTGCATTGTCGGTGGATCTCATCTACTCATCGTTTCCGCGTCAGCGATCGCCAGAGAAATCGGCATCAGCGAGTGGGTGATCGGCGTGACAATCGTCGCAGCCGGAACCTCCGCTCCGGAACTGGCCACCAGTCTGGCGGGTGTGTTGAAGGGTCGTTACGGCATCAGCGTCGGCAACCTGATTGGAAGCGATATTTTCAACTTACTGGGTGTACTCGGCCTTGCCGGGATGTTACGGACGATCGAGGTCGACGTGATGGCCCGTGTATCGCTGGTTTCGCTCTCAGCGATGGTATTCCTCGTTTTGGTGTTCATGCGAACCGGATGGCGCATATCTCGCCTGGAAGGACTTGTTCTGGTCGCCATCGGGCTGACAAGATGGGCGCTTGACTTCTTGCCCCGGCTTCCGTGAGACGCGCCTGCGGTAACGCCGCTCGAAACTAAACTACTGAAACCACGGCCTCCGGGCGTGGTCGATTATTCTCCGTGCTCGACAGACCGGTTGACTCATGAAACAACAGTCGTTCTTTGCCCGCCGATACTTTGTGATCATCCTGGCTACGGTCTTTCTGTTGCCGCTGATTTGGGCGGGAAAGGGCTCGCCGGAAACACAGGGAGACCCGCAGGCAATGGATGCCGTATTGCGGGCCTTGAAATACTTGGAAAGTGGTGAGGCAATTGCCATGGGCACTTCGCTGAGCTTCCTGACGCCGATCGGCTATCAGACGAACCTGATGGTGATGGGGCCCGGCGGGTATCAGCCCCGTGACTACCTGCGGGCAGGCTGGCCGCTGGCCTTGCTGATGGCCGTGATTGTGGTGATGTTGACTCCGGTTGTCTGGCCGTTCGAGTTGAAACCGCCCGTCTAACTTAGACGCGAACCGTTGAGGTTCGGGCCGGACAATACCTAGCGAGTGTGTACAGGTCCTACGCTCGGAGAGCGCGGAATGTAGAGAATGAGCATTCTTCGGGAAGCAATCCCGATCCGGGCCTACTCGGAAGCGAACAAGCGTAGATGAGTGGCGAGATTGGTGTCAGTGCCCGTGACTTGCAGTTTCTTCCGGATTCGTTCCCGCTGTTTCGCGATCGTTTTTGGAGCTACGTGCCGGATCTGAGCAATGTCCTTGGTGGTCAAGCCGTCTCGGATCATGTTGCAAATCTCGATTTCGACCGGTGATAACGCAGCAAAGGCCTTGGAAAGCCTGTTGGCGAAGGGCGAGGCGAGGTTGTCCAGATGTTTCTTAAGCAGCGCCACGTACTTCTTCTGCTGGTCGGGGATTTCGCCTTCCAGGGCGCGCAGCACCGGCATCAGGATCTTGTCGACGTTGGCCGTGATTGAATTATGTATCTCTTTCTTGTCTTCTTCGATTTGGGCCAACACGTTGCGAAGACCCGCGTTGGACTCCTCCAAGGCCTTGCGATCCACCTCAAGCTGGTGTTCGATCTGGATGCGACGGACGATTCTCCCGGTACGTTCTGCAATCGCATCGATCAACTCGCGTTCCTCGTTCAGAAACGGTCCTTCGTCCAGTTCGGGCATCTCTTTGGTGTAGTAGACCTCCACGACACCAGCAGGTGTGCCGTCCACATGGATGTCGGCGGACTGCTTCCAATCTGTCTGCTGGAAGTTGGCCGTTGCATATCGTTTGTCGTAGAGAACCAGTCTGGCAGAACAGATGTCCGGGTATTGCCAGGATGGAGGAAGTAGATCGACGATTTCCTGGAGGATCGGTTCGAGTGCATTGCGGTGATGCTCCACCAAGTCCGAGATACCGTACAGGCAGTTGAGTTCCTTCACCCGCTCACGCAAGGCAGTGCGTTCCAGTTGCAATTGCTCTTCGACCTGAACGTGTTCCACAATGCGACCTACGCGTTGGGCAATTGCGTTGATCAGATCGCGTTCCTCCTTGAGAAAGGGCCCTTCGTCCAGTTCGGGCATTTCCTCAAAGTAGTAGACTTCCACCATGCCGGCGGGCTTCCTGCCTACGCGGATCTCGGCAGACTGCTTCCAGGCCGTCTGCCGGAAATCCGCTGTCTTGTACTGCTGGTCGTGCAGCATGAGCCTGGCACAGGAGATCTCGGGGTATTGCCAGGACGGCGGAAGTAGATCGACGATCCCTTGGAGGATCGGCTGAAGCGAGTTGCGATGGTGCTCGACCAGCCGGAAGATCCCGTAGAGGCAGTTGAGTTCCTTCAACCGCTCGCGCAGGGCATGTTCTACCTCTCGAACGCCTTGCGTTGCGCCCTGAGGGCGGCTGTGCTCCTCTTCCAAGTGAGGGGCGTGGTGGAACAACTTGCCCTTCCGTTTGTCTGATGGAAGGGCCCTATCAACGGAATCGATCATGACGGCCTGCCTTATCCGTGGATCGGACGTGGAGAAATCCTTTGTATCGTCGCCCCGTCCGGGGATGTCGCTGCAATCTGCTTTGCCGGATCTGCATAATACGACCGAACATCCGACAGATCCGGCACAATCCGAGCGCCGCCCGGGAGAAATCGTCCTGAAAAGGTTTCGCCAGACACGGCCGTACGTATCTGGAAAGGGTGGAATACGGGGTGGCTGTACGCAGGCCGTACGTACATGGTGTACGCGATCGGTACGGAAGAATACCGGTTTGCAAATGGCCGTGGCGCAGCGATATAGAGCCATAAGCGACCAACAACTCACCGCTGCCGCAACAAAGCACAACTTACCCATGTCTCAGGCAACACGTAATCAGCGACAAAGACGACCTCACAAGAAGCTGCTGAGTCTTGGCGTCGTTCTGCTCGTGGTTATCCTATCAACAGCCATCTGTTCGAAACAATCCGGACACGAATACACCAGAACACACGATACGATTGCCCATCAGATTCTGGATTTGGAGAAACGAAGTGGCTTTGAAGTGATAGATGCCCACTACCAGGTCCTGGACGATCTGATCGACAAAATAGTCGATTCAATTGCGCAGAAGCTCCTGAAAGAGAAGGCCCTCAATCGCAGAGTAGCGATTGAGCAATTAAGGGAAAAGCAGTATAGCAAGAACGATGCTCTCGTGCTACTGCAAACTGTCAATACAAGTCTAATCGAAAACAACTTCGCACACCGGAATGCCCATCTTCTGAAGGTAACGTTAACTTCACAAGAGCTGGACGCTGACATTCTGCGGCTGGTCGTCAGCGAACATGAGAGACTAAGGTCCAGAGAGTCCATCCAAGAGTTCGACTTGTCCGGCTACATCGGTGATTCTGAACGTCGCGAACAAATCAGAACCTTCCTCAAAGCGAATTGCGACAAGATCCAACACTTCTATGAGCATCCGAACGAAGACTATTTCTACACGGACTGCTACAACACGACTGCAATCTACTTGAGCCTTGCCGACGTGCTCGACCTCCCCCTCCGCTCCGTCAATGCACCAAACCATGCTTTTGTGAGGTGGCACTTTTCGGAAACCGAATACCTTGACTGGGAAGCAACAAGGGGAGAACCGTTAGATGACACCGCCTACATGAAACAGGGTAGACTCGCACCGGAACATGCTGCCGTAAAGAATGGCGTTTATCTTCGGAGCTTGAAGAGAAGTGAGAACCTCGGGATGCGCCACATTCTAATAGGGAATCTCATGTTGAGAGCCGGGACAGCGCACCAACAACAAGGCGTGTGCGAGAAGGCAAAGGCTCGCTACAAGAAGGCTCTTGAGCATTTTTCCGAGGCACTCCAGAAGAATCCGCGATTCACCGTGGTGCATAACAACATTGGGATCGCCTATGAGTATCTCGCCGACGCTGCCCGCACAGCCAGGGCCGACCAACTTTCACATGAGTACTACGAGCAAGCGATCCGTTCCTATCACAAGGCCGCACTTGCAAGTCCGGACGGCGTCGAAGTCGAGCGACGAGCGAAGTCATTAAGAGCCAAGATGAGCAGGGAATTGAGACGCAGAGATTCCAGGTGAGCACGACTGGCGCTCGCCAGGAGGGGCGCAGAGATGTGGATTCTCTAATCCATAGTCCGAGAACTACACGCGAAGCAAATAATGTTGGCCGGAAAAAACGCGGCTTGGACGAGATTCTGCCCGCTACACGGCAGCCCGTGTGCAACCGAAACCCTTCCCGAGATTGCATTGCACGCACGTGTCGGAGAAGTCTTCGTTCATCGAAAGCTGTGATTCGCACTTTCCACAGAAGTACTCTTCCCCAGGTTTCATCGGGCCGTCGCAGGGCGTGATTGTCATGGGGCACTCATCGACGCAACTGAGACACATCTTGCAGAAGGCGGGCTTGGTGCCGAAGGGGAAGTCAACGTGACGCTCCTTGCCTCGGCCAACAAACCCGATCGCTTTCGCCTGCCACATCTCACCGCAGACCCGCACGCAGCGGCCGCAAAGGACACAGCTCTTATTTCGCAACGGGTATCTCACCTCCTTCACACCACAGCGAACCGCCATGCACTGCATGGCCTTCGAATCGGGAGCTTCGGCCACCAGCATTTCGGCAATGTTCTTACGGAGGCGACGGATCTTGTCGGAATCTGTAAGCACGACCATTCTTTCCTGCACGTCGAGCGTACATGAGGTCGTCACTTTCGCCCGGCCGTTCTTGACAACCTCTACGATACACAGACGGCAGGCACCAAGGCCCGAGAAATTGGGCATGTGGCAGAGATGAGGGATGCAGGTCCCGTATGCCAACGCGGTATCGAGTACCGTGTTGTCCTTGTCCGCGCGGACTTTTGCCCCGTCGATCGAGATGGTCACGTAATGTAGCATGTCGTTCTCCTTAGGCCACGGCTACCGCGTCGAACTTGCACGTATCGCGGCAAATGCCACACTTCGTGCATACGTCCGGATTGATGGAATGTGGTTCCTTGTTTTCGCCGTTGATGGCGTCATGTGGACAAGCCTTTCGGCATCCGCCGCAACCGTTGCACTTCTTTTCCTTGATCGTGTAGCTTATCAGGGCGCGGCACACGCCCGCCGGGCACCGGTCGTCTTGGATGTGGGCTTCATACTCGTTGCGGAAGTATTTGAGTGTCGAAAGGACGGGATTTGGCGCGGTCTTACCCAGTGCGCACAGTGACGCTTCGGCCACCGTTTCGCTGAGTTCTTTCAGTAGATCGAGTTGTTCGCCGCGCCCGCGTCCTTCGGTGATATCGGTAACTATTTCAAGCATGCGATCAATACCTATCCGGCAAGGCACGCACTTGCCGCACGACTCATCTTGAAGGAACGTGAGAAAATACTTGGCGACGTCGACCATGCACGTCTCGTTGTCCATGACGACCATACCGCCGGAACCGACCATGGAGCCCGCCTTGGCAAGCGTATCGAAATCGACCTGCAGGTTGAATTCCCTGGTGGGCAAGCATCCGCCCGAGGGACCGCCGGTCTGTACCGCTTTTACCTTGCCGCCGTCGCTGGCTCCACCGCCGATATCGAACACGATCGTGCGCAGCGAAGTCCCCATGGGCACTTCGACCAGTCCGGTGTTCTTCACCCGGCCGGTCAGTGCAAACACTTTGGTACCCGTGCTGCCTTCGGTTCCTTTGGCGGCAAACCAAGTGGCCCCGTGGGTGATGATGCCCGGAACGTTGGCCCAGGTCTCGACGTTATTCAGATTGGTAGGGCGATCCCAAAGGCCCTGCTCGACGGTGTGGATGTCCTTTGCCGTCGGCTCGCCCACCTTGCCTTCGAGCGAGGCCATCAGCGCAGTCGACTCGCCGCAGATGAATGCCCCGGCGCCTCGGGCGATCTCCACGTCGAACGAGAAGTCCGAGCCGAGGATGTTTTCGCCCAGCAGGCCGTACTCGCGGGCCTGCTCGACGGCGATGCTCGTATGCTGCAAGGCAAGTGGATATTCATTACGCACGTAGAAACAACCCCGGCTTGCTCCGACGGCATAGGCACCGATGATCATGCCTTCCAATACGGCATGGGGGTTGCCTTCGAGGATGGCGCGGTCCATGTAGGCTCCCGGGTCACCCTCGTCGGCGTTGCAGATGACGTACTTCCCGCGCCCGTTGGCGGCCGCCCGGCAAGTTTCCCATTTCCGTCCGGTGGGAAAGCCGCCGCCCCCGCGGCCCCGCAATCCGGAAGCCTTCATTTCCTCGATCACCTGTTCGGGATTCGCCTGAGCAAGTACCTTCGCCAACGCGGCGTAACCTCCAGCCGCGATATAGTCGTCAATCGACTTAGGATCCAGTTGCTTGTTCTGGCCGATGAGAACTTGATCCTGAGCGGCATAGAACGGAATCTGGGATTCGGTACGTGCCTTTTCGCCCGAGACGGGATCCGTGTACAGCAACCGATCGATCACCTGGCCCTCGGCGACCGTTTGGGAAACGATCTCGCCGGCGTCCTCCGGACTGACGTGGCAGTAGAAGACCTCTCCGGGCTCGATGACCATCAGCGGGCCCTGTTCGCAGAATCCGTGGCATCCGGTAACACGCAGCGTGACGCTTTCGGTGAGTCCCTGCTTGGCGAGTTCGGCTTGGACGGCTTCGACGACCGCCAGGCAACCGGACGCCTGGCAACCGGTTCCCCCGCACATGGTCACGCTTTTCCCCTTCGCCTGACGAGCCGTGCTCAGTTTGTCACGCAGGGCGGTCAATTCACTTGCGGTACTAAGTTTCGACATTAGTCGTGGCCTCCTGCTCGGCGTCGAGCCCTGGCGAGCGAAGCTCGACGCGGACCGACTGGATGAGTTTTCGGAGCTTGCCGGGTGTCATGTGGTCGTGATAAACGCCGTCGAGAACGACCACCGGGCCCAAGGCACAGGCGCCCAGACAATTAACGCTCTCGACAGTAAACAACTGATCTTCCGTGGTTTGGCCGGCCTCGATACCCAATTGGCCGGCAACCTCGTCGAGCATGCGGTGCGCGCCGCGGACGTGGCAGGCCGTACCCATGCAGACGGTAATCACGTGCTTTCCACGCGGCTGAAGGCTGAACGCCTTGTAGAAATTGGCGACCCGATAAACTTCGATCAGCGGTACGCTTAGTCGCTCCGACACCGCGCACATGATGTCTTCCGATATGTAGCCCTCTGCCTGTTGGACGTCCTGGAGGACTTCAACCAGGAACCTGGGCTCATCGAAACGATTATCGAGGATGTTCTTGAGCGTGTCGGCGGCGGCAGTTATCATTCTCTGCTCCTCTGTTGGACGGTGCCCTTGACGTGAAAGGAACGATCACGATCTTCCCTTGAAGTTTCGCACGTATTGGATCCGCTGAGAATCCCGAAAAACATGTATCGCGGATCACGAAAACTACCTCACTTGGATCGCCAAAAACATGTCGCACGCATCCGGAAAACCACGTGACGCATGTTGCGGAACACGCGCGCTGTGTTATAGTGATTTCCGTTGCCCCACCCCCTTGAAGTACGGTCATTCAGCCACGGGGGCCCAAGTACGGCATGCACACGGTCCGCCGTGCCTTTCCCGGCTACACGCTCAGGCCGGAATCTGGTATGCTCGACTGAGAGGTCTGGGAGTTTCCGCTGCTGTCCTACCGTAGGCCGATGAGATGTCCGTGCAGAAGCAAAGTCAGCGCAAGACGACACCCAAGCCGTCGACACCCGACGGCAACAGCCGTTCGGCGCCGGTAAGGGACCAGGGTGAAGCCGTCTTTCGGAATCTCGTCGAAGCGGCTCAGTGTATGATTGTCATTCTCCGGCCCGATGGTACGATCGCGTATTTCAACGCGTTCGCGGGTGAACTCACCGGGCACGCGCCGGGCGAGGTCCTGGGAGAAGACTATTTCAAGCTCTTTGTGCCGAAGACGATACGCGGCGAGGTGGAAGCGCATTATCATCAAGCCCTCTGCGATACATCCAGCGGCGACATCGAGCACCCGCTGTTGGCCAAGGGTGCTCCCATCCGCTGGGTCGTCTCGTCTTTTCGCTCTTTCGGCAATTACCGGGGCAAACCGGCCGTGTTGCTGACCGCCCAGGACATCACGGTGCGCAAGCACACTGAGGAAACGCTGCAGCAGCGCACGCACGACCTCGGCGAGCGGATCAAGGAACTCAACACACTGTTTGGCCTCTCGAAGCTGGTCGAAGAGCCGAGAATCGATCTGGACGGAATTCTTCAGGGATTGGTCGACATTCTGCCTCCCGGCTGGCAGTATCCCGAGTCGACGTGCGGAAGAGTCGTTTTCGAGAACAGGGAGTTCAAAACGTACAACTTTCGGCAGACGGAGTGGAAACAGGCGGCGCCGATCGTGGTCTACGGCAACCTTGCCGGAGCGATCGAGGTCTATTACCTCAGCCAGAAGCCGCAGTCGTATGAGGGACCGTTCCTGGCGGAGGAGCGAAGGCTGCTGGATGCTCTTGCCGAACAATTGGGAAGAATCGCCGAACGTAGAAGACTCGAAAAGGAAATCTCGGAGATCAGCACCAGGGAACAGCAGCGGATCGGCCAGGAACTACACGACGGGCTGGGACAGGAATTGACCGGCCTGGGATACTTGGCCGAAACCCTGTTCTGCGACTTGCAGAACCGCGGAGTTGACGAAGCCGAAACGGCCAATAAGCTGGCCCGCGGCATCGAACACGCCTTGGATCAAGCACGCGCGATCGCCAAGGGACTGGTTCCCGTGGAAATCGAGGCCCAGGGGCTCATCTCTGCGCTTGATCAGTTGGTATCCAGCACGGAGCATCGTTGCGGTGTCACCTGCCGGCTCCTTTGCAGTGAGGCCGCCCCGATCGGAGATACGGCCACGGCCATGCAACTGTTCCGCATCGTCCAGGAAGCCATCAACAATGCGGCCAAACACGCCCGGGCAAAACACATTGCCGTCGAGTTGAAGACCGACGAAAGCCAGATTACCTTCCAAGTGCGAGACGACGGCGTGGGCATCCCCGACGACTTGGAACAGACGACCGGTATGGGCCTGCGCATTATGCACCATCGCGCCGGGGTGATCGGTGCGACGTTGAACATCGGGCCCGCAGACGGCGGCGGCACCATTGTCACGTGTTCCCTTCCTCAGGGCGACCAGCCATGACCACAAGCACTCCATTTGACAGAGAAACAACCAAGTATAAGGTTCTGATCGTCGACGATCACCCCATCGTACGTCACGGACTCGGAGAGCTGATCGCCCGGCAGCCGGACCTGGAGGTGTGTGGTGAAGCGGCCGATTCGTCCGAGGCATTGCGGCAAGTCGAGGCGAACCGGCCCGACGTGGCCGTGGTGGACATCTCGCTCGACGGGGATAACGGGATCGAGTTGGTCGAACGGATCAAGGCCTTGTATCCGGACGTCAAGACGCTGGTGTCGTCGATGCACGACGAGAAGACCTTTGCGGGCCGCGCCCTGCGCGCCGGGGCGCTGGGTTACATCAACAAGCGCGAATCGATCCGCAAGGTCATCGACGCGGTTCGCCAGGTGCTGCGCGGCGAGATCTACCTCAGCCCGCAGATGGCAAGCCAGCTCTTGCACCGCGCCGCCGTCGGCGAACCTCTCGACCACGACCCCCTCGAGACGCTTTCCAACCGCGAGTTGGAGGTCTTCGAGATGATCGGTCAAGGCATGAATACCCAACAGATTGCCGGGAAACTCGGGCTGAGCCCTCGGACCATCGAGACACACCGCAAGAAAATCAAGACCAAGTTGAACCTGCAAAACAGCGCCCAGCTAAGCCGCGCCGCATTCCAGTGGGTGCAAGAGCAACACTGATGATTGCGACCAAGCGAACATGAGGTCGCGCAAGCCGGATTGACCCGATCATCGGTCTCCAGACGGCGGCTAGTCCGACGGGGGCTCGAGCCGAAAGATGATATCTCCGGGCTGTCGAGGTGAATTGTGCGGATCCGATCGTCAAGCGAATGACTGTTGCTCAAAGCACGCTGGATTGCCGACGTGTCTGAGAAACCCCGGCACGAGGGCTTTACGGAACGACCTGCCCCCCCGGCAGCGAGGAGACTCCCGTCGCCCCGAACTGCGTTCCAAAAGGGGTGGTTTTCCGAGGCGCGTCACGAACCGCACGGGCAGATCGGCAGACCGCTCGGCGTAACGGTCCGCATCGCCCTTGGTCATGGCTGACCGGCTCGCCAAGGGCATGTGACTGGGCTTGACTCTTCGATACAATGGAGCCGGATGTGCGCCCTGTGCGCGACACGTTGGCCTTTTCGGGGAGAAGCGAAGATGAAATACGTCCTGTTCTGTTTGTTGGTAGCTCAAAGCGCTGGGCCGTTGCCTGCGACTGAACCCGGTACGCCTCCTGCGGCCGCGCCGGACACTGCCGCCCATGCCGTGCTTCCACCCGGCAAGAAGCTCGGCGAGAAAGCCACGACGCATCGCTTCGAGAAACTGCGTTCCGGAGCCATCGAAACCGCCCAAGGCTGGAACGTTCAAGATTTCGCCTGCAGCTTCCTTAACCCGAATCCCGAGGAAATCACGATAACCATGAAGATGGTTAGTGACGACCCGAAGTTTGTGTTCGCCACCGGTCAGGTGGGCACCTTCACCAAGGCCCACAAACTACAGCCGATGCAGGGCACGACGGACAACATCTACATCGGGTCGCCGACGTTTGGAACGCCTTACTGGCCGGTGGCGCCCAAGACGAACTTCACTGGTTCGATGGAGTTCTCCAGCCCGAAGCCCTTCTACTATTACTTCCTGCGACATACCGAGGTTGGTGAAGCTCCGGATGTCACCGATGCGTATTTCAAGGCGTGGAAATCGTGGCGGGACGACGTGCCGGCCGCATGGGACGATGACCTGAGACAGTTCGTGATTCCCTACACGAACCATTGGCGCAACGAGAATAGCTGGCCCATCGGATGGCACTCACTGCTTTCGTTGAAGAACAACTCGGATCAGCCCGTGACCTACACGCTGAAGCACATTCCTTACTACGGTGGCCAGTTCAATCCGAACAACGGCCAGATCACCCGCTACCAGCAACAGGTCGTGCAGGTGGTCTTGCAGAAAGGCGAAGAGAAGAAGGTAACCCTGCAAGATCTCTTCGGCTGGGCTACTGATGGGATGAGTTCGATGGAGGGGTGCCTGTTGATCAGCCCGAGTCCGATCGAAGCCAAGGCGGAGACCGCAATTCGTTTTTCCGTCTCTCCCAACGAGTCCGGCGAACGACTCCACGAGTTCATTCGGTGAGCTGGACATCCCTCCCGGCCGGCAAGGGTCGGTCGCACCTCAATGGCAGCGGCACAGGTGCGGCATTTGACAGTTTATTTGTTGTCGTTGTCTGGGCAAGCAACCATCGGCAGGTCAACGGAGGGCATCCCGTCGGACGTTGGCACGCAGCGACGATGTTCCCCCGCAGTTTCCGCCGGCCGTGTGTCAAAATCGGTTGGGAAAACGACTCATCCGAGGAATTAGACGGCGGGCGAGTTCCCGGCACTGCCATCCCACCCTTCAGCGGCAGTGCCGTTTTTCGGTCGTTAGATGGCGTGTGTCATAAAGGGGATGAGATGATGACACAATGGGTTCGCACGGCGGTCGCCGCGGGTCGCGACCGGAAAACCGCCGTGCTTTAATGTCAGTTTACCAGATGTTGGAACTTTGTCCCATTCTCAAGGCGATTCAGCATGGGTGCCGAACTCTGCCGCTCGTGCGTTGTTGGCACCGCTGCCTCCGCCGTCGATGTGCGGCTACAACAAGGCCCACGGAGAGAAGGAGCAGGGTTGAGGGTTCAGGAATTGGCTGGAAGGTGACGTTGTCAACAACGAAGTTAAACTCAGATTCGTCGATGGTGCCGTCCCCAAAGTTGGTGATCCGGGCGTGAGACATGCCGGCAAGATCACCAACAAAGAACAGGCCTTCCGAGTTGGAATTCGTACCACCCAGCTGGGACACCAGCGTCCGGTCGAGTGTCAGAAAGAAAGTGCCCAGGCTTCCAAGACCACTGTCGAATAGGTCGATCTGCATCTCCCCAGGGCTGGCCGTCGCGTCGAGCGCCGCACCGAACCCGAAGGACGAGACCGGCTGGGAAAAGTCGACCCGAAGTTCGGTGCTATGCACCTGCAGCAGATTACCGCTGATGAAGTCATAGGGGTACGGGCTCGGGGAGCGATCGTTGAAGGTCGTACGAGGCGTGACGAGCGGCACGCTGCCCCTAGGAACACCCTCAGGCGTGAACGTCACCCCGCCCACGTTGAGCTGAGAAATACTGGTACCGAGGATACTCACCACCGCCGGCTCATCAAACGTAATCGTCTCCGCTCCGCCAACAGGAGCAACAGTTGTCAGGACAACGGCGACACCGACGAACGAGAGTATCCAACACATGGTGTTTCTCCTTCCGAATCGAATTGACGGCAGCGGCGATGGGACGGATGCCCTCTCAGGAAACGGACGAATCACGGCACCCAAAAGCACAAGTAACGGTAGTCGCTTCATAACACTCCTCCTCTTCTTTGGCCAACCCTGCTGCCATGTCCTCATCTCTGCCGACCACTTCAAGACGAGCCGTCGTTGCCAGGGCCTCTGTGTTGGTGATACCATTCCAGGACGACAAACAAGATATGCTTCTATCCACGCCCTATTTCTCAGCGTTCGCGGAATCGACGGATGAAACAACCGTCACGATCCTCCTCAGCCCGAGTTGGAGGGAGACGTTCTTGAAATCGACCCAGTCGTAAGGGCGGACCTGAAACTTGAACTCCTTGATCGAGGACGGAGGCAGGCCTCGAAAAACGGCCGTGCCTTTGTTCCCATCGTAGCCTATCGATGATGCATGTTCGCTCCCGTCGTGGTCGACGGCTACCAATCGCGTCCATAATCTTAGGTAGAATTCACTGTCGCCGTTTACATCCGGCGGGACCTTAAGCGTGACTAGCGTTGAGCCCGCGGGTGCTTGTCGTACCCCACCCCTAGGGGCCCTCCTCGCTTTGTAGAACTTCACTGGCCACTCCTCGCCGTCTCGACGGAAACTCGATGTGCCGGCGCTGTCGGACTTCCGGGTTATCACCGTCTCCCACTCGTATGCACTCGTGCTAACCCGAGCCCGGAGGTCGGTCATCTCAGTATAGGCGTCGAAATGGACAGAGACCATCGTGTAGCCCCGAAGGACGTTGCCGCGAGCATCTACGACCGCAAGGCCCTGCGCCCGCATGGGCGTCGGATTCCGCCAATGTGGCGGGGGCCAGAACTCCCAGGCCACCCGCGACGCGTCGGCTGTCGATTGGTCATAGGGAGCTTGCGCATTGCTCGGCTGCTCGGACGGCACGTACCTATCCGCTGACGTCGTGTGGGATGGCACATACTTGTCCGACGGCGATCCATCGGATGGCACATACCGGTCGGATGGCCCATACTTGTCCGCCAGCGATCTGTCGGGCGGCAGAGTGACGCGGACGAGAAATGTGATTGTCTTCTTGTCCGCGAATAATTTCAGGGCATGCTCTCCCCGAGGCCGGAACGGACCTATCTGTGCGACGGAGCCGTCCGCCTGCCACCACTGGGCTCGATTCCACCGCTGTGCTCGATTGGTTCGTTGGTAATACGTAATGCCGACCAGTTCTATCGTGCCCTGCCCCAGGCGGCCGATAAACGGGGGACCGTCGGCTACGGACGTACGTGCCTGACACAGACCGCACAGCAAGAACAAGGCCAGCAAGCAGCTTGTCTTCCTCAGCATGGCATCCTCCTTTTGGACGCGGGTTCTCACTTCCCTCTTCTTCAGCGGCCTTGGTTCATCCATCCGGCGAGATTCCAGTGCGAGATTTCCCTCATTTGCGCACGGGTGCCGAAGTACACGGTCCCGAAGTTGCCGCCCCGCACGTTGTAGAAGCCGATGTGGAGATGGCCATCAACGGCGACGGGCAGTTCCAAGTCGAACGGCACAGTTACAGTTCCTGACCAAACCGGCCGCTCCATGAAACATCCACCCTGAGGGCCTTTACTCCCATCCTGAGTGATGGAAAACAACAGCGTGGCGATGTAGGCGCTATTCAGAGTGTAATATCCTTTCACACGCACGGTGTCGCCCTTGGCCAACGTTCCACGCTCTGACCAGACCTCCTCGATCGTGATTTTGTCTCCTT
>SDBV01002969.1_pt1 | contig 25272 bp, 22 predicted proteins | sample 2277081 | NCBI WGS metagenome assembly SDBV01 (sample SAMN10402039, study PRJNA504765) | marine sediment metagenome | isolation source: marine sediment core GS10_PC15, 223 cmbsf | place: Arctic Ocean: Southern Knipovich Ridge | collected 2010 | reverse complement strand
TGCATCGCATCCACACCGACCACCTTGACCCGGCCCGCCTTGCCCTCCTTTTCAATGGCTGCCACCACCCCCAAGGCCGCCGGGTCGTTGATGGCGAAAATCCCATCCAGGTCGGGGCGTGATTGCAGGACGTCCTCAGCGGCCGTAAAGGATTGCTTCTTGTCGCCGTAGCCGGGCAGAATCGCCAGCAGCTCGGATGTACGTAGCGTTCCCGACCCCAGGGCAAGTAGGCGCTCACGGGGCCGCTCGTCCACCGGCCAGTCCTTGATCGTCGCGGTTGTCATCGGGCTCGCTTCCACAGTCGGACCTCCCGTGAAGCAAGCTGACGGTAGGTGTCAACGGTGTATCATCAAGGATTCGAGAGGTCCGCGAACAGTCTAACTTGCCCCGACTCCTCAATTTGACGATTCTTTCCGTTCCCCGTGGAACGCGTTATGAAACGCCTCGCTCCCGCCAGTGTAGGAAACATATTACCCATAAGGCGCCACACGGCAGCGAAAAGAGGAAGGGTGCCCGGGCCGGCCAACTGGCGGACCGGGGATGAGAGTGATGGATCAGGATCGCAAAACCGAGACCCTGGAGCCCTCCAGCTCCCAGCCAGCTACCGACGTCGTCGCGCCGGAGCTGGTTCTGCCGAAGGACTTCCTGGAAGCCATCGAGGAGACCCGGGAGCGGTTGGATCTCAGTCAGCTCGCGCGGGCGTTCGAGTACAGCCAGCGCGCCCACCACGGCCAGAAACGGAAGTCGGGGGAGGACTACATCCGGCATTGCGTCGAGGTGGGGAAGATTCTCGCCGGGCTCAGTCTCGATACCGCCTCGATCTGTGCTGCTTTCCTCCACGATGTCGTGGAAGATACCGATATCGGCGTCGACGAAATCCAGGATGAGTTCGGCGATGAGATCGCCACCATCGTCGACGGTCTGACCAAGATCAGCAGGGTACAATTCAGTTCTAGCACCGAACAACAGGCGGAAAACTTTCGCAAGTTGCTGGTCTCCATGGCCCGCGATGCTCGAGTTATTATCATCAAGCTCGCCGATCGGCTCCACAATATGCGGACTCTGGAGGCGCTCTCCAGTCCGAAGCAGCGGCGTATCGCCCTTGAAACGCGCGACATCTACGCTCCGCTCGCCCACCGTCTCGGCATGGCACGCTTGCGATGGGAGTTGGAGGACCTGGCTTTCAAGATCCTCCAGCCACAGGGGTACAAGCAGCTGGCGAAGAAGGTCAGGGATCGGCGGCGCGAGCGAGAGGAATGGATATCACGTTTGCGAGAGCCGCTGAATGCGGAGCTGGAGGCGGCGGGTGTCGGCTGTGAGGTCACGGGGCGGCCGAAACACCTGTGGTCGATCCATAACAAGATGGTGAAGCGGGGAAGGCCGTACGAGGAGATCTATGATCTCATGGCCATCCGAGTCATCACAGAGAGCGTCAAGGATTGCTACCATGCTCTCGGCGTGATCCATAACAAGTGGACGCCCCTGACGGAGCGGTTTCACGATTACATCGCGACTCCGAAGTCGAACGCATATCGATCGCTGCACACGACGATCTTCGGGCCCGGCGGGCGGTTGTACGAGATACAGATCCGCACTCGCGATATGCACCGCACCGCAGAATACGGGATCGCGGCGCACTGGAGTTATAAGGAGAGCGGCGGTGAAGAAGTAGTGCAGCGCGATGAGGTGGATGAAAAGCTCTCCTGGTTCCGCCAGGTCCTCGAGTGGCAGAGGGAGACGAGGGAGCCAGAGGAGTTCATGGAGTTCCTCAAGATCGACCTCTTCGAGGACGAGATCTTCGTGTTTACTCCGGCCGGCGATGTGAAGCAGTTGCCCAAGGGGGCGACCCCGATCGACTTCGCCTTCGCAGTGCATACCGAAGTGGGCTATCACTGTGACGGCGCCAAGGTCAACGGTCGCATCGCGCCACTGACCCGCAAGCTCAGGAGCGGCGACACCGTCGAGATCGTCACCGACCCAAAGCGTTCGCCGTCAAGGGATTGGCTGAACTTCGTGCAGACGGCACGAGCCCGCCAGAAGATCAGGCACTGCGTACGCCAGGAAGAAGATGAAGGCGCGAAGCACATCGGCAAGGAATTCTTCGACCGTGAGTTGAGGAAGCGGCGGCGCAAGGCGAGCGAGGCAGAGCTGCGGGAAGCCGCTCAGAAGCTGGGCTATTCCAGCCTGGACAGTCTCCACACCGCCCTGGGGCGCGGCGATGTAGCTCTCTCTCAGGTGCTCAAGCAGTTATGGCCGGAGCAGAGCCTGACCGAAGCACCGGACAAGCCCTCCCCCTTCATGCGTCTGGTCGATCAGATCAAGGGCGGCTCGCGGGTCAAGATCCAGGGGATCTCGGACGTCATGGTCCGCTATTCTCAGTGCTGCCAGCCCGTGCCAGGTGACGACGTGATTGGATACATCACGCGGGGGCGTGGGATATCCATACACCGGAAGGATTGCCCGAACATCCTCAACTTCGCCGATCATCCCGAGCGCCGCATCGAGATCGATTGGCAGACCGATCGCGCCCAGCGCTTCTTCGTCCGGCTTGTCACCGAAGGGACCGATCGGCGTGGGCTGCTCTCCGATATCGCCACGGCGATCACCAACACGGGGACCAACATCCAGAGCGCCGGTATCACGGGCATCGAGGGTGGCATGCGAGGTGAGTTCATCGTGGAGATCGAAGACCTCTCGCACCTGAACCGAGTGATGAAGTCGGTGCGCAAGGTCAAGGGCGTAACCAGCGTCGAGCGGCGCGAGAAGTTGGCCGATTCGAGCCTGCGCGCGGAGGGTGATTAGTGGCGAGCTATTGGCTGCTCAAGAGCGAGCCCAACGACTACTCGTACGCGGATCTGGAGCAGGAAGGCCGAACAGTGTGGGATGGGGTCGCCAACAATCTGGCCCTAAAGTACATGCGCCGGGTCGCGCCCGGAGATGAGGCGTTCTTCTATCACACCGGAAAAGAGAAAGCGATCGTGGCGATCGCCCGGGTCGAGACCAAGGCCTACCCCGATCCGGATGGGGATGACGAGCGACGCGTGGTCTTCGATCTAACGCCGCTTCGCCGTCTGGCACGACCGGTCACGCTGGATCAGATCAAGAAAAGCGGCGAATTCAGCGATTGGGAGCTCGTTCGGATGTCGCGCCTGTCGGTCATGCCCGTATCCAGGGAGGTCCGCTCGCGACTCCTCACGATGTCGAAGGGCTAGAGCGGGCTTCCCCGGGACCTCTTCCAGCTGTCTTGGGTGTAATAATAGTGTCCGACCCCGGCTTCCTGGCCGGATCGCCTTACTGTGGTTTGTAAGAGGAGACTACTAACAGAATGCGGGTTAAAGGGCGTGGGACCGAGCTGACCCAGCTCGACGACGTCTTTTCCGATCTCACGCGCGGACGCGGGCGCCTCGTGATCCTTGCTGGCGCTTCCGGCGTCGGTAAGACTGAGCTGGCGCGTGCCTTCTTGGAGCGTGTGGAAGAACGTGACCCCATGACGGTCGCGCTTCGCACTCGGTGTGTCGAGAAGCAGACCGCCTACCGGGCTTATGGCCCGCTCAGAGAGCTCGTCGCCTTGCTGGGAGGGGTCCGTCATGGACCGGCGCTGGCCACTCTGGTGGCCCATCAGGCGCCGGACTGGCTTCCCGGCTCACTCGCACCCCCCAGTCGGAACGCCCTCTTCGAGCAGTATATGTCGCTCTGGCGTGAGATCGCGAAGCAGCGCCGCGTGGTGCTGATGATCGACGACATCCAGTGGTGTGACCGCTCGTCGCTAGACCTGCTCGTCAGGCTTGGACACGCCTTGCCCAAGTTGCCGATTCTCGTCCTCGCTACCTATGAGGGGGGAGGGGCGGAGGGGAGCATCTCGCTCAGCGGGATGCGACGGCGCTTGGGAGCCAACGCGGTAGATTTCCAGGTGCGCGAGCTGGAGGAAGAGGCGATCCGCAGCGTGATCGAGCGCGTACTCGACGGCTCCGCAACGAAGGATCTCGGCGACCTCATCATTCCCCTGGCCCGTGGGAATCCTTTCTTCGCCGAGCAACTCGTCCGCTGGCTCGTGGAGCACCAGAAGCTGAGAAAGCGCCTCTTCCGCTACTCGGCATCCTCGCGCGATATGCCGCCGTCGGGGACGACCATCGACGCTCTCATCAGCGGCCGTCTCGAGACTATCGAACCCAACCTACGCTGGACGCTGGAAGCGGCGGCACTCAGCGGCTCCATCGTCGACTCCGCCGTGGTGGCTGGGCAGCTTGGACAGGAGGTGGATGCGGTGAGCGAACGGCTCCGCCAGGCTGATAGAGTCCACGGGTTCCTCGATGACGTGGGCGAGTACCAGTGGCTGGGAGGCGGTCGCTCCACGCGCTTCCAGTTCAAGCACCCACTCGTCCGACGCGCTTTCGCCGAACGCGTCACCGGCAAGCGCTTCGGTCACCTGATCAGCCGTGCCGCCGAAACGCTTCAGAAACTCGCTGGCCGGGGTGCCGACGAGATCGCCGACGAGATCGCCGGGCTCTATCTCCGTTCCGGCTTGAACGAGCCCGCCCGCGTCTGGTCGCTCAAAGCGGCGGACCTGACGGAAAGACTCTACGCCCCTTACGAGATGGAAGATTTCCTTCGCGCGGCGGCACGCCTCACTGACAACGAGCAGCAGCGCCTGCGGATCGAGAACCGCCTGGCTGGCACGTACGCTGCCACCGGGCGCGAACCCGAAGCCGAGAAGCTCTTCGAGCGCATCTGTGAGTCGGCGCGCGGTCTGGAAGACTACCGCACCGAGGTGGCCGCCGGGATCATGCTCGCCTGGCTCCAGATAGAGCGCGGTGTTCAGCCCACGCAGCTCGCAACGCTGACCGGCCATCTTGTCGATACATCGCGTAAGTCGGGCGAAGCCGACCAGCTGGTGTCGGCGCTCGACCTTGCCTGTGTAGTGGCCGAGCGCGTGGGGCGCGCCGAAGAGGCCCTGCTGATGGCCGAGGAAGCCTTGCACGTTGGGAAAGGCTCCGGCAACCCCGAATTGCTCGCCCAGGCGGCGTACCGACTCGCCCGAGTCCAGATATCGTGGGGCGATCCCAGCGAAGGGAAGCAGCTGGCCGAGACCGCGCTCGATGCTTTCGGAGAGGTGAACGCACCGGATGGTGTCGTGGCCTGCCACGATCTCCTCGGTCTGGCGGCGTTCAGAGCCGGCCAGTGGGATGATGCTCTGCACCACTGGACTTCGGCACTCAGCCGACTCGAGGTCGCCGGAGTACCGGAGCAGAAAGTTGCAATGCAGACTAACATCGCGGAGTTGCGCACTTTCAAGGGCAGCTTCGACGAAGCGCGCGACCTCTATAATACAGCGCTCCGTCTTGCCGACGAACTGGAAGACCAGTCGCTCGTCCTCAGGTGCCGCGCCGGTCAGGCGCGCCTCGAGTTTGAGCGAGGGAATTATGCCAAGGTCCTCGAGCTGACGGAAGCGATTCGCAAGGATCTGCCGGAGAGTGGAGCCTGGCGTGAAGACTTCCATACGACGGCCGTCCGCGCCCTGTCCTATCTCGAGTTGGGCGATGAGCTACAGTTGTGGCAAGAAGCGGCGCGGCTCGAACAGCTCTATCAGGGTAGGGGGGGGTGGTTCGAGCGCCGCGCCGAAGGAGATGCGGTGCGCATTCGCGTCATCGACCTCGATTCCGATTCATGGCTGGTCGGCATGGTCGCCGATCAGGGCCTGGGCGAGACCGCCGACAAAGATCTCTATGGCGAAGGGTTCCTTCAATATCACCGGGCGATCACGGTGCGAGCCGAGCCTGCGGACGCCCGCAAGGCGGCAGAACGTGCCGAGGAAATATTCGCGATGCTGGGTGCGGAGCCGATGTTGAAGCGAACGCGAGAGTTGCTGGCGGAGCTGCCGACGGAAGCGGCGGCGGCTCCGGATTGGGAGAGCGACGACGATCGAATATCGGACGAGAAACTCGACAGTTGGTTCGATAGCTTTGAAGGCTGAATCCCGAGCCCCATTCGATCTCCGGCTTCCCTTCGAGCCCACCGGAGATCAACCGTCCGCCATCGACGAGCTGATCGAGGGTCTGGAGCGCGACGAGCGCCGCCAGACCCTGATGGGGGTCACCGGCTCGGGAAAGACCGTCACGATGGCCGGGGTCATCGCCCGTTGGGGCCGCCCGGCCCTGGTGATGAGTCACAACAAGACGTTGGCTGCCCAGCTGTACGGCGAGCTGAAGCAGTTCTTTCCTAGCAACGCCGTCGAATATTTCATCTCCTACTACGATTACTACCAGCCCGAGGCGTACGTCCCACAAACCGACACCTATATCGAAAAGGATGCCTCCATCAACGAGGATATCGACAGACTGCGATTGCGAACGACGTCGAGCCTCATGGAGCGCGACGACGTCATCGTCGTGGCATCCGTCTCGGCGATATACGGTCTGGGTGATCCGCGCGAGTACCGCGATCTGCTTGTCCTCCTCGAGCGCGGCCAAGCTATCGGTCGCGATGAGATGCTCGGCGCGCTGATCGATATCCAGTACAACCGCAACAACTACGAGTTCAAGCGCGGCAACATCCGGGTGCGCGGTGATGTGATCGAGGTATTCCCCGCCTATGAAGAACAGGCCGTACGTATCGAGCTCTGGGGAGATGAGATCGATCGGCTGACCAAGATCGATCCGCTGACCGGCGACATCATCGCCGAGCTCGATCGCGCCGCGATCTATCCGGCGACCCACTACGCCATCGGGCCCGACTCAGTGGAGCGCGCTATCGTCAGCATCAAGCAAGAGCTTGTGGAGCGCCTCTCCCAACTGCGCAGAGAGGGACGAACACTCGAGGCGCAGCGGCTCGGGCACCGTACACGTTATGCCCTCGAGATGCTACGTGAGATGGGCTTCTGCTCGGGAATCGAAAATTACTCGCGGCACTTTGCCGGCCGCGAGCCCGGCGAGCGGCCCGCCTGCCTTCTCGACTATTTCCCCGACGACTTCCTCCTCTTCGTCGACGAGTCCCACGTGAGCATTCCCCAGATCGGGGCGATGTACGCGGGGGACCGATCGCGTAAGCAGACTTTGGTGGACTACGGTTTCCGACTACCCAGCGCGCTGGACAATCGACCGCTTCGCTTCGATGAGTGGGAGGGCATGGTTTCCCACGCCGTATTCGTTTCGGCGACGCCCAGCGATTACGAGCTGGAATGCTCCCGCGGAATTGTTGTCGAGCAGATCATTCGGCCCACAGGATTGATCGACCCAGAGATCGAGATACGGCCGGTGCGCGGTCAGGTCGATGACCTCATCGCCGAGATCCGCGAGCGCGCGGACCGCGGTGAACGGGTTCTCGTCACTACCCTCACCAAACGGATGTCGGAGGATCTCACCGAGTATCTCCTCGGTGTAGATATCCGCGTGCGTTATATGCACTCGGATATCGATGCGATCGAACGAGTCGAGATACTTCGTGGACTCAGGCTGGGCCACTTCGATGTCCTCGTCGGCATCAACCTGTTGAGGGAAGGGCTCGATCTGCCCGAAGTGTCCCTGGTGGCGATCCTCGATGCCGATAAGGAGGGCTTCCTCAGATCCGACACGAGCCTCATCCAGACCGTCGGCCGGGCGGCACGCAACGAGCGTGGCAAGGCGATCATGTACGCCGATCGCGTCACGGGCTCGATGCAGCGCGCGCTTGATGAGACCAACAGACGTCGTGATATCCAGGCGCGCCACAACCGGATACACGGGATCACGCCCCGCTCGATCCGCAAGTCGGTGGATGAGGTCATGCGCTCCACCGCTGTCGCCGACGCGCGAATCGATCCGGCCGCAAAGACCGAATCGGTACAGAGACTACCCGGGCTCGACCCGCAGGAGCTCATCGCCGATCTGACCCGCGAGATGGAGCAGGCGGCGGAAGCTCTGGATTTCGAGACAGCGTCGCGCCTCAGGGACCAGATCTTCGACATCCGAGCCCAGATCGAGACGGGCCGGTCGCGGGAGAAGCCCAACAGAGGTCTCCCGAAATGAGCCCCGATTCCGTTGCGCCTCGCGAGCTGCGAGAGCCGGAGCTGGTCGAATGGGGTGAACGGATCGGCTCCGAGCTTCCACCCCCGCTGTGGATCGCGCTATACGGCCCGCTCGGCGCCGGTAAGAGCGTCCTCGCCCGGGCCGTCATCAGAGGGGCGGGCATCAGCGGTCACATCCCCTCGCCCAGCTTCACCCTCGTCCAGAGCTACCACAGCCCGCGCGGCTTCGAGATCAGCCATGTCGATCTATTCAGGTTACGAGCCGGGGACAGGCTGGGTCCGCTTGGCTGGGAGGATCTGCTCGCGGCGGACGGATTCGTGTTAGTGGAGTGGGCGAACCGGGCGGGGAAGGAGTTGCCGGCCAGCCGCTGGGAAGTGAATCTTGATTACGGCGTCAGTCCCGAGACGCGGAAGGTTCACCTGGCTCGCCTCGGCGAAGCCCCACAATTGCTGAGCTGGTGAGCGAATCGAACCAGAGTCCTGAGCATGAGACGCCCGGCGGCCAGGTCTGGCTCGCCGTCGAGACGGCGACGCCGGTAGGCTCCGTAGCGTTATGGCGCGATGGCTTCGCGCTGGAGCTCACGCTGCGCATCCAGGGCACGCACTCGGAGCGACTCCTTCCCGCCCTCGACTACGCTCTCACCACGGCGGGAGTGGCGCCGGAGCAGGTCGGTTGCCTGGTCGTCGGCTCCGGGCCGGGATCGTTCACAGGAGTGCGCATCGCCGCGTCGATGGCGAAAGGCTGGGTTATGGCGCGAGGTGCCGAACTCTATGCATACTCCAGCTTGCTGGCTCTCGCTGCGGGAGCTGGCGCCAGCGGGCTTGTGTGCGCGCTATTCGATGCCCGGCGCGCCGAGGTCTACTCCGCTTGTTATGAGTTTGGGCCGGTAGGATTCGAAACGCTCGTGCGGCCAGGCGCCAGGCGCCTGGACGAGATGCTGGACGAGCTGCTGGATCGAGGTATGATCCCCACCTTCACCGGTGAGGGAGCTCTGGTCTACGCTGAAGCCATCCGGCGTCGCTTTCCCGCTGCCCGGGTGCTGCCGGAGCACATTGGAGTCCCCAGGGCCAGTAGCTTGCTGTGGCTGCGCGGCGTCGCCCCGGAGCTGGGGCGGGTCGAAGCTCCGGGGGTGTGGGAGCCGGAGTACGTGCGCGACTGGACGGTGCCGGAGGAACGGAAGCCAGGATGAACGCTGTCAAGCCGCTGCTCGATCCAGATATTCGCCCCATGGGCGTGAACGATCTCGACCGCGTCTCGGCCATCGAACGTTCGTGCTTCTCGACTCCCTGGAGCCGGAATACCTTCAACAACCTGCTGAACCGTCGCGACTCGGATCTCTGGGTGGCCGCGGTCGACGGCTCGGTCGTGGGCTACGCTGTGGTCTGGTTCGTCGCCGAGGAGGCGGAGTTGGGCAACCTGGCGGTGATGCCGGGCTGGCGCGGCCGCGGTCTGGGTCGCCAGCTGCTGGCTCAGTCGATCGCCGTCGCCAGCGAACAGGAGACCTCGCGAATCTATCTGGAGGTGAGGCCGAGCAATCTGGCGGCTCAACAGCTCTACGAGAGCCGGGGTTTCATCGTTGTGGGCCTCAGACGGCGCTATTACAGGGCCCCCGTGGAGGATGCGCTGGTGATGTGTCTGGAGTTGGACGCGTCGGCTACCTAGTATCTGCTGGAGGAAGAAGCCCCTAGCCGCTGCGTTGACAATAATTTGAGGCTCGGGTATAATCTTATCGGTGTCTGAAGTCTGCATTTTGACACCAATCTCCCGCCGGAGGAAGAACATGTCGCGCAGCGTGAACAAAGCGATGATTATCGGTAACCTGGGCAGCGATCCTGAGGTCCGCACCACGTCGGGCGGCTCGCGGGTGGCCACTCTGTCCATTGCCACCAGTCGTCGCTGGACCAGCAAGACCGGTGAGCAACAGGAAGACACGCAATGGCACCGGGTCGTGATCTGGAACAAGCTGGCCGAGGTCGCCGAGCAGTATCTGAAGAAGGGCGATCGAGTCTACGTGGAAGGGCGAATCCAATATCGCCAGTGGGAAGACCAGAATGGTCAGACTCGCTACACCACAGAGATCGTGGCGAGCGAGCTGGTGATGTTGGGTAATCGTGGGGACGGCGCAAGCCCGGAATACCAGAAGGCGCCGACTTATGGGGGTGAGGACTATGAAGATTTCCCGGCGGACAAGCTCGAGGAGAGTGACGATCTCCCGTTTTAAGCACCTTCTTACCGTCACCGCCATGCTGCTGGTGGCTCTACTGCCTGAAGCCCTCCCCCTTCAAGCTCAAGAGCAGCAGCAGCAACAGCAGACCCAAGAAGGCCGGCAGCGGCACATAGTGCGTACCGGTGATACGCTTTGGGATCTTGCCGAGTTCTACCTGACCGATCCGTTCCTCTGGCCCGAAATCTATCGCCTCAACACGATGGTGATCGAGGACCCGCACTGGATATATCCGGCCGAGGAGTTGCTGCTGCCAGGTGCTGGCGACATCGGTCGAGTAGTTCCGGGCGAAGGCGAGGTCGTCGTCCGTCCTCCCGAGCCGGATGAAGGACCGGGAGCGATTCCGGTGGAGGTGCAAGAGGCACCGACGATTTTTGTCGCTCGTGAGCTATCGAGAAGAACGCTGACCTATCAGCGGGTGCCGCCTCCGCCACCTGTCGCCGTCAGCCGCTACGACTATTACCGCAGCGGTATTCTGATTCCACTCGATGAGCTGGGGCCGCACGGGGAGGTAGTCGAGCCGGCGACGGCGCGATCGACGGTCAACATCCTGGGAAACTACCTCGACATCTCCCGCTACTCGAGGTTGTATGTCAGCCATCCGGGTGGAGAGGCGCCGCAGCTGGCTGACCAAATGTTGCTCTATCGCGTCGATCGTGAGATCAAAGGATACGGGCACGTGATCGTGCCCACCGGGCTGGTGACGGTCGTGGATGTTCATGACGACGTCTCGACGGTCGTGGTGACGGAGCTCTACGAGCAGGTCAAGATCAGTGATTATGCCGTCCTGGCGGAGCCCTTTGATACGAGACCCGGCGTGGTAGCCGAACCGGTTGCCACAGGACCCTCGGCCGAGCTGGTAGCGCTGATGGTCGATCAAGCGGTTCCGTCGGTCGAAGACATCATCTTCATCGATATTGGGCGTGATCAGGGGGTTGTCGAAGGCGATGAGTTCGAGATCTATGCCCCAGAGCGCCAGACACGGGCTGGCTACCAGCTTCCCGCGGAATACGTGGCCACGGCCCGAGCGATCCGTACCACAGAAGAGACCACGACCCTGAGGGTCACGGCGCAGAGACACCCGGCCATCGGCGTGGGTCTTCCGGTGAGGTTGATCGCCAAGATGCCTTCGTCCTAGGCGCAAACACATTCCTCACTCCTTCAGACCGGCCAGCCTCGCGCTGGCCGGCCTAGTTTCCGCCCCCCAGCTCCCTATATTCCTTTCACATGCTTATCGTCGCGTACGGAGGCGCCGCGGTACTCTATTTGGCGGCGTCGCTAAGGTATGTCAGAGACTTCGTCCGCGCGCAGCCCGGCGGCTCCAGGGTTGCCTCGGCTGCTCTCACTGCAGGCGTGCTTCTCCATCTGGTCGGAGTCGCGCTCTATACAGTCCGTTATGGTGAGTTGCCGCTGGTCGGGCTCGGGCCCTCTCTAGCTACCCTTTCCTTGCTCATCGCTCTGGCGCTTCTCGGTCTGGAGTTCCTCTCCAGCGTCCAGGCGCTCGGTCTGGTTCTCGCTCCCATCACTTTCCTCGTGCTCGCCTCGGCAACCCTCGCCGGCATTGAGCCGGCTGGGTCCGTCACCACTTTTCGCGGCACCTGGCTGGCGCTCCACATCTCGCTTAGCTTCATCGGCTACGCTGGCTGGGTCGTCGCCGCCGCCGCCGCCTTCATGTATCTCCTCCAATTCCGCGAGCTGAAGCACAAGCGCCTGGGAAGTGTCTTCCGTTTCTTCCCGGCGCTCGAGATCCTTGATCAATTGAACCGACGATCGATGATCGCCGGCTTCGCCGCGCTGAGTCTGGGGATCTTGCTCGGTGTGGCTTGGTCGGTCCGCTTCGAGCCCGGCTCCTTCTGGGGGAGTTTCAAGGTGGTCTGGGGCCTGATCAGCTGGGCGCTCATGCTGGCCGCCTTATCGATGCGTTTCGGTGAGCGGCGCAGCAGCCGACAGGCGGCGTTCTGGAGCGTCACCATGTTCGGCCTGGTCTTCTTGACCTACCTGGTGCTGAAGTTGATGGGACCGCAGGCGCGGTTCTTCCTCTGATGTCTTTCGCTGTCATCGGCCTTAGCCACCGAACCGCGCCGGTCGAGGTTCGCGAACGCTTCACGTTCTCATCAAAGGAAGTGCCGGCCGCGCTCGTCGACGCGCTCCGCGATGATGCCGTGCGCGAGGTGGTCCTCCTCTCTACCTGCAACCGCACGGAGCTTTACCTGTTGCTCAGCGATCCGGAACACAGCCTTCTCGGAGCAGCAGACCTGCTTATCGAGCATGCCGGGCCTCTCCCCCAAGCGCCCGAAACCTACCTGTACACCCGTCGCGGTGCCGACGTGGTTCGCCACCTCTACCGAGTCACCGCCGGGCTCGATTCGATGGTTCTGGGTGAAGTCCAGATCCAGGGGCAGGTACGCGAGGGCTATGAGATCGCCCGCGGGCTCAGCGGCGAGCGACAGGCCGTGAGATCGATCTTCAACCGCCTTTTTCAGTCGGCGCTCTCCGTCGGCGGGCGGGTGCGTACCGATACCCGACTTTCGGAGGGGGCGGCCTCCATCCCTTCGGTCGGCGTCGAGCTCGCCAAGAAGATCTTCGGCTCGCTGAGCGGCAAACGCGGCATGGTGCTCGGTGCTGGCGAAATGAGCGAGCTGACGGCACGAACGCTGGTGGACGAAGGCCTGAGTGCGCCAATCGTGGCCAGCCGTAGCTATGAGAAGGCGCAGGTGCTGGCCGAGAGCATCGGAGGAGAAGCGATCCCGTACTCCGAGCTCTGGAACCGGCTCGAAGGTGTCGACATACTGATCACATCGACCTCCGCCCCGCATCCCGTCATCACCGCCGAAGAGTTTCGACGTGCGATGCCCAGGTTGCGGAAGTCGCTTCTCATCGTCGATATCTCGGTACCACGCGATGTAGAGCCGGAGGTCGGCCAGCTGCGTAACGTATTCCTCTACAGCATAGACGATCTGGAGCAGATCGTTAAAGCCAACCACGAGAGGCGCCGGGACGAGATACCGAAGGCGGAAGAGATCATCGCCGAGGCAGTCGATGAGTTCTGGCGCTGGCGAGCTGGCCTGAAAGCGGTACCGATCATCAAGGAGCTGCGAGGGCGCGCAGAACTGGTGAGGCGTGCTGAGTTCGAGAAGGCGATCTCTCGGTTCGGCAACATCACACCCGAAGACCGGGAACGGATCGAGCGGCTCACGCGCAGCATGCTTCAGAAGCTATTGCATGAGCCCACGGCCCGGCTGAGGAAAGCCGCCGAGAACGGGAGCGACCTCGATTTGCTGGCAGCCATCCGCTACCTACTGGGACCGAAAGACGATGGGGAAGAAGGAGAGGACTGAGGGCAGGTCAGTCCTGGTCACGGGCGGCGCCGGATTCATCGCCTCGCACGTCGCCGAGGGGTATCTGGAGCGTGGATGGTCCGTGACGATCGTGGACGATTTGTCGTCTGGCAAGAAAGAGAATCTCCCCGCGGATGCGTACTTCGTCGAGATGGACATTTGCGACGATCGGTTGATCGACCTCTTCCGGGAACGGGGCGGCTTCGATCTCGTTAATCATCACGCGGCGCAAATAGACGTCCGCACCTCTGTCTCGAAACCTGTGCTCGACGCCCGGATAAACGTCCTCGGTCTGCTCAACGTTCTCCAGGGCGCCCTCGAGTACGGAACGCGACGTGTCGTCTTCGTCTCCTCGGGTGGCGTCGTCTACGGGGATGCCAGCGAGCGCCCCATCCCCGAGACGGCCACCAAGCAACCGGAATCCCCTTACGGAGTGAGCAAACTCGCCGGCGAGTACTACCTGAGGGCCTTGGGGGGCCTTCACGGCTTGGAGTATGTCGCCCTCCGTTACTCCAATGTCTACGGCCCGCGGCAGGATCCTCATGGCGAAGCCGGGGTAGTGGCAATATTCTCGCGCTGTTTGATGGAAGGCCGGCCGATCACGATCTTCGGCGATGGCGAGCAGACCCGGGACTATGTGTACGTTGGGGACGTCGTCAGGGCCAACATGGTGGTGTCGGAGGCCGAGATCGGGGGAGAGCGCCGCATCGATGATCCGGCCTTCAACGTGGCCACGGGTCGCGAGACGAGCGTCAACGAGCTCGCCGCCGTGATGATGGAAACGACGGGGCGCCAGGTCCCGATCGAGCGGGCGCCCGCCCGCAGGGGCGAGCTGCTCTGGAATAGTCTCCGCTGTGACAAGCTAAAGAACCTCGGTTGGGGTGTGGAGGTGGATTTGAAAGAGGGACTGGCCAGGACCTACCGGTCGATCGCCGGGATCGAGGCATGAACGCGTTGCTGGCCGCGACGGTTCAACAGCAGCCGCTCCCGCGTACCTTGTGGGAGATGGCGGCAGGCGCCACGATCGCCACCAAGGTGATCCTTCTCGTTTTGCTCGCCTTCTCGCTGCTCTCCTGGATACTGATCCTCTGGAAATTTACTCAGTTCCGGCTGCTTCGCAGCGTCGAGAAAGAGTTCCTCGATCAAGTCGCGGAAGCGAAACAGCTCGATGAGGCTTACCGGGCGGTGATCGCGCTCCCAGACTCCCCCTACCTGCGTCTATTTCGCCGCGGCATGAGCTTCTTCTCCGGGCTGAAGCCGAAGTCGTCCAATCCAGACGCCGGGTTATCGGCGGCCCAGGTCGAGACGCTGCGGCTCGTTCTGGAGAAGGAGCAGGTGGCGGAACGCGTTAACCTTGCACACGGCCTCCCAGGGCTCGCCAGCATCGCCACCGTGAGTCCGCTATTGGGTCTCATGGGTACCGTGGTCGGGGTAATCAATGCCTTCGTTGGGATCTCGGTGCAGGGTAGCGCCAACATCACCGCCGTCGCCCCGGGTATCGCCGAGGCGCTGATTACGACGGTGACCGGGCTGGCGGTCGCAATACCCGCGGTATTGGGTTACAACTACTTCGCGAACCGGCTGTCCGTCTTCGAAGGGGAGCTCGAAGGTTTCGCCCATGAATTCATCGGTGCCTTGGCCAGGGAGGGGAAGATCTGATGGCGCGGCGCTCGCGTAGAGGCCCATCTCTGCAGCTTTCCGCTGACATCAACCTGATCAACCTGGTGGATGTGGCCTTTACCCTTCTCATCATCTTCATGATCACCGCTCCGATCCTTCAGGGGGGTGTAGAGATACAGGTGCCGAGAGCCGAAGTGGCTCCGCTCCCTGCCAGCGATGTGATCGTCGTGTCAATCGATCGTGAAGGGGCGATCTACATAGACGATGTGCCGGTGACGTTTGACGAGTTCAGGGCGACGATCACCGACCTCTGGAATCAGAAGGGGACGCCGCCGGTTTATGTCCGGGGCGATGAAGCGGCAAGTTACGGCACCGTACTCAAAGTGATCGCCGGGCTCAAGGCGGCGGAGATCGATGCAGTGGGGTTGATCGCCGAGCCAGAGATCCGCAGGCGACGCTGACGATGGCACGGATCAGCACTGAGCGGAAGCCGCGCGACATCGGCGATGGACTGCCGCCGGGCGCCGTGGTGGGGTCGATGACAATCCACAGCCTGATCCTGCTGTTTCTCGGCTGGGGAGCTACCCGGGTGACCCTGCCCGATGCACCCCTCGTTTACCGTGTGGAGCTGGTCGCTGCTCCCAGCCAGGTGTCGGCCCGGCCGGTACCCGCACCGAAGCGACAGAAACCGCCGGAGCCAGAGCCAAAGAAGAGTAAGGTTCCAGAGACGGTCCCTGCGGTGACGAAGAAGCCGAAGAAGTCGGCGAAGCCGGAGGAGACGAAGCAAGAAAAGAGTGTGCCGGAAGAGGCCGTGGTGGCGGCCGCGGCCGCGGCTGCTCCGAACGAATCGAAGCAAGGTGATGTGGCGGAGCCGGTTCGCCTCGAAGGTGCGGCTTTCCCTTATCCGGACTACCTCGCGAACATCATCCTTCAAATCAAGCGGCACTGGCGGCCGCCCACGGCAGGAAGAGGATTGAAGGCCGAGTTGGCGTTCACGATTATGCGCGACGGTTCGGTCATAAACGTTCAGTGGGTCCAGCGCTCCGGAAGTTTGGTGTTCGATCTCGAAGCCAGGGGTGCTATCGAGACCGCGGGACTCCGCGAGGCGTTTGGGCCGCTCCCGCAAGGCTATCCGTCGGATCAACTGAGGGTGTCGTTTTTCTTCGACCCGACGCGGTACTGATACTTGAAAGAATCAGCGATGAAGTTTGATACGACGAGTTCGATCGGCCCGGGCGGTCCAGGCCTATGGGCTCGTGCCATCGCCTGGGGCATGTTGTTTACGGTGATGCATTTCGGTCTTGCTGTCGCGCCCTTACCCGCTCAGGTGCGCGACAGCATCCCTACCGATGTGCGCGTCGGGATCGTTTACCAGCCGGCGTTCCGTCCCGGGATCGTCGTCCCGGTGATGGCCGCGGATATCGGACTCGAACCCGTTGCGGATAGCGCGCGCGCCATCCTCCGCCGCGATTTCGACTATAGCGACCGGCTCCAGATAATGTCGGCTGGAGATAGCGTCCCCAGCGACGGGCCCATCAACTACAGGCTCTGGGACGAGCTGGGTGCGGTCTGGCTACTCGTCGGCGCCCTCGAGGGAACCCCGGACGCTCCCATCCTGCGTCTGTCTCTCCACGACGTGGTCTTCGAGATTCTTCAGCAGGTCCGTGCTTACGAGCTGCCGCCTCTGCGCCACCCCGCTTTCCGGGTGGCCATCCATCGCGCCTCCGATCATGTCGTTCGTTGGGCCACCGGAAGTGCTGGCATCGCGGCCACGCGCATCGCCTATGTTGACAGGCTGCAAGACGGATCCGAGATCTGGACGGTGGATGCCGATGGGTTCAATGCCCGGCGCCTCACCGGAGATGGGTCAATCGCCCTCTCCCCGTCCTGGGCGCCGTCGGGAACTAGGATCGCTTATATGTCCTATGAGTCGGGCGATCCATCGATCCACGAATACGATCTGGCCACCGATCGCTCGACGATCAAGGTCGATCGGCCCGGCCTCGACATGACACCCGCCTATTCGCCGGATGGCACCCTGCTCGCCTTCGCAGCCACGGTCGATGGGCGTACCGAGCTCTACACCTACGACCTCATCGATGATTGTTGCCCGCAGAGGATGACTTTTGCCCGCTTCTCGAACTCGCTCTCACCCTCCTTCTCGCCCGACGGCCAGTGGCTCGCTTTCAATTCCGATCGTTTAGGGCAGCTCCATATATTCGTCAAGAAGGTCGGTGAGGGAGCGGCTCGCCTCGTCACTCCTTACATCTACGACCGCAGCGTCCACAACGCCGGGCCCGACTGGTCGCCCATCGGGGATCGCATCGCCTTTCATGGACGCGTCGGCGGCGTTCCCGAGATCTTCACCGTGGCCCCCGATGGCAGCGGGCTGCGACAGCTCACCCAGGACGGGCGAAACGAGGATCCAAGCTGGGCGCCCGACGGTCGCCATATCGTGTTCGCTTCCACACGCTCGGGCGGCGCCGGGCTCTGGGTGCTCGATGTCGTCAGCGGTCGCATCCGCCTGCTGGCTCGCGGTCGCGACGCCCGCTTGCCTGACTGGTCCGGTCGCATAGATTCCCAACCATCTATTTCCACCAACTCTGAAGTTGCGGAGACCAACGGTCAGAACCCTTAAGGGAGAGGTCATGGTGCGCATGTCGAGTCGGAAAATCAGCGGGTGGTTCAGCCCAATAGCCCTTGCCTTGGTCGTTTCAGCCTGCGGCGGTAGCCCGCAGCCGGAGCCGGAGCCGGAGCCCGAGCCCGAACCTCAGGTTCAGGAGGAGAGCGCTGAAGACATTGCGGCCCGTGAGGCCGAGGAAGCGCGTCGGCGCGAGGAAGAGGAGCGCGCCCGCCTCGAGGCCGAGCGCAGCCGTGTGATGTCGGTCCTGGTCGAACGCGTGCACTTCGACTTTGACAAGTCCGATATCCGCAGCGATGCGGAGCCCATCCTCCAGCGCAAAGTGAGCGCGCTGCGTGAGCATCCGGGGATCCAGATCCGGATCGCAGGCAACTGCGACGAGCGCGGATCGAACGAGTACAATCTTGCCCTTGGTCAGCGGCGATCCGAGGCAGTCAGGCGTTACCTGCTGAGTTATGGCTTGGATCCAGACCGCTTCACTACGATCAGCTACGGTGAAGAGCGGCCGCTGGATCGGACTTCGAGCGAGGAAGCTTGGGCGATGAACCGGCGCGCCGATTTTGACGTCACAGACGCTGGCAGCTTGGCGAGCGACTAGTACGGAATGAAGTCGCTCCGTCTCGCTTCAGTAGTCAGCCTGATCGCTCTTGGTGGCGGAGCCTGCGCCACCAAGAGCGATATCGACCGCCTCGGCGGCGAGATCGCCGGGATGCAGATACGCCAGGATTCTCTCATTCGCTTGCTCACTTCTGTCGACGAAGGTTCGGTCCTCGCCGCGCTGGCAGAGGAGCAGTCGATGATTCTGGCGAGCCGCGCCGACCTCCAGCGGCAGCTCAACGACATGGAGCGGCAGCTCGTGCAGATCCAGGCGCTTCTGGGGCAGAGCCAGATCGTGCTTCAACAGCTAAGCGAGCAGACGGAAAGCCGCCCACTGGCCGGTCTCGAGGCCGACTCAGCCGGCGAGGGCGCTATGAACCCCGCAGTTGCGGCAGCCGGAGCCGCGGGGGCTGCCCTTGGAGCAAGAAACCCGGCAGCTCAGGCGAGCGCTGGGCGGACCGACGAACCCGCCGTGCTTTATCGTGCGGTGATGGAGCAATTCCGGCGCGGCGCCTATGACACATCGAAGACCGGGTTCGTTGAGTTCCTGAGCAACTATCCCGCCGACGAGCTGGCACCCGATGCGCAGCTGTACCTGGCCGAGTCCTATCGCGAGCTGGGCGACTGGCAACAAGCGATACGCAACTACGAGCGGGCGGTGCAGCTCTATCCCAATTCACGAATCGCTCCCACGGCCTTGTACAAGGCCGGCCTGCTTCTACGCGAGCAGGGAAACAAAGACCAGGCTTGCGAGTATTTTATGCGTGTGCTCGCAGGATATCCGAGGAGCGATGAAGCCCGGCTCGCAGACGACCAGAGAAGCCGGCTGAGCTGCTAGGCCCAAGCTCGGCCTCCTGGTGGCCGGGCGACATCCTTCCCATGCGCTGTCCATATTGCGGTAAGACGAATAACCGCGTGATCGACTCCCGCGCCAGTCGCGAGGGGAGCGCTATCCGCCGTCGGCGCCACTGCGACGTCTGCAGTTCGCGATTCACGACTTATGAGCGGATCGAACGCAGACCGCTCTCGATCAGGAAGAGGGACAAGAGCACTGAGCCGTTCGATCGCCACAAGTTGATCCGCGGTCTCCAGGTGGCTTGCGCGCGACGGCCCGTTGAGTTGGAGCAGATCGAGGAAATCGCAGACGAGATAGAGGAGATCGTCGACAAGGCCGGCGCCGGTGAGGTCGAGAGCGATCTTATCGGCCAGCTTGTCATGGAGAGGTTGAGAGCCATCGATTCGGTCGCTTACGTACGCTTCGCCTCCGTCTATCGCAATTTCCAAGATACGGAGGAGTTCATGGACGCAGTGCGAGCCGTGGCCGAAAGCCGTGGGTATGATGCAGCACAGCTCGAACTGCTGGAAACGGTTCTCTCTGATGAGCGCAAAGGTCGCCGTTCGCGAAAGGAACGGGAGTAGATCAGATGGCAGCATCCGCGCCCGTGGAGGGTGCCCGCAAAGAAAAGCCTGCCGCAGAGATGCCATTCCTCGATCACCTCGAGGAGCTTCGTTGGCGCCTGATCTGGATCGGGGTCGCTGTCTTGGTAGCCTCGATCATCGGGTTCTTCATCGTCACGAAGCTCGACGTCATTGGTCTGCTCAAGCGACCCATAACTCCGCTCATACCCGGCGGATTGCTGCAGTTCACCAGCCCGACGGAACCGATGGCCGTGACGCTCAAACTATCGCTGGTTATCGGTATAATCCTCGCCGGACCGATCATAGTCTACCACACCTGGGCGTTCCTATCGCCGGCTCTGTTCGCACACGAAAAGAAGGCCGTCGTCCCTGCCGTCATCGGTGGTTTCTTGCTCTTCCTTACTGGCGGAGCGATGGCGTATTTTGTCGTGCTGCCCCTCGGCCTGCGATTTTTGCTTGGCTTCCAAACTCAGGCCCTCAATCCCATTATCACCATCGGCGAGTACCTGAAATTTGCAACGCGCCTGATACTCGCCTTCGGTTTTATCTTTCAGCTACCGCTCGTTTCCGTTCTGCTCGCCGCGCTTGGCCTGATCGATTCAGGCACGCTGAAGAAGTTTCGCCGCCACGCCCTCGTGGGCGTAGCCGTCCTCTCGGCGATCCTAACGCCCGCCGACGTAGGTACGATGCTCATGATGATGGGACCGCTCGTTTTGCTGTATGAGATTTCCATCCTACTCGTCGCCCTCATGGGGCGACGCAGGAAGTCGTCGGAGAACCCTGCCTGATCGGCGGGGGTGGACCCACCCCGGCGCCGGCTTGGCAACTCTCTTCGCAGCGGGCTTGCTGATAGCGGCCCCGCGGCCGGTTACCGCATCGGCCGCGGGCGCCGATCTGGCGGGTCTCATCGTCTTTCAGGACACGACGGTCGTTACCGATAGCACCCGGCTGCAGCGTTTGATGCGCGGCCGCGCCCGGCGCGACAGTTTGACTCGTCGGGCGCGGGTAGCTGACGGTGACACGCTGCAAGAGGCAGGGCTGCCTTTCCCAGAGCCCGATTCGATCATGCGGGCGCTGATGCGCCGACAGGGTTATCGACCTGTATTCTATCAAGGCGACACACTGCGGCTCGTGCCGAGTGAAAATTCCATCCACATCAACGAGCGCGCATTCTTGAGACGGGAGGGAGATCAACTCTACGCGGACTCGGTCGTCTATAACAGCGACACGCGCTACATGGTCGCGTTCGGTAGATCGAAGCTCATCGACGCCAAGGGACAGGAGATGGTGAGCGAGAAGGGCCCGTTTTTCTACAACACCGACCGGCACTTGGGTACGGTGGTTGGAGGGAAGACTAAATGGAGCATATGGAACGTCGAGGGCAACTTCACGCTCGAAGGATCGGACACGCTTTGGGTGAATCACGGCATCTTCACATCGTGCGAGAACCCTGAGCCCCACTATTATTTTCAGGCCGGCCGCATGAAGTTGATCTTCAACAAGATCGTTGTTGCCTGGCCAGTGAAGCTCTACTTCGGCGATACTCCGGTGTTCTGGTTCCCGTTCTTCGCGCAGGATATTCGTCAGGGGCGCCACAGCGGAATCTTGACTCCACGCTTCGGGGTGAATGATATCTTTCGCCAGGATAGGGACTATAGACGCCACATCTCGAACGTGGGTTACTATTGGGCTATCAATGATTATATGGACGGCCAGCTCGCGATCGATTGGTGGAGCGAGACGTGGTTCCGCATCGATACGTTCTTCCGTTACAATTGGCGCAGGAAGTTCATGACCGGCCGCTTTGGGTTTTCTCGCTTCCTTTTGCCGGACCGTCGAAGGGAAACGTCGCTCGTTTGGAATCACAGTCAGAAGTTCGGCGAGCGAGCCAATCTTCGCGCCTCCGTCCAATTCGTTTCGAGCACCCAGTTCGAGCGTGAAAACGAGTTCAACCCGGAACGTCTGACCCAACAGATCCGCTCCAATATCGGGTTCACCCGGCGCTTTGATTGGGGGAACCTCAACCTCAGCGCCGAGCGCATTCAGCCGCTGACCGAAGGAGAGCAGACTGTCTTCGATCTGCCTCAACTCTCGGTGACGCTCAACCCTATCCGATTGACCCGAGCACGCACTCCCCTGGAGAAACGCTGGTATCATGGCCTGACGCTGACTGGGAATGGCAGCTTCAACAACCGATCGCTCGATAATCCGGACGGGCCCGATCAGTCGCTGCTCACCAGTTCGCTATCCACCGGACTGACCTTGGGCCGTCTCCGCTGGAGCGGCAGCGGCGCCTACCGCGAGGACAGGACCGACGCGCCCGACACTCTGATCGTCCCCATCGATACGATGATCGTGAACGGTGATACGATCACCGCCGATACGATGGTTCTCGGCCCTGACATCCTCAACGGGCTCCTGGCCTGGTCCTCCGGTTTCGGCTACAACATCAATCTCATCGGGTCGACCACCCTGACTCCGGGACTCTCGCTAGACGGGAGTTTCTTTCGCTCCAACCAGAGCGGTCGCAGCTTCGTGGCGGCCCCCACGCGCATTCGCGCCAACGCCTCGCTAGTGACCGACATCTACGGCTTCTTCCCTGGGGTCGGTGCTGTGCAACGTATCCGCCACAAGTTCTCGCCCTCGTTCCGCTGGAATTACAGCCCGGCGGTGAAAGCCTCCCAAGAGTTGCAGGATCTCATCGGTTTCAGCGTGATCGAGGTGGCGGAATCGCACTCTCTTTCCGTCGGGCTCAACCAGACGTTCGAAGCCAAGCTCAAACCGAAGCGGGTGGAAGGAGACGAAGACGGTGACCCGCCCGAAGGTCGAAAGATCACGGTTCTGGCATTGCGCACTTCTTCGCTTTCGTACGACTTTGTGCGAGGGCGGGTCACGACCACTAGAATAGACAACAGCGCCTCATCCGATCTGCTGCGAGGGCTGACGGTGCGGCTCTCCCACGACCTCTTCGAGAATACGGAAGGTGGACGGAAGTTCAGTCCGTTCCTGAGCAGCGTCAGTCTTGGCTTCTCCATCGGTGACCGCAGCTTTCGAGGCTTCTTTCAGGAACCGGGGTCCGGAGTGGTGCGCACCCGCGGCATCAGGCCCGAAATCGAGGCGATCGCCGACGAGGATACGGAGGACATACTGCTGGAGGATGAAGAAGAGGAGGAGCCACGCGAGAAGAAACAAAGGCGACCCTGGTCGGCTAGCTTCGACTACAGCTTATTGCGCGCTCGGCCAGGCGAGTCGGTGGCGCCGAATCAGCAGACGCTGCGCGTCAACCTGGGGTTCAGCCCGACGGACAATTGGACGGTTTCGTGGCGAACGACCTACGATATCGAGCGTGGCGAGTTCGTCGATCAGATCGTCAGCTTACGGCGCAACCTCCACCGCTGGGCAGCCACTTTCGATTTCCTGCAGGCGGCGAACGACAACTTCACATTCGAGTTCAGAGTGAGCTTGAATGATCTGCCGGATGTGAAGTTTGACTGGCGCACCGAAACCAGGCGCTGATGACAGCGGCGACGGAGCCCGGGATCGACAGCATCTCAAGAACACTATTGGAAGACCGAGGGCGGCGTTCGCGGTAGATTCCATACGTGGTACAGAATTCGGGAGAGCCGTTTCTTGACTGGAAAAGAAAGACTTTGTGTGAGCGCTCCGCGTGGAGCGAAGATCTCCTGTAAGGGCTGGCAGCAGGAGGCCGCGCTCCGGATGCTCATGAACAACCTCGATCCAGAGGTCGCCGAGAATCCGGACGAACTGGTTGTTTATGGTGGCTCCGGTAAGGCGGCGCGTTCGCGTGAGGCGTTCGAGGCCATCGTGGCCGTTCTGCGGCAGCTGGAGGGCGATGAAACGCTCTTGGTTCAGAGCGGCAAGCCCGTCGGCGTGTTTAAGACCCACTCGGACGCGCCGCGCGTGCTGATCGCCAACGCCAACCTCGTGGGCCGCTGGGCGAACTGGGAATATTTCCGGGAACTGGAGCGTAAGGGTCTCATCATGTATGGGCAGATGACGGCCGGTTCCTGGATCTATATCGGAACACAGGGAATCCTCCAGGGGACCTATGAAACGTTCGCCGCCGCGGCCGATCGACACTTCGCTGGATCGTTGCGTGGCAGGCTGCTCCTCACCGGGGGGCTCGGTGGCATGGGCGGAGCACAACCGCTTGCTGCCACGATGAACGAAGCCGTGATTCTGGCCGTCGAGGTGGACCCGGAACGAATCGAACGGCGGTTGCAGGGTGGCTATCTGGACCGGGCCACTAGTGATCTGGACGAAGCTTTGGAACTCGTGCTCGGCGCCAGAGAGAGAAAGGAGACGCTATCGGTGGGGCTGGTCGGCAACTGTGCCGACGTCGTGCCGGAGCTCGCCAGCCGCAAGATCGTTCCCGACCTGGTCACGGATCAAACCAGTGCGCATGATACGCTCAACGGCTACATCCCACGCGGCATGAGTCTCGAGGAGGCGTTGGTGCTGCGGAGCAAGGATCCCAAGGCGTACATCGAGCGCGCTCGCGAATCGATCGCCGTTCACGTCCGAGGCATGCTCGACCTGATGAGGCAGGGCGCCGTCGTCTTCGATTATGGGAACAATATACGAACTGAAGCCCTCGACGCCGGCGTCGAAAATGCCTTCGACTTCCCCGGGTTTGTGCCCGCTTATATCCGCCCGCTCTTCTGCCAGGGTAAGGGGCCCTTCCGCTGGGTCGCTCTATCTGGGGAAGCCTCCGACATCCACCGCATCGACCGAACGGTGCTGGAGCTGTTTCCTCAGGATGCGGCGCTCAAGCGTTGGATCGAGCTGGCGGTTGAAAAGGTCAGATTCCAGGGTCTGCCGGCACGGATCTGTTGGCTGGGCCAGGGTGAGCGAGCGAAGTTAGGGCTGGCCATCAACGATCTCGTCGCCAGCGGGGAGGTGAACGCGCCAATCGTGATCGGTCGTGACCACCTCGATACGGGCTCCGTCGCCAGTCCTTTTCGGGAGACGGAAGACATGAAGGATGGGAGCGATGCCATCGCCGACTGGCCCATCCTCAACGCGATGCTGAACGTCGCCAGCGGCGCCACCTGGGTCAGTTTCCACCACGGCGGAGGCGTCGGAATCGGAAACTCTCTCCACGCCGGCCAGGTGATCGTCGCCGATGGTACTCCAGAGGCGGCAGTGCGCTTGGAACGCGTGTTGACGAATGACCCGGGGATCGGCGTGGCCAGGCACGCGGATGCGGGATACGAAGAGGCGCTGGAGACGGCACGGCGGCAGCGGATCAAGATCCCGATGGCGAATGGCTGACCAGGTCACGCTTGTAATCGAGGCGAACCAGCTCCTCACCTGCGATGAAGGTGGCGGTCGCGGCGCCGCTGCGCCTGGCATCATCGAGGGCGGCGCCGTGGCTATAGCCGGGGAGCGTGTCGCCGCGGTGGGTACGCG
>SDBV01002968.1_pt1 | contig 25273 bp, 22 predicted proteins | sample 2277081 | NCBI WGS metagenome assembly SDBV01 (sample SAMN10402039, study PRJNA504765) | marine sediment metagenome | isolation source: marine sediment core GS10_PC15, 223 cmbsf | place: Arctic Ocean: Southern Knipovich Ridge | collected 2010 | reverse complement strand
ATATTATGTTTTAAAACCTTAAAGAAATCAAAAAAAAGGTTCACGCAAAGTCGCAAAGATGCAAAGGAAAATTTCGAAAAATATTTATAATTGCATATGACAGAAAATGAACTTTCGAAAATAATTGTAAATGCTTGCTATCAAATTCATACAAATTGGAACCGGGATTATTCGAATCTGTATATGAGCAGATTTTGGAGTATGAATTAATCAAAGAAGGACTTTTTATTCAAAGACAACATCCAATTCCTATAATTTGGGAAGATAAATAACCAGATCATGGATTTCGGGCTGATCTTATTGTCGAAAATAAAGTAATCGTTGAAATTAAGTCAATTGAAGTCATTGCCCCTGTTCATCAAAAGCAATTGCTCACATATTTGAGATTAACCAACATCAAGTTGGGACTCCTGGTCAATTTCAATAATGCATTGATAAAGGATGGAATTCAAAGAATCGTTAACAATCTTTAAACCTATCCTTGGCGATCTTTGCGTCTTTGCGTGAAATCACAACCTATAAATCGCCGTCTTCACTACCGGATTCTCCTCATCGCTTACATCCCTCCAGGTAAACACCAATCTGTCTCCATTCTTAGTCATCCTTGGAAACCCACTTTGGCGACTTACACTTGTCTTTGCTAGCGTAAAACTATCCAACTCCTTTCCAGATGGATCGATATGCTTCACCCGTATATCTGCACCAACCCCGGTATCTTCTACTAAACTTATTAATACCGTACCGTCCTCCAGCATTTCCATGTCAACACGCCCGATTGGATTCCCGTCATCAATGCGCATTGCTTCAGAGATGGTGACGCCCGAGTCATTGGAGTAGGCGAAATTGATCATGTTATCGTTCTTTTCTCCCTTTTTAGGAGCAGTATACCAGGCAAATGCCATTCCTGTCCTATTAGCAGCTACTACCGGTCCATTCACAGGGCACCCCGGAATCATCCATTCATCAGGATAAATGATTGAGGGTTCTGTAAAATTTCCCTCAACATACCTTACAATACTCATATCTCTTATTTCTTCCTCTGACCGGTCACGGTAGAGTACAACAGGCCCTGCAGACGTCATAGCAGCGCTTGTCTGACAGCAATCACAGATCCTGTCATCAAGTAAAAATTCTTCTTTTATATTCCCATCATAATCCATAGTAGCCGCCCGTATGGTCATCGGGCCTTTATTGACTGTATTTCTACCATCCAGCCAGGCGGCAAAGTATCCATTATCATAAGGTAGCAGACTTACAAATCCATGTTCACTGGCCGTTTCGGTCTCATGGGGGACTATCGGATCACTCCATGTTTTTCCATGGTCGTTCGAAAAAACCATGAATACACCATAGGCATAGGTACCCGCAGCGGTTTTTGCCAGGTAGTGTGCCGCCATATGCCCCTCGCCATCGCTGACGACCATTGGAAAATCTGCCCAGTTCACAAACCAGTCATCACCCTCCACAATGGTTTGGGGTCCAGACCACGTTGATTCATCCAGAGTCGCAAATTTCAAAACACTATGCCTATCATTACTCTCTACCCAACTGAGATATGTGTTCCCTGACTTATCAGTAAACAAATTGGATTCTCCGCTTCCAACAGATGCCGGGTTATCTATAAATGTAAGTTTTTGTTGTTGACCAGTATTCTCCTCGCTGCTATTACTTGTGCAGGAAAACAGAAATCCAAGCACAATCACATAAATGGTGGTTTTCATAATTTGTTGTTATTAGGTGGTATTGAGATTGGTTTAATAATTGAAATTTTAATACTTACGAAGGTCCGCCAGCACCTCTTCACTTGCCCAGTTTTTTGCTCCAACTTCATCGTATACAATGTCACCTTTCACATTTACTATAAATGAAGTCGGAAGAGCAACAACATCCAGGTCATACACACTATTTTCCATTTTTACAAACTGAAAATGATAATCGTACCTGGAAATAAATTTTTTTATTTTTTCCATTTCTTCATCGGAGGCTGCCAGGAACACATAATTTTCTTGTGAAAGTATTTCACTGGCTTTACTTAAATCGGGCATTTCAGCAATGCACGGCTTACACCAGGTAGCCCAAAGGTTTAGAAATATCCGTTTACCTTTTAAATCTTCCAAATTAATGGATTTCCCATCCAGGTCTACAAGTTTGATCCGGTCAATTTTAGCAAGTTCGACATTCTCTTCAGAAGATTCCTCTTCAACATCTTTTGAAGAAGAGGAGCAGCCAATGATTGTAAATAACCACAGGGATAAAACAAAGAGTATTTTTAAATTATTCATTTCTTTTGCCTTCAAAAATTATTCAAGAACTTCCTGAACTTTTCCACAATGAAGCATACGATCTCCAAAATATGGATTGACTATTTCTTCATCAATACTCAGCCAGAATGCTCCTTTGCTGCTGAAAGCCATTGGACAAAACTGCTTATAGATTTTGGTGCCGGCCAATTGTCCATTTCCAGCAAGGCCATAAAACAAAAGTGAAAGTTGTTCAAAGTTTTCACGTTGAACTTCAAGATCATCAGCGTCTTTGATTTTTTCAGCAACGGCCATGATTGCTTTTTCGAAAGCAGGATCTGCTTGTCCTGTGGATGCCAGGATATTTCCCGCGGCTGCCTTTGATTTTACTGCGTCCGATTGGATCAGGGCTTCTTTCAATTCCAAATAGGAAGTAAGCAAGTCCATCTTTTCTTCCGTTTTCTGAGATGATTCGGTCCCGCCATTCTCTTCATTATTCGAATCGGATGATCCCTTTTCGCTGCACCCAAATGGGAAAATTATCAGCACAACCATTAAAATATTGTACAAATTCATTGAAAATAGTTTCATATATTGATGATCAGTAACCTCAAAGATATTTTAAATATTTAGATTTCTTCATGTTAATTTATTCAGGAGGCAAATACAAGGTACTGCCTGCAGGTATTGCAATTTCATCTACGTGTGCTGCAAGTGTTTTGTCTTCATTGATAAAATGAATATGAGCAGAACTACCTTTGTGAGTAATTACACCCTCATGGTGAGTACTATAGAATCCAAGCGCATCAAATGATCCGCTGTAATTACCTCGTTTTGCCGCTTCTTTATGATCTTCTCCTTTTTCGGGAGGTCGAATGATATGCCAGTTCACGTATCCATTTACTGTTGAAAGTTTAAAGGGCACTGCTCCATCACTATCTATGTCCTTTTCAAACAACATCTTTGCTATAAATGATTCAACAGATTTGTGATCACCTAAATTCAAGGTAATTTCTATTTCCTGCCATGCAGGTACCCTGGTAATTGCCAGAAGCGCTGCTTCCACATCCGACGATTTATCAAGAGATAGCAGATTATCATCATATCTTGTTACAAATACTTCGCCTTCATAGATGAGAATTTCACCATCCAGTTCCGCAACTGCTCCTACAGCATAGTGGTTTTCCAGCGGACCCAGAAGATTCAGGCGTACCTTACCGGAAACATCATTTCCATGCATTATTTGTTGCAATGACCCGTAGATCTCTACCTCTGGAGGAGAAGTCTGGAAAATAAATGAAAGGATAAAAACAGATAGATATTTCATAACCGTAAAATTAAGAAACATTCGGGTAGATATGGACGATGATCGTCATCCTCTGACGCAGCGAAGCGGAGTTCAGGGGATCCCATGGATTGGAACTGCTAATTTCGAGATTGTCGGGTTAAACCTGGAGCAGGCAGGCCCGACAATGACGGCGAAAACAAATATTTTCAATCAAGCTGCAACAATCCATACCCTTTGCCCTGGTGCTCGGTTACTACTGTGAGCATCGAAAGCGCAATGGTAATGTCAGGATTTATATTTTCAAAACCATTATTCCGGGCAATAAGGGACTGGCCACATATAAATAATTTCACTCCGGCATTCTTTAGTTCCCTTATCAATTCCATATTCGGGTTTTCCATCGCATATTTTTTTATGTATCCTTTTTTGTCGAGTACTGTATAAGTTGCATTACCATGGATGGCTACAACTACACTCATATTTTCAGATCCTATACCCCCCACCGCATGCAAATTAAGCATCCGGGCGACGTTGTTGAGGCCGGGATTTATTTTCGCCGGATCAGGGCTTGCTGATTTCAGATCAATAACAATATTGTATTGTTGGTCAGGGTCGGGTTTGACAGCATTGGGAATGTCATAAACGGTACCGTACCTCTTGATAATATCATTGGAGGGGGTTTGGGCGAATGAGGTAAGATTCATCACCAATAATACATGTAGAATGAGGTATTTATTTTTCATTTTCAAAAATTTTTATTTTGCAAGATAGAAAATCCTGTCAAGCAAGGCTGATATTGCCAATCATGTTTGTTTAAAATATTAACTTGATTTATGTTTGCACCCCCAAATCTATGCCCAGGTGGCGGAATTGGTAGACGCGTTGGTCTCAAACACCAATGATTGCAAGATCGTGCCGGTTCGAGCCCGGCCCTGGGTACTAAAGTTCGTAGGAAAATCACTATTTTTTTGAATGACGTATTTCGCTTACGCAATCAGGAGTTTATCCCGGAACTATACCTACATTGGCATTTCCAACAATTTCCAAAGAAGATTAGATCAACACAATAAAGGATATAATAGAACTACAAAGCCCTATCGTCCATTTAAATTAGTATATCTTAAAGAATTTGACTCCAGACAGGAAGCACGTCAGCACGAAAAATATTTAAAAACATCTAAGGGAAGAGACTTCATTAAAACTTTAGAATGATGAAAAATTATCGTGCCGGCCTGCCTGCGCAGGCAGGTTCGAGCCCGGCCCTGGGTACTAAGGTAGTAGGAAAACCACTTTTTTTGGAAGATGTATGTCACTTACGCTATCAGGAGTATTTCCCGAAACTATACCTACATTGGCATTTCCAACAATTTCCAAAAGATTAGATCAACACAATAAAGGATATAATAGGACCACAAAACCCTATCGACCATTTAAATCAGTGTATCTTAAGGAATTTGACTCCAGATTGGAAGCTCGTCAGCACGAAAAATATTTAAAAACATCTAAAGGAAGAGACTTCATTAAAACTTTAGAATGATGAAAAATTATCGTGCCGGCCTGCCTGCGCAGGCAGGTTCGAGCCCGGCCCTGGGTACTAAGAGAGCTCTTTTGAGTTCTCTTTTTATTGACATGTGTTTGAGATTTATCCTGATTATCAGATCATTGTTTAACAATCTTTTTCACGAATACCTTTTCTTCCATTTGTAGAATGACCGTATAAATACCATCGCGAAGTTGGCTAACATCCAGTTGGGTTGGCCTGTCAGTTTTCTGAACCTTTTTCCGTTTCCATTCTTTGCCTGAAACATCAATTACCCTGATTAAGAGTGTTCCATTAAAAGGATCATCCATGTTTATGAATAATCTTTCTTGTGCGGGAACAGGGTAAATTTCAACCTCCCTGTTATCCAACGGATTAATTCCTGTGAGGATTGCACCAATTTCAACAACAATATCTTCTGTTAGAAGGGTTAGATCGGGCACGAGAGTATTTGTTATCCTAAGATAATATGTACCTTCATCTTGTAATGTAGTGTTAGCAATAATAAGGTTATCAGATATTTCACCAATGATATCCACATCGTCCTTCACCCACTGGTATTCATTGGCCGAACCACCAACCTGGAATGAAATTTGTAATGGTTGTCCTAAGTCTCTAAATATCATTTCAGGCCCTGGAATATTATTTTGGGGTGAGTAGACTATACCTGAAATTCCTATATTAGCCTCAATGTCTTCAAACGTGAGATTATTATCGCTAATCACGAAATTCGATAACGAAGGATTAGCAGATAAATCTGGAAGTCCGGTTAGTTGGTTTGATTCAATTCGTACACTTTCCAAATTTACTAAACTGGAAAAGCTCGTCGGCACTTCCCCTGAAAGTTGGTTATGGTTTATATTCAGGATTCTCATTTTCACTAAGCTGCCTAACTCCGCAGGTACGGATCCTTCCAATTGATTGTTATTAAGTCTGATATCATCCAGCTCAGATAGGCTACCTAACTCTCCTGGAATCGCTCCTGATATGTTGTTATGATCTAAATGGAGGGATTTTAGACTTGTTAATGACCCAAACTCGGAGGGAATATTTCCTGTTAGATCATTATTATTCAGATACAGCCTTTCCAAAGAAAGGATTCCGGTAATTTCAATCGGAATTTCTCCGGAAAAATTATTACCTCCGAGATCCAAATGTTTAAGGACTGTTAACTGCCCTAAGGAGGAGGGTATTTGACCGGTCAATCCAGCCCAACTTAAATATAATATTTCCAATTTCGATAGCGTGGCCAATTCATCGGGAAGGGGACCATTAAAGTTGTTGTTTCCCATGCTCAAATAGACCAGATTTGTCAACAATCCCAATTCAACAGGTATAGAACCAGTCAGTTGGTTAATTCCCAAATCGAGATATTCAAGGCTTGTCATTTCACCAATTTCCAGTGGAATTGAACCTGTTAATTGATTGGAACCAAGAAACAGTTGTTTAAGCTTATTGAAATTCTGAAAACTTGGTGGAACAGAACCGGAAAGTTGATTTCCATCTAGATCCAAATGTTCCAGATCCACTAAATTACTCAGTTCAGAAGGAATAATTCCTGATAATTGATTGTCATAAAAACCCAATAACGTAAGCTTCGACAGATCGTCAATTTCTTCAGGAATATTCCCTGTCAGATTATTACCATAAAGTTGTATTCCAGTTACACGCTCCCCGCTCACTGCTATGCCAAACCATGTATCTACAGGCTCCTCACTTAGCCAGTTCGTATTATCAGTCCAGTTATCTCCATCCGTGGCATTGTATAATGCAATCAGGGCATCCTTTTCTATTTGCGGTACCTGGGCCAGCAATTTAGGAGCCATTCCTAAAACGACTATAAATAATATTGAGTAATGTTTCATGTAAATAAAACCTCCTTTAGATATTGTTAATATGTTACCTTTTTTAGATTTAGGTTAAAAATGACATATTACTGTACTAAATCTTATCATTTGGTATGCCAATATAGTTAAAATCCCCATTAATGTTTTATGATTTTTGTCAGCAATTGGTAAATATTGGAAATAAAATTAACTGACATATTATCAATTATCCCAAAAAATCTCTTCTAAACGGTTAAAATCTACTCTGGTACAAACAAATCGGCCGCACGAATTTCTGCCGGCTGCAGTTCCGGCAAATTACTGCTTGGTTTATCCAAATAAAAATAGGCTGTTGCCGACACGTCATCCCGACGGTAGTAGTTGGTCCAACCGTCTATCAGATCAGGGTTCGAGAGATTATTAACCTGACCTGGCTCGTACAGGTGAATCATCGTGTCTTTGTTTTGTACGGTGACGGGGATCAGTTCCACGTCCAAGGCCATTAAATCGATTACATTCTGCTTCATACTACCACCCATTTGCTGAATAGTTACCCGGATATCTGTCTTGAAATAAATAGGGTCAGGTATGTGGTAGCGGTAAAAAGCCCACTGGTAATTTTCGGGTTCCCCTACCAGGCAACCATGGTAATCTGAAAAGAATTCTCCCTGGCCATACGCCGTGCCAATATAATCTTCGGTTCCGGTACCCACCAGCGAAGCAAAGTTTGTATCACCATCAATATACATCTTAACTTCACCCTCACCCCACCAATAATTTTTATGGTCGGTATTGGAGTTGAGGCCGATATTTGTACCAATAAATCGACCTTTACCCGTGATTTTGGGAAGGATCTCAAAATCCTCTGCCAACTCGGTTTTGCTATCCCGATGCCAGTAGGCATGAAAATAAAGGAAGTTACTGTTCCATGACTCAAGGCGTTGAAAGTTGATATCAAAAAATGCCATGTCCAGGTCCTGATCAGATTCATTGGTAATATCGATTCGAGCACCGCTTTTAAAAGGCATGGGAATAAAAAAATTAAATGATCGTCCTTCATGGTTGGCAAACAAATGGTTGTGATAGGGCTTGGTACGCCCCAAACCCAATCCGAAAAAATCTCCAAAAGGAGCTGATACGGCCGGTTTTTCTTCCCCGTCCCAATACATATCAATACGTAGGGATCTTAGCATTTTGGGAGATCGATCACTGATGGTCATCCACATGCGGTTGACAATCCCCGGACCCTCGGTTTGCATTAATGTCCGGGTTTCACCCGCTCTAATCTTATTGTACGGATGCCCTTTGGCCCCGTTATTTTCCTTTCCTCCTGACCCCTTCAAAGCATCAATATTTTCAAAACTGGACCATGCAGGGGTGGATTGATCTGTATATTCGTAGAGCTGGGTCGGCAACTCATTAGGTTTTTCCTGCGAAGATTTGTCGGGAGATGTGCATCCGAAAATTCCAATGCACAATCCAACTACAATAAGAATAGGTTTCATAAAAATAAAGATTTGAGACAAGTTACAAAAAATGACAGGAGTTCCGATTTTCTTACAGGCCAACCATTTTTATTTCTTTCAGGTCAATTCCCAATATCTTTTTAGCAATGATGTTTAAATCTTGAAGCGCCCCTTCAAAATGATATGTTTTATGCGTATGTACTATGCTCTCATTTTGTCTTAACTCCTTCGAACTTGAAGAAGACTCCAGTTCATAAAAAGGTCCCAAAATGTCGCCGTTCTCGGAAGGCCCATCGTTATAGGAATTTATTACATCGCCATTATATGGATTTTCCTGATGATTCCATAGAGAATTCACGTAAGATGTATCTCCCCTGAAGGTGTATTCGATTATGGTGAGAATTTCATTTTTTGAATCATAACTACCAAAAAATGGTGTTGCGTTTTGGGGGGGTAACCCAATCTTACATCTGTATTGCCCATCACCTTTAAATAATACAGTATTGTTAACCACTTTTAATCTGTCGGGTCCAATTTCTCCAAAATAACTGGTATTAAGAGCCAACGTATCTTTATAAGGAATAATAACTGTTGTATTTTCAGATGGAATAAACATTCCCAATATCCATATGGATAAGAGCCCTGTGCTTTTTGTCCAGTCAGAGCTACCAATGTTTTTCATTGTATTCACCGATTGAAATCCTACATACGAAATTTGATCTCCAAGATCGATTTTCAGGTTTTTTTCGATATTAATTTTATCGAGTATCGACACTCGCCTGGTAACGACAATATCGAATTCATAACCGCTGTAATTAATGAGGTTCATTTTTTTAGTGAAAGCTACATTGGTATCGGTGTTTTGAGTAATACTAAATGGCTCGGTATCTATCGGTTTTGGTGTAAACCAATTCTTCAATGTAAACGCATTCCCTTTTTCAAAGAAGATTGAATATTGGCCACCTTCAGGCCCGAGCCAAAATCTATCTTCTCCGCCGAAAGCATTAATATGGTCCAATAAATTACCAGATGAAATAAGATCATAGTTTATCCATCCGTAACTTTTCCCCACCAGTCCTTTTGAAGAGCTGGTCATTACACGACCCTGATAATCCGGAATAATAGCTACCTGACTTTGACCATTATTATTTTTCAGTACAATGGTATTTTTGTACTTTTTTAAGAGCGCCAGGTCATAACCAAATGTACCTTCAGGATTTGGGTTCGTGCAGCTAGAGTAAAGGATTACATTCAGCAGGATGATATAAATGTATTTTACTGTTTGCATAGTTATCTCTATTTCTTTAATGGAAGTTAACAACTTTTAATTGCCGCTAATTACACATTTATCAACAACAAATCCACTAAATCTTTAATGTTAAATATCCTGAAATTAGTACCGATTACAACACGATTTGTATTTTCCAAATAGAAATAGTCCCAATGACAACATTTAGAATAAACCTCTAATACTACTGTAAATATACCCGATGAGCACAGTAAGCAATGTACCGGGAACAATCCAGCGCAACCAAAACACCGAAATTGTTGCAAATTTACCCGACGGATTTCTAAAAAATATTTCACGATAAAAGCCTTTTTTCACTCCCCACCACATTCCGAAAACAGCCAGCATACTACCGAACACCTGCATCCCTGACCCAAAAACAAGATCCAGATAACTAATAATTTGTGGATAGAAAGCGTTGGGCAAAGCCAATAAAAGCTGCAATATTCCAAAACTGATAATTATTTTTTTAGCAGAAATTTTAGAACCACCCAAACTAATTAATGGCACCTGGAAAGCAGCGACTAAAGACAAAAAAGCCACGAGGCTTAGTGCCACCAGGAACAACGACCCAATCCATCTGCCGGCAGGTAAAAGGGTAAACAGTTCAGGTAGTGTATTAAATATCAGCGACGGCCCTGCATCCATTTTCAAACCTAGCACCAGTATGGCAGGCACCAGGAACAAACTAATAAGCAATGATGATCCTATGTCTCCCAGGCTGGTAAGAATAGCTATCCTGGGAATTTGGCTTTTCTCGGCAATAAATGAAGCGTACACCACCACAAATGTACCTCCCAGCCCAATGGAGAAAAATGCCTGCCCCAAAGCAGCAAATATTTCCTGCGGGCCAATGGAAGTAAAATCCGGTGATAAAAATTGTTTTACTGCCCCCAGCGCTCCGGGCAACATCCAGGCATGGCCAATCATGTACAATATAGCAATAAGGAAAAAGGGCATAATGAACATGGATATCCTCTCAATACCTTTCCTCAGCCCTTTGTATGTAACAAACAGAGCGGTTACAATAAGCAAAACAGTAAAACTATACTGAATCAACCCGTTCTGAAGCAATGCCTGATAACGATCATTTGTAATTGTTGAAAATCCAGATGAGACTGAATAAATAGCACTGAAAAGTACGTTCGCAACCACCACGGCATAGTACGATCCGCCAATAGTTACTCCTCCTATAAGTAAATAACCAATAGCTTTTCCAATCCGGCTCCCAAACATTGATTTAAAAGCAGTTACGGTTCCTGAACCGGTGGACTTACCCAGTGTCATCTCAGTTAGCAACGCAGGAAATGCCAGAAAAAAGGTGAACAACAAATAGATCAGGAGGAAAGCACTGCCTCCATAGTTTCCCATCATATAAGGGAACCTCCAAACATTACCCAATCCCACTGCTACGCCAATCATCGTGAGTGTTGCGCCAACCCTGGAAGAATAATAATTCTTATTAGTCATTGAAGCTTGATTATTATCGTGGGAATTTAATGAATTGTAGTTAAAAAATCTCCTGGCAACGATACTTCCAATAACTCCAATTCCTCCGGGCAATTCATGATTTGGTATTTCAAACCCGGAGGGATTACATAAGCATCACCCTCGTGCAGCAAATGCTGATTGTAACCCTCAGCGTATAAATCCATCGTGCCTTGCATCACAAATACAAACAAAATGTCCGCATCCTGACTGATCATTTTTTGACTTATTCCGATACCACCCGGTCGGGCTACATGCACCGAAGCAACACCTCTTGTTGCTTTATTGATTCCGGTATCCCGGGATACGAATCCTGGTATTCGCCAGGGGGTCCAAACGGCATTTTTCGCCACATGATGGCAAAATTTTTGTCCTTGAAATTCTCTTTCAGGGTTGTATTGTATTGTGGGTAATTCCAGTTCATGATCAATAGTAGTCATATGATCAGCCGGTACTCCGATTTCAATTACTTCCAGGTTGTCAGAAGCCTCCAGCACCCGGTGTCGTATTTCAGGAGGTTGGGTGACACAATCACCCGCCTCCAAAATAAAAGGGGTCCCTTGATCTTCGTACACTAATTTTACCCAGCCACAATAACAAAATATCAATTGAAATCCGATCGTATGGTAATGTACCATATCAGGAACCGGGCCGCCATCAGGAATACGGATGTGCGATGCGATAATACTCCCTCCCAGGCGGTCACGTATCAGGTCGCGATAAAGCATACCCGCCCTGCCAATCACCCACGGATCGTTATCTTTTAATTGTCGTATTTCAAACTTGTGTTGTGTTGGAGGGGTATTTAGCTTATAAGTTTTAGGATGAATTTTGAAAACAGTGCCATTGGGGGCTTTAAATTCGCCCTTCCTGTATCCAATATTCTCCGGATCATCCGTTAAAATGTGGATTGTCGAGGGTGGGCAATTTGCTGATCTATCCAAACGAACATGGATTCCGTGTCCTGACATAATGGCAACCGAAGGATCTTCTGAAGGAAATATCTGGTTGAGTCTGAAACCAAGATTGGTAAAACAATCTATATCCTCTGCCAGGTTTTCACTTGGCAATAATACTTGTGCCTGACTGCTGATATTATTTTGTTCACTCATAATTTTAAACAAGTGTTATCGAATCAAAAACAATATTGATGTACAATAGTATTAAAATTCATGATTTAACCCGGATTCTGCATTAGAAATCTATTACGAACAATAACTGACGATCATCTATGCACTTGCCTTTGTCGGCAACCAGGCTCAAATTTTCCTACCTGCCTTCCGCCTCAGGCAGGCTCACCATAGCGTTGCTATGCCTGCGTTGCAAGATCCTGCTGTGCTTTCGCGAAGCCGCTACAGAGAAGCAAGGTGCGAGCACCTATCTAATGGCCAGTTAAAGCTCTCACGACAAAGTCTAACATGCATAATCCGGGTTTAAAGTTTAAACATATTAAGAACAGGATGATAATCCACAATTTGCTACATAATATTAATGGTGGTTGTACCATTCTACTAACCTTTAAATCATAGAACATTTTCAAATCATAGGATAAATAACCACTCTAACTTGACTTGTACTGATTTTTGTTTTATCCATTCGACTTCTTAAAACCTTTTCATATTTTTTCTTAACTTTGCCGATTCCTTTTTAAATGTGTTTTAAGGCAAAAAGCAATTGTTGTAATCCCGGCTTGTAGCGATGAAGAAAACCTCAAAAAAACCAATGACAAACCCGACCGCAACCTGGTCGATGAAATCGAGTTGGTCGAAGCCCAGGCATCAGATAAATCAGGATCAGGATCAGATGAAATTGAGGAAAGAAAGGCTATTCTTATAAGTACAACTTGGCCCTTTTAATTCCTTTTAATTCCATTTATTTACAATGTTTAATAGTTTTTAATTTTTCGGAACCCTGTGCAATGGTTGTTAGAAAGCATATTTAGAGGATATTGTTGAAGCCAATATGAAAAGAGTGATTAAAATGGAGGGAATTGAAGAAGCGTCACAATTGCATATAGAAGAAAACCAACAAACCAGTACAAGAAGACCGGGTCATCCTTTTGGTGATTATTTCGACAATAATAGTACCAGATCATCAAATTTGCTTAACACCCGTCAGCTGCAAAAAATGAAAGTGATCAATTGGGCCAGATCCAAGGGTTACTATACACTTCAACAAGAGCTGAGTTCAAAATCGGGGCCTTTTGTCATCATTGAAGGCTTAAAATATAAAATGTTATCCAGCTATGACTACCTGGGTTTGATTGGTCATGAATCTATAGAGCAGGCTGCTATTGAAGCCATACACGAGTTTGGGACTAGTTCAGGAGGTGTCAGGTTACTGACAGGTACAAACAAGCTTCACATTGAACTGGAAAAAGAGCTCGCGAGTTTTAAAGGAACGGAGTCGGCATTGACTTTTTCATCAGGATATCATGCCAACCTTGCTGTAATATCCTCCTTATTCGATTCAAAGGAAATGATACTGGTTGACAGCAAAATCCACCAAAGCACCATTGATGCATGCAAACTTGCCGGGGTACCTTACCGAAGATTTGCGCACCGTAACTCTAAGTCTCTGGAGGATTTACTTAAACGATACAGTGGATCACGAAGAATCCTTGTAATTTCTGAAGGTGTATTTTCAATGGATGGCGACGTTTGTGATTTACGGCAAATTGTTGACATGAAAAACAAGTATGGAGCCATCCTGATGATTGATGAATCTCATTCTCTGGGAGTATTAGGTAAAAATGGCCGGGGAGTCGACTCCTATTTTGATATTGCTCCTGATGAGGTTGACATTTTCACAGGCTCATTGTCCAAAGCTATTCCGGCAAATGGCGGCTTCGTTGCAGGATCAAAAGAACTGATCATATTTCTTCAGCACGATTCCTCAACATACATATTTTCAGCAGCAATGGGACCGGCGGCAACTGCTGCTGCATTGGCTTCTATAAAAATTATGGAAGCCGAACCTGAGAGACACCAAATTCTAAGGTCAAATACTGAATACCTGAAATCGGAATTAGAAGAATTGGGCTATGATACAGGACTTAGCTCTTCGCCTATAATACCCTTAATGCTGGGCCAAGATGAGTATGCATTGAAATTTTCAAAAAAATTATTTGAAATGGGGATTCTTGCAACTCCGGTAGTGTTCCCGGCGGTACCCAAAAACCAGGCAAGACTGAGGTTATGTGTGACTGCTGCACAGGATAAATCTTTTCTGACGGAAATAGTTGAAGTATTCAGGGAGCTTCGAAGCTAGGTTAATTCCATTCTGGTTCTACAGTGAAAAATCTACTTAAGCCCATGTATCACATAGCACTCCAAGGCTTATAAAGTGCAGCTTTTATCTAAATCGATGGAATCCTGACTTCGAAAGTGCTTCCAATATTTTGTTCAGAACTGCAGGTAATAGATCCTTTTATTCGATGAAGCGTTTCCCTGACAATGTATAAACCAAGACCTGAGCCATCCGATTTCTCTGAGGCCCTGAAAAACATATCAAAGATCTTTTCCTGGTAGTCAGGTAAAATTCCGATACCATTGTCAACAACTCGAATGATACAGCAACCGGCCTCCTCGACTACATGCACTTTAACAAATCGCTCCGTTTTATATTGGTCGTGATATTTTATGGCATTAGATACCAGGTTATTCAGAATGACCTTTAGCCTTGACTTATCGTTGTTAATAATCAGGTTTGGCTTGATCTCAATATTAAATGTAACATGTGCTTCATTTGCGAGGAACTCAAATGACTTAACTATCTCGTTAACCAGGGTTCGTACTTTAAATTTTGATGATACGATTCCCAGCCGGGAGTTTCTGGAATAATCGGTTACTTCCCTAATGAAACCTTCCATCGTGTTGATGCGGTTCCTCATCATTTCATGATACCCATTTATTTCTGATCTATTATTAGTTAGCTTAACTAGGTTGAGAAGACCGAGCAAAGTGCTTAGTGGAGCCCGCATGTCATGAGAAGCACTATAAACAAACCGGTCCAGTTCTTCATTTGTTTTCTCTAACTCCTTATTCTTATCCTTTAGTTGCTGTTCAGCTATTTTTCGATCATGAATGTCAATAATAGACCCAACAGCCAACTTCTGCGCGCCCTTTTTTTTACTCACAATACCTGAGTCAAGGAACCATCTGTATCTTCCATTTTTACGCTTTAAACGCAATTCATTCTGGTAGGTACCACCACTTCGAAAAGATTCTTTTATTATAGTCAATGATCGTTCTTTGTCCTCAGGATGGGTCATTGATGATAAGACATCCAGGTTCATATTCAGATCTTCTTTAGAGTCAAACCCTAGTAGATTTTTATATCTGGCACTTACATAGACCTTATTAGTGTCAATATTCCACTCATATATTCCTGCATTTGTACCATCCACCGCCAGGGCAAAACGGTTTTTACTTTTCTCAAGTTCTTTGGTAATTGCCTGAAGCTTTTCCTGATTTCCCAGCAGGATAGATTCAGACTCAGCATTTCGATTCATTACAAAAAGCAATACCGCTATAGAGGAGAGCAAACCAAGTATAAAGTTAACGGTGAAACTAATCTTCTCGTAACTCTCAGTGCCTTCAGGTGCAGGAATAGGCAACCTGTCTCCAAAGTATGCAATAGCCGCCAGTGTTACACTAAAGCCAACGAATAGCATCCCCAATTTTTTGCTGAGTGGATTTAAAACCACCAAACCGGTTGCTGACGTTGCCACAAAATAAAAGAATGCACCTCCCTGTGTATCTTCCAGGGAAGCGGTCAGAAATACCAGCATGTTGGCAGCTATAAGTAGAATTACTGATGCAATCAGGTAGTTTCCTTTCCGATTTTGTTGAATTACAAAAATGGCAATAACGATTCCGGCAAAATACCACGGAATGTAAACCAGAATCCTGTTAAAAATGTCAATAAAAATGTATACAAAGCATATCCCACCGAGCAGGAGGCCCAATTGAGCCCGAAGCAAAGCATACTTGAATTCTGCTCGAGATTCGATTATTTCTTTACCAAGTAGTAAGTCCCGGATCATTGATATTTTGGATATTAAGCAAGGCTAATTAGTAGCAATATAACATACTTGAATTTATAGCCAATAACTATTAAATCAATTTATCTTCTTAAGTGCATATTCTAAAGTAGCTGACCAGAAATTGAGTTTTGTTGAGAAAATCTTTATTTGCTTTTTCTAAAAAATAATTACCTAACCGCTACTGAGTTACATATTCTGGATTTAATATTTACCCCATCTTTATCTATTATTAACGCTTAATTAACGCTCAAAGGTAATTTATATTCTCTGAATAACATTTTCAGTATCATCGGATTGTTTAGAGGACTTTTAAAATTTTAACACCAATTCGCTTTTTTCATCGATTTAACCGAAAATTGCAATTTCATTTTATAATCATCACCAATTTTAACCAATTTGCATGTTTAACAGCAAAAAAGTAATTGTTGTACTCCCAGCTTACAATGCTGAAAAAACCCTCGAAAAAACCATTGGCGAACTCGACCGAAACCTGGTTGATGACATCGTGCTGGTTGATGATTTCAGCACCGACAATACCCTTCAAAAGGCAAAAGAATTAGGGATTCAGCATGCCTACAGGCACGAAAAAAATAACGGCTATGGGGGCAATCAAAAGACATGCTACTCCAAAGCCCTGGAGCTTGACGCCGACATCATTGTGATGCTCCATCCTGATTACCAATACACTCCTTTACTTATGCCTGCTATCGTAAGTATTATTGGCAACGGATTGTACCCCGTGGTTTTTGGTTCCCGCATCCTGGGAAAAGGTGCGCTCAAAGGAGGTATGCCCTACTACAAATACGTTGCCAACCGTGTTCTCACATTTATCCAGAACGTGCTGATGAATCAAAAACTGGGCGAGTACCATACAGGCTACCGGGCATATTCCAGGGAGGTATTGGAATCAATCAATTATCATAAATTATCGAACGATTTTATTTTTGATAACCAGATCATTGCCCAGATTTTCCACAAAGATTACGAAATAGCAGAAATCACCTGCCCGACAAAATATTTTGAGGAAGCTTCGTCCATTAATTTCAGTAGAAGCGTAACCTATGGGCTTGGTGTATTAAAGGTATCTTTCCTTTATTTCCTCGACAGAATAGGTTTAATTCGATGGAAATTACTGAAATAGGTTATAAACAACTGCACAAAACCATGCAAATGGAAGAAATTAGAAATTCCACGATCTTCAACTTTGATAAATGGGAACAGCAACTTCCCGAATTGAAAGAAAAATATCATAACGCAGCTCCTTATTCACATATCATGTTGGAATATTTTATGGAACCGGCAGCCGCTCAAAAAACCTATGATGCATTTCCCTCTGTGAAAGATGATGGCTGGATCCATTATGTTCATTTTAATGAAAAAAAGCATGGGTTAAATAAACTGGCACGACTACCGGAATTCACACAGGAAGTAATTGAAACTTTCAATTCGGAACGGTTCCTCTCCTGGCTGGAAGAACTTACAGGTATCAAAGCCTTGCAAAAAGACGACATGCTCGAAGGTGGCGGATTGCACCAAAGCCTTAACGGTGGCTTTCTAAATATCCATGCCGATTTCACATCACACCCACATAAACGACATTGGAGAAGACGGGTAAATTTATTGGTTTATCTCAACCCCAATTGGAAAGAATCATACGGTGGATTCCTCGAATTATGGACCCGGGATATGAAAACAAGGGTACATAACATCATGCCCGCCTTCAATCGGGCCGTAATATTCAATACCGACAAGGATTCATATCATGGATTGCCCGACCCCATCAAATGCCCCGAAGATGAATCCCGTAAGTCCATTGCACTATACTATTTCACCGAAGAAGAAAAATTTATCAAACAATCTACAGACTATCGGGCCCGGCCCAGCGATGGGATGAAATCAATCCTGATCTATCTTGATAAAAAAGCGGTGGAGGTATATAGCAGGATAAAAGGTGTCCTGGGTATCAATGATGACTTTGTAAGTAACATTCTCAACAAGTTTGGCGGGAAAAAATAAATTATGGAATTATTAAAGAAACATAAAATCCCTTTGCTGCTGGCACTACTGGGTGCGGTAACTTTTATACCATTTCTGGGTGCAGTCAACTTATTCGACTGGGATGAAATCAACTTTGCGGAAATTTCGCGGGAAATGATCGTACTCAAGGAGTATACCCGTATTTATGTTCATTATATTCCATTCTGGCAAAAACCACCCTTGTTTTTCTGGCTTCAGGTAGTGGCAATGAAAATTTTTGGGATCGGGGAGTTTGCAGCCAGGTTTCCAAATGCTCTTTTTGGTGTGATTACATTGCCCGTCCTGTATCTCATGGGCAAAAAGATCCGTAATCATAAATTTGGCCTGATCTGGGCGTTGGTCTATTTCGGTGCTTTTTTACCAAGTTTTTACTTTCAGTCCGGAATTATTGACCCGGTATTTAATTTTTTTATATTCCTGGGCCTTTACTTTTTTATCCTGTTCAACTGGAAAAACAACAACTTTGAAAATATTTCCTTTTCGAAATCCAGGTACTTTTATCTTATTATCGGAGGCATATTTACAGGGGCAGCCATACTCACCAAAGGGCCGGTGGCCTTCCTTATACTTTGTCTGAGCTTTTTCGTGTACTGGGTAATAAAAAGGTTCAGGATGTATATTTCCATCCCTCAATTCCTTTTGTTTACCTTTTCAGCATTGCTTGTAAGTTTGCTCTGGTACGGTATTGAAACGGCCATCAATGGTCCCTGGTTTGTATCCGAGTTTATAAAGTACAACTTCCTTCTTTTCCGGACGGAAGACGCCGGACATGGAGGATTTACAGGTTATCATTTTGTGGTTATATTCTTCGGGACTTTCCCTGCTTCCCCTTTTGCACTGAAAGCATTTAAGAAACAGCAGTTTGAATTCGACCATCAACAGGACTTTAAGGTATGGATGATGATTCTGCTCTGGGTTATTTTGATCCTGTTTTCAATTGTACAATCCAAAATTGTTCATTATTCCTCCATGGCCTATTTTCCTGTAACTTTTCTGGCAGCTACAGTCATTTATGACATTATTGAACAACGTGATTTTGTAAATCGCTGGATTGCATTTTTCCTTTACCTGGCAGTGGGCATACTCGGGGTGGTTATTTTTGCCCTGCCTTTCGTCGGTATGAATGTGAAAGAACTAGCTCCACTTATCGATGATCTGTTTGTACAGGGAAATCTGATGGCCGATGTTTCGTGGTCTGGATTGGAAGGGATAGGCGGTTTATTATTGATTGCACTCACCTGGTTCAGTTTGAGGTATATCCGTAAACAAAAAGCCTTAATTGGATTTGCCTTGCTATTCATCGGTACCACAATGATCATGAAATTTACTAATGTGATCATTACGAAGAAAATAGAGGGTTACTCGCAGCGTGCTGCCATTGAATTTTTTGAATCCCTCCAGGGAAAAGACGTGTATATTCAATCTGTTGGATACAAAACCTATGCGCATTTGTTTTACGCTAGGATGATGCCTGAAACCAAACCGGCTATTAATGACAGCAGGGATTTCGATCAGGAACGTGCCTGGGATGGATGGTTGTTCAGCGGTGATATCGACAAACCTGCCTATTTCTCTGCAAAAGTAAATGCCATCCATATCCTGGAACCATATGATGATATCGACAGCCTTTATTCGAAAAATGGATTCGTTTTCTACAAACGTGAGCCAAAATAAGTTGGTTGAAATTATTTCAGGAATTCAAGGATAAAAGCGATATTTGCGAAGTAAAAAATGCCCAGATGGCCCGCCTTCGCCCCGATAACTATCGGAGCTTCGGACGGACAGGCGAAATTGACCAATTTCGTCCTGCATCGTGGGTGAACTAGCAGAATGTGTTAGTTAGTGAATAGTAAATAATATGCCCAGATGGCGAAATTGGTAGACGCGCTAGCTTCAGGAGCTAGTGTTCGCAAGGACGTGCAGGTTCGACTCCTGTTCTGGGCACTTATAGAAATCTGTATAAATTCGAATCCTGCCTGCCTGCGATAGCATAGACGAAGGTAGGTTCCAGGCACTTAAAATATTGATAATCTATTAGTTATTGGGTAAATTGTATTTTTTGACCGGATGAGCGTGTGATTTTTTTGTTGAAAAACCGAAAAAAGGTGCTCCGATTCTACGATACAAGCAAAGATTTTATTGAGGCCAAAGGATAGTTCAATGCTCCGGTGAAAATCACCGGCCATAATTTAGGAAGTAATCACTGAATACTATCTAGTTCCTCCATGCCCGCACGCAGCCCGGAAATTAATGTGTCCAATTCAGCTATCTTTTCCTCATCCTCAATCCTGCTCCTTACTATTTCAAGATGCTCAATCGCATCATCCGGCCTGTCTAGCATTGCCAATAGCTCGCCTTCCACACTGATATACCTGAGGCCCAATTCATAATTATATACATTATTCAGGCTATCAGAAACTCTAATAAGTTCAAGGCCAAACTCGTAATCACAGCCACTATCGTCAAGAATCTCCTGAGCCATGTTTCCATAACTATCATAAATCAACCTTGTAATACGTGTATTTCCAATCCTCTTTCCATATGTCAGAATATACTCATCCAGCTCTTCCTTGTTTTCGAGAATTTCATTTTTGAAATCACAGACAGATTCATCATTGGCACGCTGCTTTAATTGATCTATATTTTTAGCGAATGTCAAAAGTGAATCAACCTTTTCTAATGAGGATGTGTAATGTTCATAACCAACGATGATTTTTCCCCTGAAACCAAAAAGAATAAATAAACTAAAAAAGAGTATGAAAATAGTGAAGGGCCGGAACAAAATCGGCGCCTCGATTTTTTTAAAAAGAGCCAATCCCAAAAATATAAGGATCAAATAAACTGCGTTAAGAAATGTAAGATCAAGCTCAGGGAAATTCATTCCCATAAAAAGGCCCAACATATTAACAAAAAAAAGAAACCCAATAGCCCCACCCAGTGCTTTTTCTGAAACGAAATTAAATCCTTTATAGAAATACATTACGATCATTACTAACATGGCCAGGATCTGGGTACTGAAAGGATTGCCAATCCAATATATATTTTGGATGAAACCGGTAAAAAATAGCAATACCGCTATCCCGAGAAGCCACTTTGCCATAGGCCACCATTCCCGCCTCAAGCCGGTATGTCTTTGAAATCCCTTCTTCACATCCTTTGATTCTATGGGTATTATGATAATGTCCAGAAAAATATAAATACCCAGAATTACGGTACCCGCAGCTATCAGGAAGTCGGTATTTTCAACCAAAAAGAATATCCTTAAAATATACCCAAGAATGACCAAAATAAAAGCAGAACCCGGCAATACGTACCATTTGTTGATCATTAGATCAGAAAGAATTTCCTTCCAATTTACTACCAGGCTGTTAAGCGATTTGCTATTGAAATGAAGCAAAGCAAAAACTGCAAACGCCAGAAAAATCCACAAGATTATGCCAGAGATAAACAAACTACACGTAATCAAAATCAGGAAGAACATTATTATCCCCCCATTTCTGAAGTATAGTAAGTAGGTGTTTATAGGTTCAATTATTGTCAAATACTCATCTGCTAATTTTAAATTGTCCCTAATTTTTCGGTTGATCTTATCCAACCGTTTTACCCATTTTTCCTTCTCTCCTTTTTCAATTAGTAATTCCTCTTTTTGATTATATGCTTTAGCTACACTTATAAAATATTGTATTTTATCTCCGACATTACTGAATCTTAACCTTGCGGCAATAACCATCATGAAAAACAGCGAGCATACGAGTGTTTCTACTGAAACAAGACTAAAGAGACTTTTCTTGGCTGCAAGTTCAGCTAGAATGACCTGATTTGCATCCCAGTCAAAAAGGATTAAATTCGTTATAAATTGGTTAACACTATTCCCGAATTTTTCTAAGTCTTCAAATGAAAGAATGTTTGCTGCCATGATTTGGAGAAATCCGCTGAATGATAGGGCTCCCAGTAGGGCACTTTCCAAAACATAGGCATCAAGCTTGCTTGTAATCGAATTTAATTTGTTTTCAGAGTCCGCAATAGCCTCATCATTTATGTCGGGGTCAATTAAACTTTCATAGTCAGGCCATAAATTCCTTTGTTTTAAAAATTCTGTTTCGGTGAATCTACCAGTAGAAAAACGTTTAATAAATAGTGTATAAAAAATGGTCAATCCGATAGTGGCAAAAATACCCGCAGTTTCCGGTGATCCGGAAGTTGCATCCGCGATGTATGAAATAAATACACCAGATCCTCCCAAAAAAGCAAGTATGGTGTACTGACCGGATGAATATTTCAATTTCAAAGTAAAGTCCCTGATATCACCGTATTTACTAAGCAATTGTTCGATCATTTTGCGGTTATGATTCGATAAACGATAACCAAGTAACAATGTAATTCCTGTTATTCCGAAAGCCTGCAACAACCAGAACCAGGCATTCAAATTGATATCACCGGCTTCATATAATCCAAGCAATGACCACCTGAGTACATAGTCCAGAATTAGTATTCTAATATCAGATCCGATAAAAATTGATCTCCTGTTTTCCGCTGATTTTACAGTATCTGAGATCTTTATGTAGACTTCTGACAATTTGGAGTGAATATTGTCAAGCTTATTTTCAAGAAAATTCTTAACAAATAAATTCAGTTTTTGGGCCTGAGTGTATTCCTGGATTTCTACGGCTTTGTCATGCAAAATTTTTAATGATGCGAGGATTTCGGCTGCAATATCCTCCGGAACTTTTAGTAATTCATTCTCGAAATCATGAGAAGTTTTTAATGGATATTTAGCCTGTCGGGTGATCGTAAAATCTTTTACTATATCAGCACTTTCTTCAAAAATTATGTCAATTGTAGATCTCCATTTTACCTTAAACTCCGGAGAGCGATCCGATAAGCCATAGTAAACCCTGTAAAGGGTCTTCAGGATTAGTTCGGGATTTGTTAGCATGTCATAATATAAACAGTGAAAATAAACATATCCAAATAATCCATAAGATATTAATAGCTAGGCCTGTGGTTCAATCGAAATTTTGCACTCAGTTAGATTAAATTAATAGAATTAACCATTTAGATTTTATTACATAGTTAAGGATGGTCTTTGAACAGGTTGACAGTCCATCATCCTATTGACCAATATATTAAATATAGATCCTTTAATTAAATGCCTGTTCAACCTAAAACAAAATTCATCCAGGTAACCTTGTAAATGGTCTTGGCTGATCCAGTGGTAAATCCCTCGGATCCAACTTTTCAACTGTTGTATGAACCTGTGGACAGTAATGAAATTCTCAGTTGGCCTGCTTTTGGACTGGGTGATATTCCATTGTTTGGCCAGTGGTGTATAGGACCTCCATAAATCAGTCTCTACTTTGGCTTCTTTGTCAATGTGGCCATCAAATATCTTTTGCAGTTGTTGGGTTGAAAAATTCTCTATTTTCACTCCGTACGACCTGTGGATACCACCTTTATTGTCTCTCTCCACTACAATTGAAACCTTTTTTTTGTTTTTTGCCCCCCTTCCCGGTTTCCCTTTCCTGTGACCTCCTATCATTATTTCGTCCACCTCACACCTCCCTTCAATAGGATGCTGCCTACTACCGGCCATTGCTTTTCTGACTTTATACATAAACAGCCAGGCCGTTTTCTGATTGATCCCGAATTTACGTGCAATTACAGGCGAAGAACAGCCTTTTGTTGTGGTGGACATTTCAAAAATGATCAGAAATGCCTTCCTCAGGTCAAACTTCACTTTGTGGAATAGGGTATTGGCCGTTACTGATTCAATATGCCTACATCCTTTACATACCCCAACAAAAGGGTCATTTTTCTTTCTCCAACAATGGGTATGGCTACATTTACTACAGGCAAAGCCGTTGGCCCACTTGATTTCCGCCAAATATTTTTTGCATTTTTCCGTGTTGTCGAACCTATCGATGAATTCGATTAGGTTTGTACCTTTGAATAATTCCATTATAACTAACGTTTTTAGTAAATATACTAATAATATTAGTAATAGTTAGATTGTTTATTCTAAAGTTTTAAATGATACTATTTTAATGTTATATTCATAAATACATATTTTTCTCATTATTAATAACCTCATAACCACACCTCAATGAAAAAGTTTGTTAGATTTTCCGCCTTAGTATTATTTGCACTGTGCGCCGGGTTAATTACAATTGGCCCGGTCAGTGCTCAAAATATTGATTGGACCGGCCAGTTCGGAACTGCTAATAGTGAAGTAGTAGGAATTTCTGTGGATGCTTCTGGCGTGTAAGTGGTCGGAAGGACAGATGGCACGTTACCCGGCCAGGTCAGCTCAGGAAGCAGCGATGCCTTTGTACGAAAGTACGATACCAGTGGTAGCGAAGTGTGGACCCGCCAGTTCGGAACCGCAAATATTGACCAAGCTTATGGAGTTTCTGTGGATGCTTCCGGCGTGTATGTGGCCGGAGCGACACGCCTTACCGGGACAGACATCGATGCCTTTGTACGCAAATACGATACCAGTGGTAATGAAGTGTGGACCCGCCAGTTCGGAGCACTAAGCCGCCTTGACGAAGCTTTTGGAATTTCTGTGGATGCTTCTGGCGTGTATGTGGGCGGATATACAGCTGGCACGTTACCTGGCCAGGTCAACTCAGGGGGAACTAGAGATGCCTTTGTACGCAAGTACGATACCAGTGGTAATGAGGTGTGGACCCGCCAGTTCGGGACCGCAGATAGAGACCTAGCTTATGGAATTTCTGTGGATGCCTCTGGGGTATATGTAACTGGGTCGACCCGAGGTACCTTTCCGGGCCAGACCAGCTCAGGAAGCGGCGATACCTTTGTACGCAAATACGATACCAGTGGTACCGAGGTGTGGACCCGCCAGTTCGGTACGACAAACTTGGACCTAGCTAGGGGAATTTCTGTGGATGCCTCTGGGGTATATGGAACCGGAGTTTCTCGAGTTACCTTACCGGGCCAGACCAGCTCAGGGGGTAGTAGTGCCGCTACCCTCCCCAACCATGACAATGGTGCAAATGAGTGGACCATCCAATCATATGGGCCAGCAGGTCG
>SDBV01002967.1_pt1 | contig 25278 bp, 17 predicted proteins | sample 2277081 | NCBI WGS metagenome assembly SDBV01 (sample SAMN10402039, study PRJNA504765) | marine sediment metagenome | isolation source: marine sediment core GS10_PC15, 223 cmbsf | place: Arctic Ocean: Southern Knipovich Ridge | collected 2010 | reverse complement strand
AGAAGTTTTATAGTATCAAAGCTGGAACAGAAAATATTAGCTGTATCATCAACTATAAACCAGGTATTTATAACCCGATAATTAATAATAAGCAGAATCAATAGAATAGAACTGAGATAGAAAAAGTCTGTTGGCTTAAATCTGATTGGAATTTGAGACATATCTTACATCCTGTATCTGGTTTAAAAAGCTCTCGTAATTTTCTACCATCTTATGAACAGAAAAATCCATTGCCCTTTCAGTGCCCCTACTGGCAATTAAATCACTTAATTCCCTGTTATGAAGAAGCGTCAATATAGCGTCTACCAGTGCATCTTCATCATTCATAGGCACTAATAAACCATTTTCCCCGTGTTTAACAATATCTCTCGGTCCATAGGGACAGTCAACCGCTATAACCGGAATCCCGCAGGCCATTGCCTCTATAATTACATTTGCAAATCCTTCAAACAGGCAGGTATGAACAAAAACATCCGACTTCCTGATATATTTATAAGGATTGCGCTGATAGCCGACTAAAATAACATCTTCTCCAATATTGAGTTCACGGGAAAGTCTCTCAATAGTTTTTCTCTCTGAACCATCCCCCACAACCAATAGTTTAATTTTTTCCTTCTTTCTGAGTTCAGAAAAGGCTTTCAATAAGACTGCAATGTTTTTTTCTCTCTCCAATCTTCCTAATGTAACTATAAACTTAAATTCAGCAGGCATGTCTATATCTATCTCTTCTTCAGCCTTTCTTTTTATGTCGTTAATATCTATGCTGTTCGGTATAACTTCTACTCTTTCCGGTATTGCGTGATAATCTCTTATACATTCCTCTTTCATTCCTGTGGATGAAACAACCAGCCCATCGGCATGCCTGCAGAAAAAACTGAATACCCATTTCAGGTACATTTTTCTAAAAAACTTATGTTCAAAATACCGCAGATACTCTGTGGATGGACCCCTTGGGCTGGCAATAATATCCATCTTCACGGAAAGGAACTTCTTTGCAAAGACAAGTAAAGAAGAGGGATAATGCATCATACCAAAGGCAATATCAGGTTTTTCTTCTTTTAATAAAAGGGCAGTTTTTCGTACATCATGCACAAATCTTCTGGCACTGCTAAACCATACATCCAAACCCAAATCCTCTATCGCTATAAATTTATCAATAGCTATATTCTGAAAATAGCTGAATATTGTTCTGGATGTAACGAGGCATATCCTGAATCTATTCTTATTTATTCCTTTTAAAAGATTCTGTGATGTTCTCTCAGCTCCTCCGAAAGTAAATGTGGGCAGGAAAAATAAAATTTTACAGGCATCACGCATAACAGGCACTATTTTTATAATACATCGGCGAATCCTCTCTTTAACTTCCTGAAGAGATAAATTCCTCCAATGAATACCGAAATGGTCACAATATTTAAATAAATCATGCTCCCAACTTCTGGCAACCTGTTATAGAGTATTACACTATGATATGCCTCTGATAAAGAGGTTGCTGGATTTAACGAAATAAAGAACCTTAATTTATCAGGAATAGCTGTTATTGGAAACAATATTGTTGACATGTAAAAAAGCGCCTGAAAAACCAGTCCCAGCACCTGGGTAATATCACGAAGATACACGGTCAAGGACGCAAAAAGTAAGGACAATCCTATTGTCAGAACCATCTGTATGAATAGAATTCCAGCTGTAAAGGATATCTGAAATAGAGAAATATCCCCTTTCAAGAGAAAATATACCAGTAGAAAAATGAGAAAACCGATACCATGATGGACAAACGAAGACGTAACCGCTGTTATAGGAAAAAGTTCTGCCGGAAATATAACCTTCTTTATTACATGCCTTTTGTCAATAATAGACGATGCCCCCCTCAGTACACCTTCCTGGAGGGCAAACCATGGCAGCAGTCCAGTGAGCAGAAACGCAAGAAAAGGGATTTCCCCTGTATCCGCCTTTATCCTTATCTTCATAATCTGTGAAAAAACCAGCCAATAAAGGAGAATTAAGAGAATCGGCTGCAGGAATGTCCAGAAGACACCTATCACAGAGCCTGCGTATCTCTCTTTTATATCCCTGAGAAGAAGCTGGGGGAGTAATCTAAGAAGCTTCTTTAGTTTATTAATCATAAGTTAAATAGGACACAGATTTTCGCAGATACACACAGATAACATAGTTAGTTCTTTATATTTAAGATCTTGATAATCTGTGTTTATCTGTGTCCAAAATGGAAAATTCCCACACTATTAAATTACAAATCAGCACAACAATTGTATATGAATTCTCAATTAATGGTCAAGGATTCTATGGAAAGAATAAAAATCTAAGAAAGCTTAAATTAACCGCCTTCGGCAGGACTTTTTAGAAAGGATAAAAACAAAAATGGAAATTTTAATATTTTATTGCACTGCCGTCACTGAGGGCATCAACAAATTTCCTGTACCATTTGCCATCAATGAAGAGCCAGGTATCCTCTATGGGGAAATCCCTTGGTGACATTGACGTCTCCTTACCCATAATCCTGAAGTTTGGTATCTCATACTTTACCCTTGATTTAACAACAGCCTCATTGCCTCTTATCTGAACATCCAGTATCTCGTACTCATGATAAACCATTGGACCCCGGCGGGAAGAATAATAATCAAGCTGTATCCTTGCCCTGTAAAAAGGGTCATGAAGTTCATAGGTTGTCTTAAAATCCTTCTTTATCATCCCCTCCCAGTATCTCTTGACACTACTTAGAAGAAGTTTCTTCTTCTCTTTCCGGCTAATAACATCTTCCTTTTCCTCTGCCATTTTGAATGTCTTTTGCCATGTAAGTTTTGCCATGACAATATCTGCTACCCTTTTCTCATCAGTTTTATATTGATGCCAGGCAAGATAAATATTTCCATCCTCAGAGCTTATCCTCGGCCTGAAGGCATAAGATTTACTGTCTGACACAGGAATGTCCCTCTTTAACCACACCTTCCCCCTGTCAGGTGAGAGCTTCATTCTGATTCTGGAACGTATATCCCTTGAGTCTTCCCATACCACTGCTACCCTTTCTCCATTAACAGCCATTCTTGGAAGCCATGACCGTGTATTGTCAAACTCCCTGGTGTCAATCCTTTTAACCTCCCAATTTTCCCCTCCATCCTCGCTCGTGGCCGCATAAATCCGCTGTTTGAATTTATATCTCTCCTCTCCACTGAAGACCACTAATACTCTTCCATCTTGCCAGACATGATAGTCCATTCGTGCTACATCCAGCCCCTCTGCTCCCTTGATAGAGAAGGTATTCCATCCTTTATCCCCTCTTACAGCTACATCCAGCACAAATCTCTTGTCACGCGCAGTCTTATAAACAGCAACAGGCTTGCCCTTGACACTGAATGCCTCTATGAAAGAGATACTACCTGTATCTTTTATCATTACTGATTTCTTAACATTCATGGAGGAGATTTCGTATACCCTCACCCCTAAATATTTTTTTCCATCCTTGGTACCGTAAAAGAAGATATGCAGGTTGTCATCTATCAAAACAGTTGATGGATTATAGAGAGCTTCCATCTCATCTGTATTTAACCTTAACCTCTTAAACGTCTTGCCCCTATCATGAGAAAGGTTTATAAAGAGTTCAGGTTTTCCCCCTGATAAGGCATCAAGGATATATATACTATCTTTTTCTGTAGTGATAATCCTTGCCATTGTAGAGTCTGTTTTGGAAGCCAGTTCAAGAGGCTCAGACATCTGGTTCTCTTTGTCATTTATTGAGGTAAAATATAGTCTGTTTCCTCCTGAACCTCGCTCAATCCAGGTTACCCTTAGTAAATCTTCTACAATCTTTATATCAGGGCTCAGGATAGTAGCCATGGCCTCTTTAGCAGACCTTATCTTGACGGGTTGCTGTCCTGACCTCTTTACATATAGGTCTCCATCCTGAATATAGCAGGACCATTCAGAAGAAAGCACGGGTTCAATGGTATAATCGACTGGCCCTTCACGCTCCACTGCCCATACAGCAGTATGAACAAAGAAAACAAAACATATCAAGCCTATTGCATAAAAAAATCTCATACTATATCCCTGAACACTCACAAAACAAGTGTGGATGCCTTAATTAAGGCATCCACGGTTGAACAAACAAGCTAAAAATTGTAGCTACTTGAATCAGTAATCTTCACTGCTTAGCAGGTATGCGTTATTATTGGTGCCTCCATAGGTGCTATTGTTAACAACATATTCAAGCTTATAAACGAGAATACTTCCTGATGCATGAGTGTCATTACTAAAAAATGTCCATCCTCCTATATTTTCTACAGCTGAAAATGTGGTGCTGTCCATCAGGTCTTCAAGGTTAACTCCTGCTGTGCATGTTACATTTTGTGTCTTCGCAAATGTACGCTCTGTGCCGCCCCTGTCATAAAGGCCGTTGCCGCCAATCTGACGGTTTATACTGACTGTTGCACTCAGATTGGCGGTATTCATGGAATTACCAATGGGTGTTATGAAAAACTTTGTTGTCCATTCGTTAGGCGGGAAAAATGAAAACCATCTCCAAAAAAAGTCCAGGGCATTTGTAACACCGCCGCCATCACCGGTATAATTAAATGAATAACCCTCGCTATTAGCATCATTTACCCCCCTGTAACCCCATGCTGCTCCAAATGCTATGTCCATGATAATGGCTTCACCCCCAAGTGCTTTGCTATCTGAAACAGTTGTAGGTGTGCCTCCTGAATTTGAATTTGTAACTAACAGATACGCCCTCTTTGCCCCAGTAAGACCCGTGTCAAAGGTACCGTTATAAGTATTTGAGTCATTGAAAAGCGCGTTGCCGCTGCCAAAAACACCCGATGCATCAAAGCTCACAAGGTCGCTATCGATTGTGTTTCTTGTAAAAGAGACAGTTGCACATGTTCCTGTATGGTTTGGATTGCTTCCGACGAGACTATCTTTGTATCTGTAAATATAGTGCAGATGGGTTGAAGCAGCAGAGGGCCGGTTAAACACTGATACTACTGTAGTAACATTTGGCTGGTTGACTGCTATGACAGGAAAGAGAATTGTATCTGCCAGAGCAACGGCAAAAGACCCGAGCACCATTAAAAAAGATAAAAAGACTATCCCTATAACCTTCTTGCGTTTCATTTCTTATACCTCCTTAGATTTAATAATATGAGAAAATCTCATTTATTGCTTTTCTAAGATTATTTATACTCATCCATAATAAACACACATATTAAAAAGGTCAATATAATAATAAATGACAAAAAACCCTTATTCTGCCGCGGCATTAAATGCTTACCACTTTATACCTCTTTTCTTAAGTATTTCCTGTATTTTCTTATCACCCAGCCTGGCTGCCTTTTGAAAATCTCTAATCGCATCTTTCTCTTTACCCAATTTATAATATGCAGCCCCCCGGTTGTAATAAGCAGCTGCATTGTTAGGATTCAATTTAATAACTTTATTAAAATCCTGAATCAAATTTTCAAATTTACCTAATTCTCCATAACTCACCCCTCGATTAATGTATGCATCTGAATATTCAGGACTCAACTCAATCACCTTGCTCAGGTCTTTAATAGCCTTTTGATTTTCACCCATATGCCTGTAGGAAATTCCACGATTATAGTGAGCCTTATAATCTTCAGGGTTAAGATTGATGGCTTTATCGTAATCTCTAACAGCTTCTGGATATCTTCCAAGGGTTTGATAAGCCAATCCCCTGTTGTTATATGCCATTGCATATTCAGGGTCTAATTCGATAGCCCTGGAGCAATCTTTAATCGCTTGCTGATAATCAGCCAATATGTTATAAACTCCGCATCTATTAACATATGCTCCTTCAAGCTCAGGCTGTAATTCGACAGCCTTGCTTAAATCCTCCAATCCCTTTTGATAATTTCCCAGTGTAATATAAGCTGTTGCACGATTGTTATATGCCCGCGCATATCCAGGATTTGATTCGATAGCCTTATCCAGATCTTTCAGCGCCTTCTGATAATCTCCGAGTCTTGTATAAACATTGGCACGATTGTTATATGCCTCTGAAAAATTAGAGTCATATTTAATTGCTTTATCTAAATCATTTATTGCCCTTTGACTGTCTCCTAAATCTGCATAAGCTTTTCCACGATAATAATAAACCTTTGCATCCTCAGGATTTAACTCTATAGACTTGCTAAAGTCTTTAATAGCCTGTTGACGGTTGCCTGATTCTCCATAAGCTTTCCCGCGATAATAATAAACCTTTGCATCTTCAGGCTTCAGTTCTATAGCCCTGGTAAAGTCCTTGATAGCCTGTTGATTGTTTTCTACTGTGCTATAAGCAATTCCACGATTATTATAAGCCTTTGCATCTTCAGGCTTCAGCTCTATGGCTCTGGTATAGTCTTTGATAGCCTGTTGATTGTTTTCTAATGCGTAATAAGCGTTTCCACGATTATTATAAGCCCCTGCAGAGTCAGGATTCAATATGATGACCCTGTTTAAATCCTTTAATGCTTCTATATAATTATCTGAAAATGCATAAGCATTGGCACGACTGATATATGCGGTCTTATTATCAGGATATCTCTTTAATTCATGAGTCCATAATGTTATAGAGTTACTCCATACTTTTATCTGTTTTACTGTTAGCACACTTAATAGGAATAAAATCAAAATTAACGGTAGGATGATAAGCTTTTTACTCAGGAAAAAGGCATGGTCTTTTAAATAAGTCTTTTCCCATGTCAGAGATATTCCCAGCCCGATTAAGAGAAAAGGGCCTATGCTCGGAATATAGGTATACCTGTCCGCTGCTGCTTGAGCACCTACCTGAACAATCCCTAAAACAGGCAGTAAGGTAACTACATAAAAGACCCATACTGCCATAAATATTTTCCATCCCCTCTTCCAGGCCCATATACAGAAAACACTGATTGCCACCAACAACATTATCGAAAACAGATACTCGAAGGACAAGAAGGATATGCTCTTTGGATGAGGATAAAGTGGTGAAAGCCCAGATGGATAAACCATCTTTGCAAGATAAAAGCACACACCCTTTATAGCTACTCCGATACGGACTGATAATGGATATGCCTCAATTGATTTTATCGCCCCTCCTGCATGCTGGGCTGTTATCGTAAGGATTGATGAAACCAGGCTAAAAAAGAAAAAGGGTACCTTTTCTATGATTACCTTTTTCCGGGCTTTTATCCCTCTCCTGAAACTGAGCCTCTGAAAGGGATAAATATCCAGGATAACCAGCATAACAGGAAGTGTCACTGCCATGGGTTTGCTCATTAAAGCCAGAACGAAAAATATAAGACTTGAAATGTAATAAAAGTACTGTTTGCTAAGTTCCTGTCTTACAACATATTTAACATAAAAAATAAGGCTTAAAAGTACAAAAAATGCAGATAAAACATCTTTTCTCTCTGCCGCCCATGCAACAGACTCCACATGTACCGGATGTATTCCAAACAACAGGGCGGTTACCCCCCCTGCTATAACAGCCCCTCTGAGATGAAAATCCCCCCTTACTCCCCCCTTTACTAAAGGGGGGTTAGGGGGGCTATTATTTAATAAGTAAAATATCAGTATACACAGTAAAAAAGTGTTCATGCCGTGAAGCATGATACTGCTCAAGTGATGACCTGCCGGATTTAGCCCCCAGATAGCATAGTCAATCGCATGTGATAGCCATGTAAGAGGGTGCCAGTTTGATTTATAAAAAGCAGTAAAGCTCCATTTCAATAACTTTAAATCAAAAGAACGGATATTTTCATTTTCATAAATATAGCCGTCATCATCCCAGTTAACAAAATCATTCTGAAGGGCAGGGATATAGAGAATTAAAGTTACTGCGGCAACCAGAAGGGCCACTAACCACACACTGCCACTTGAGCGTAGAGAAACCTTTATTTTTTTATCTTCCATGTCAGCAGGAGGCCTCAACTGAACTCTTTCCTTTTTTTTTTCGGCCTTCCCTTCTCATTATGTATCCATATATGTTCTTCTTTTTTGCCTCTTTCTCTTACTCGTTTTTTATCTTAAGATCCAAAGATTTTAAATCTCTTTAAATTAAGTTTTTGTAAAATAAATTGGAACAAAGTCATAATAGTCCCCATACCGTAAATAATGCTATGACTTAAATTGACAGATGATGCCTCATCCATATATCGGCATGGCACTGGTAACTCCCCTATCTTAAATCCAAAATAGGCAGCCTGAATAAGAAACTGTGAATCAAAAACAAAATCATTTGAATTCTTATGATAAGGAATAGTTTCTAATACCTTTCTTGAATATGCTCTATATCCTGTATGCCACTCTGAAAGATTCTGCCCTGTTACTATGTTTTCCAAGATAGTAAGAAATCTATTCGATATATATTTATAAAGGGGCATGCCTGAATCAAGGCACTCTTTACGCGTTCTGATCCTGGAACCTAATACTATGTCACATATACCGTATTCAATAAGTTCACAGAAGACAAAAGCAAGCCGGCTATCGTACTGATAGTCTGGATGAATCATAATAATTATGTCTGCTCCACGTTTAAGTGCCTCATCGTAGCAGGTCTTTTGGTTAGCACCATATCCGACATTTTTCTCATGAACAATAACCGTTAAACCAAGGGTTTTAGCTATCCTGACAGTATCGTCGCTACTTGCATCATCAACAAGTATGACTTCATCAGCAAAGCCGTCAGGAATATCATTAATTGTTTTCTCTAATGTTCTCTCAGCATTGAAAGCTGGCATAACAATTATTGTTTTTGACTTCATATCACTCACGTCAAGGGGTCTTTACGAGGATGCTGCCTGAATGCCCCGCTAGCTATATAAATAAAAATAATTATTCCTTGCTCGGATGCCCCGCCTTGTAGGCGGGGAGCTTCACTAAAATCATCATTCTAAAACGGCCGGAATTATCTTTCAGCATACCTCCGGTAAAATCCTTGTCCGGACTCATTTGACTACCAAGTATAGTATAGTTATTTCCGGTCGAAGTATTTATAAAACCTGAAACTTCGCCCTGTTTAGAAATCGAGAGTGTTCCTCCTGTAAAAGTCCCTGAACCTTTCCAAACCATGGTCCAGTTGCCACCGGTTACTTTTCCGGAATTCTCAAGCGTGATTGTCCCGTACAATGCATCGCTATTATCAGTAATAAAAATTTTCCAGTTACCCTGTCCATCAGCTAATGAAAAAGCCCCGTTTTTTTTAACAACAAATGTAGCTGCCCCTTTAAAGCTGGTTGACATACTACCGCCAAAAATCATAATATTCTTGCTCGAATTCATTTGACCATTGAAATTTATTTCAAAAGTTTTTCCATTTATGGCCTTTATTTGTCCTGAAACAACTCCTTGGGGAGTTATTGAAAATGCCCCGCTACACGTTCCTGAATCTCTTTTATTAGACAGGAAACTGCACCCTGTAATTGCTCCGGAATTGTTAATAGAAACTGAAAGAATCCCCTCCAAAGGGAACACCCAGGCTCCCTCTAAATCAAAAACAGTAAAGTTCCCCCTCTTTCTTATAAGAATGCCAAGTCCTCTATCTGAAATGGGGAAATTGCCTGCATAGACAATAACATCTCTGTTTAAAGTCATTTGACCGCCGAGTATTGTATGCTTTTCAGTTGTATTAGAATCTGCTAAAAAAGCATCTATGGAACCTGTAACAGCACCCTGAACTGTGGTTGAAACCGTTCCCTGTGTAAAAGTTTTAATGTCTACTCCAAATGAGGTCAAATTGCCTCCAGTTACAGCTCCAGAGGCGTCAATCATTAAAGAACCATAGCTATTGAAAGTATCATGTCTCTTCAGGCCGAAGCCAACCATTTTCCATACGCCGTCAACATCGGGCTGAGAAAAAGACATTTTTCTTGAAGAACTTCCATCACAACCAGCAATGACAAAGAAAATCAATATACAAAAAAATAACAATAAGAATATGTGTATCCTTTTCAATTCAGAATATTTCATAAAATTCTCCTTTTGATGTTTTAATATTTTGAAATGTTTTTAATTTAAACTTTTCTATAAAATCTCAGAAGATTCTTTTTTAAATTTTTGTTATAATTATAAACCGTATATTCAATATAAGACAAGAGATAGTATGTTGTCTAAAGAACCACAGTGCCGGAGGTAAAATCACGAAGCTCAGTCTAAAATTAGTCTTGCTTTTAATAGTATTAATTGCAATTCCTGCATTTTCTTTTGCCCTTGAAACGGCAACCGTGCCCTCATCAACGGAGTTTATTGTAGATTTTTCAGAAAGCATGAACGAAATGATAGGTGATAAAAGCAAGATAGAGATAGCACGTGAGGTAGTTATCAAGATTCTTGATGAAATCTCTGAATCGCTTAATACAGGTTTAACCTTTTATGGACACAGGGATGAGGATAAATGCGATAATATTGAACTGCTAAAAGGATTAAATCACCAGCAAATCAAGGAAAAGCTTATGGATACAAAACCCTCAGGTAAAGCCCCTATTGCCCTGGCACTAAGGAAAGCAGTTGAAAGACTCGAGGGCAATAATCATCTTTTGAGTATTATCCTGGTCACTGATGGTAAGGGAACCTGTGAAGAGGACATCCTTAAAACCGCCAGAGAGGTAAAAGAAAGATATGATTATAGAGTGACTTTACATGTCATCAGTCTGAATTCTAAAAAGAAAGAAAGACCTCAGCTTATACGTATTGCAAAAGCTGGATATGGAGCATTTGCAAATATAAAAAATAAAAAAAACACAGGCAGGGTTATAAAATTGATATCTGATAAGGTCAAAAACGTTAAGATACACAATCCAAGGGTAGTGAATTTAGATGATATAGTATTAATTCCTGCTGGTGAATTCTTAATGGGTAAGGCAATTAATGATGATTTCCATGCTGAACCTGATATACACTCAGTTTACTTAGATGCATTCTATATTGATACCTATGAGGTTACCCAGAAGCAGTATAAAACTGTTATGGGTGAAAATCCCTCCATGTGGATAGGAAGTGATTTACCGGTGGACAGTGTAAGCTGGTTTGATGCTAAAAAGTACTGTGAAAAGGTTGGGAAAAGACTCCCTACTGAGGCTGAATGGGAAAAGGCGGCAAAGGGCGGAAGGTATGACAAATGGGCAGGGACCAGTATTCTGAAAAAAGTTGGAGAGTATGCATGGCTTGATGATATAAATGTAGGTAGCAGGTCTGGCAGCAGAACACACCCGGTTGGACAGAAAAAACCTAATGGATATAATATATATGATATGAGTGGAAATCTATTGGAGTGGGTCGCTGACTGGTACAATAGTAACTACTATAAGATTAGTCCCAAGAACAAGCCAAAGGGGCCGGATACGGGTGTAGAACGTATTCTCAGGGGAGGGTCATGGGATAACCACTGGCTTGGAGCACGTACTACTAAGAAATTTGCAAATCCGCCAAATGTTAAATATAATAATAATGGTTTTCGCTGTGCAAAATCTGCTGAATAAATTAACGCCTTTCGGGCGGACTTTTTAGACAGGATATAGACGTTCGGCCGAGCCCTTCGGCAGTGAGCTCAGGGTTGAACTGCTCAGTCGAAGTCCAGGATGAACAAGATATCTAATTAAAAGAAAAATAGTAAGAAATACTATCAATTCTGTCTAAAATATAGAAATTCCTATACTATTGAATTAAGGTTGTTGACCACTTAATCTTGAGAGCATTTTTCTTGCCATGTTTCTGATATTCTGAGGAACTCCATTCCGGTCTAAAAGCTCTATCAAATGGTATTTTTGTCTTTCCCTGTCTCCCTTCAAAGAGTATGCCCATGCCTTGTTGAAAAAAATTTTATAGTCAGGCGCATTGAATTCTTTTGCCTTTATATAAAACCTTTCAGCATCTTTATCCTTCCCTAAAGCAGTCATGACAGTTCCCATAATAAGATATGGTTTGTAAAAAGGAGGGTTTAAAGAGACAGCCTTTTTTGCAAAAGGCAGTGCTTTATCTGCACCTCCACCCCTGATAAGCGACAGATAAGCCATATCTGAAAAGGCATGGAAATTATAAGGGTCTACCGATAGGACTCTGCTGAGATGCTCAAAAGCTACATCAAAATTACCCTTTAACACTTGAACTTTTGCCATTCCATGATAGGCAGCGGCAAAGGAATGATTCAGACCTAAAGCCTTTTTATAGCTGTGAGATGCCTTATCAAGTAAACCCATTTCACGGTATGCATCTCCCATGAGAGTGAAAATTGTTACCCTATCCACTCTTCTGAATCTTCGATCAAAAAATGGATGGCTTATAAAAATTTCTTGATATGTTCTTATTGCACTCTTCATATCATGGTCAAGAAAACTGTAATATCCTTTCAGGATTTTAAGCTTGTAGGATTCAGGTGTTAGTTCTTCGAAGAAATCTATCACCTTTCCGGCTTCAGTCTTTTGTTCTAACATTAAGTGCATAAAACCAAGGTGGTATGATGCCTCTGTAAAAAAATGCGGCCTCCTTTTTTCTCTGGCAATTTTTATTGAATCTGCATAATACCTTTTAGCATTTTGGAAATCTGACATTGCTGTGTAACTATTGGCAAGGGCAATATTTGCCCTTATATTGTAGGGGACTTTCTGAACTGTATCCTTCCAAAAAGTAACCGGGTCCTTCCATATATAGTTTCTCTGGAATGTGAGAAAGCCAAGCAGGATGGACAGAACAATAAATATAATCCAGGGATTATATTTCTTTTGAAGAACACTTCCTTTGAAAATAGAGGCAGTCTGGGCTACAAGACCAAATGATAACCCTGTAAGCGGCAGATAGTTTCTGTGTTCAAAGTACAGGTCAGAACCAACGGCGATGAAGCTCTCAAGTGATATAGAAACAAAATACCAGAGGATTCCGAATGATATAAAGGGGAATTTCCTTAACTTGAGGATAGAGAAAACTAAAGCCGCTAATATTAGTACCATGGAGATAAAGGTGGTTAGAGGCTCAAATATTCCCTTAGATATAGGATAGCCCCACCAGTCAAAAACAAGAAATCGCGGAAGGGGCAGTACAAATAAAAATAGATATCTGCCTATGACCCTGAATTCCGTCAGGATATGCTCATAAGGGCTCCAGTACACATCAGAGGCCATCCATGATTGATATGCAAGTGGTTTATCGAGCTCAACAAATACCTTTGCTATATCCAGAGCAGTTTTATGAATAGGCAGGTAAAAGGTGACAACCAAAAAGGCGCAGAGACCTATAACGGCAACAAGAATAATCCTCCTTTTAAATTCTTTTTTATTGTATTGTGAAAGGAATGTATAGTCATAAAGCAGTATAAGGGGCACAGCCATTACAGCATTCTCTTTTGAAAGAATACCGAAAATAATAAATAAAATAGTCACGGAATACATAATTATTTTGATAAATAATCCGGATGCCCTGGTTGCATGGATATATGAAATCAATGATAGGAGAACAAAAAATGCCGCAAGTGACGCCATCCTCTGTATGATATAAGCTACGGCATTTATATTCAGAGGATGCAGGGCAAATATTGCAGCACTGAGGAGGGCAACAAAAAAACTGCAACGCTCAAATCTTTCCCTGTTATAAGGCAGCTTCAACGTAATGAGGGCCAAAACATAGACAAGCAGGGAGTTAAAGATATGAATCAGGATATTAAAGAGTCTGAAGTTTACAGGGTCATAGGGGTCTATTTTCTGGTTAACAGCAAAAGAGAGAAAGGAAACTTTCCTTGCACCAATTTTCTCAAACAGCGCCTCTTTATCAAGAGGCTGGTTAAGCAATACATCATCAAATGCCCAGATACCGTTAAGCGAATTTGAGTAGGCAAGGAATACAGCTGCAATTAACAGAGTAATTCCAAGAATGTGAGTTATGAGTTTCTGGTTAGGGGTTACGGGCTGTGAGTTTCGGGTTGCGGGTTTTGTTTCCATCCTTTCTCCACGTACTGAATAAACTTGTTTATCTTACCACCTAATTTATTATATGCATCGAGAAAGAATTGCATCTCTTTTCCATCAAGTTCATGAATATCTTTTATATAAAATTCAGATGAAGGATGGCTTCATCAACTCGCAACCCATGTTAATAATAAACAACCCCTTTTTCTAACGCGTGCATATAAAATTCTTTATACCAGTTATCGTATATGTAAAGCCAGTTTTCTTCAAATTCTGCCTGAGTCTTTGACACAGTAAATTCCTGGAGCCTTAACCTGACCTTTGGCATTGAGTATACAATGCTTAGTTTCACCTGTGCCACATTACCTTCCACCTTGATATCCTTAATCTCAAACTCGTGGTATTTAACCCTCCCGAGTGTCCCCATAAAGGCATACTTGTTTGTTCCGGCCTGAAAGAAGGGGTCATAGAGGTAATAAATTTTTTCGTAATCCTTTTTAATAAATGCTGTCCAGAAATCATTGACCCTCTGTCTGAGAAGTTTAATCTTCTCTGGAGAGCCTAAATTCTCTACCGTACCCTTGTTTGTTGATTTTACACCGGCACATGCTGTCACGGAGATTACCATAAGTAATAGCAGGATTTTATTCTTCATCTTGCACCTCTACTGTCTAATTTGAAATCAATCAACAGAAGATCCGCCTCTTTAAGGAGAATATCGCCTTTAAACCTGTATGCTAATACATAATACCTGTCTTTGCTCTTTATCAGACTATCGGTGAATTGATAATGAGATGTATTGAATCTCCCCGGCTCCTCAAGGGGTATATCCTTTTCATGCCATGTCCTGCCATAGTCCTTTGAGTACTGCATGTATAGATTTCTGCGGATATTTCTATAGTCAACCCAAACAACCACAATCTCTCCATCCTCTGTTGCAAGAATATCGGGATTTTTGGCATGGGTATTCTTAAATGGATAGTGCCTCAGAGGCGTTAGCTTTCCCCACGAAGTTCCGTTGTCTTCTGACCTGATAATATAGACATTGTTCTTTTCCTTTTTATGACCGTACATTGCCAGATAGATGTGCCCCTTTGAGTCATGAGCCACCTTCAGAAGACCAGTATCCAATCCCCTTGTATCTTCAAATTCTGTAGTTGCCCATGTCTTTCCGTCATCCTCTGAATATGCCCCTTCTATGATTGGGACACCATCATAGGTATTAAACCAGAAGACATGCAGCCTCTTTCCTACACGGATTGGTTCAATAAATAGCGTCACTACCCCTATCTCCTTTATCTCTACGGGGTCACTCCATGTACTGCCTCTGTCAGTGGTCTTTTTGAAGACCATATAGCGTTTGCCCTTCCTCTTTGAGTAAGAGAAGTTATATGCAGCCTCTTCATTTACTAAAAGGGCAGGATAAATGGAGTTCCTATATCCTTTGGTAAGGTTTTTGACCTCTGAAAAGGTCCTTCCAGAATCATTAGAACTGCTGGCATATATATAGTAACTGGCCCCCCCTACCGGCTTTTCACCATACCAGGCAATATAGACATCCCCCTTTGAGTTGGAACCAATCTTGAACCTGGTGAGTGCCTGGCTTTCGCCATCATCCAGAAGTATAGGTTTAGAGAGTGTCCTGCCTCCATCATGGGTTGCCCTGAAGTAGAGCTTTTTTTTCCCCTCAATCTTCTCTCTCCATACAACAAAGGCATTATCACCCTGAACGTCAAATGCAAGCCCGCCAGCTAACCCCTCCCTGCCCTCATTAACTATAAGGTCTCTGCTGTCAGTTATATTTTTAATATGAATACTGCCCTTAAGGTCATAGTATGCTGTCCAGATGGTTCCTCTGCTATCAGCCTTTATGTAACTTGGTTTGTAGCGGTTAAAACCATCGGGAGACAGGAGCGTCTCCCCAGCCCAGCCTGATGAGGTTAAGATAAATAGAAATATTAGAACTAATACAATCCTTTTCATACTCTTATGATTCCTCTCTCTAAAAAATTTTAACTAATTTAAACCCCGTTAGAAAGGACGGGGCTTTAGACCCCGCCCTTTTTATAAGAAATTAAGTATCTATTTATCGCATCCCCACTATACCTGTCTGCCGACAGGCAGGAATGGCGGGGCTTTCTAACGGGGTAAAGGCAATATATTAATACTTTTTGAAACTTTTATCAAGGAAGCAATGAGTTTAGTCTGGCTGGTAAGATAACATAAAAAAAGAGGGAGCCAAAGCTCCCTCTTTCAAAAAATCTACTACTTCTTTCTCAGATTCTTAATCGCAAGAGTTGGCATCAGAAGTATCGAAAACACAATTGTGAATGTCGTTTATACCTAGTTCACCAACAATAGATTCATTATCCCTTAGCCACACGAAATTATTCAATGTACCCGGGACAGCTACGCCATCTAAGGTAACTCCTGTAGTTGTGTATTCAAGCTTACCAAGAACCATACCATCAGCATCATCAGGAGTTACAGGGGATACGTCTGTTATAATATACGTCCAACCCTGTCCACCTGTTGCCTGGAATGTGTTGAATGAGGCTTCAGTCATAAGATCTTCAAGGTCATCAGCGCTTGTGCATCTTATGTCTTTCACCTTCTCAAAGTCAATCTTGTTTTCATCATTGTCAAATATACCACCCTCATCGCAACCACCAGCATTGTCAGGGTCTATGCATAACTGAATATCTGAATCAGTATCCCCATCCCTCTGGCTAGTGGTATTAACAGGTGTCATGAAGAATCTTGTGGTAATCGTATCAGGTGGTAATAACACTGTCTGGGTAGTCTCAGTGACCCCTATCACCTCACCTAAAACATCTTTTACATCGTTAAAAAGGACATCTGCATTCTGTGATAATGTTTCCCCGCCAACGGCATTATAGGCGATATATCCCCATGCAGCACCGCCTGCTAACTCAATAAGCATAGCCTCACCGTACAGCGTGCCATCTTCATTTGTCCCATCATTGACGAATGCGTCAGTGTTGTTATCTACAAGAAGAAATGCCCTTCTTGGTGCTGTTACATTAAGGTCAAACCTCTGACTTCCATAAGTGGGTCCTCCCTTCCAGGTCCCTGCGCCCGGGTCACTGAACAGGGGTTCACCATTGTTCATGTTACCAGCGGCATCAAAGGTCACGATATCGTCCTTGGATGTGGATCTTTTAAAGCTGATGTTGTCACATGTCCCTGTCTGAGAATTACTGGTGCTTTGCTTATACCAGTACTGGTAGTGAAGAACCTCTGCGGACCCGTCTCCCTGAGCCGTATTCACCACCGATAAAACAGTAGATACAGTATCACTCTTTGTTATCCATGGGAACAAAATAGCATCTGCATCTGCCTTTTCCACATTTAAGGCAAAAGGAAATATCAATGCGACTGCTAAAATTGCTATAAGCACATAACTCTTTTTCATTTAAGGCCTCCTTCTTCATGAATTTTTGACTTCCAACGGAAATCATTTAAAGGGTTTATTATACTCATTATACTAAATACTAAATTAATTCGCTCTTACCATCACCCCCTTTATTTAAAATGTTATCAAAAAGTACTCATTCGATAATTAACAATAACTAAACCTTCCCTGTGAGTAAGTGTAATCAAAGGTAATGCCTTTGTCAAGTCTTTTTTTAAACGCCATATCTTACCTTTGTACAGCCTATAAAACCCTCTTAAAAAGGCTATTGATTAAAAGTGTAAACAAGGACAATTCCTTTGTCAAGTCTTTTTTGCAAGTCAATCTTAATTTTCATACACCTTAAAAACACTCGTGATAAACTTTGGAAAATTTAAACACTAATTTTCCCATTGACAGTCTTTTCTTCACCTAAGCGAATCCACAGAACACTCTTAAATATAGACATTATAAGCAAAAGATATGCCAGATATGATTTCCTTTTGAATACTTGATATTATTGGATATTTTTACAATAAATTTGTGTATTTTTTGCATCAAAATGTGTTATTTTTACACTATTATCCGCACCTGTCTACCCATAGGCAGGCCTGCATATATCTATCTTTATCCCGTTAGAAGGAAGGCCCCCCCGCCGAAAGTACGGCAGGCAGGTCCACCGAGGCTGAGACAAGGCTGATAAGCGGAGTAAAAAATACATAGCTCGACACGTTAGAAAAAAATATTTCTAACGGGAGTTTACAGCGTTAATTTGTATAATTAATAATCCCTATACCGCCCCATTGACCCCAGCCCCTGTCATCTGCTTTATCTGTGAATTCTCTGTGCCTGTAGTTTACTTTAACTTCATTCCACAATCTGTCGACTTTACACTCAGGTATTTTTGGATGGAAAAGAATATCATGGAAAGCAATAAGACCGTTCTGTTTTACCAATGGCGAATACATCTGCCAGTCTCTTCTGACACCTTTATATCTGTGGTCACCGTCAATAAGCAGAAAATCAATCTTTCTGCCGCTTAATTTTTTCATCAGTTCTCTCTTTGTAGTCTGTTTGTGTGAATCCTTCCTGAGAAAATGGATTTTCTGTTTTTTCTTTTTATATCTTCTGAATTTTTTAACATTACGGAGGGTGTAGCCTCCGCCGAAAGGCCCTCCGGGCAAATCTATGCTTACAATAACAGCATCAGGCAGGGCAATCCTGCACCACGCATAAAGCGTACCGCCTTTCTCTGTCCCGATTTCAACTACAGTTCTTAATTTTCTTTTTTTAAGAAGACTGATTAAAGGGGATAATTCAGTTATTTTCTGTGTAGCGCCTTTGCTTATTGCAATTTTCGCAAGTTTTCTTGAGTTCATAGGGGTTTAAAGAGGAAAGATTTTTACACCAAAAAAATTCCCTTCTTAAGTTAGCAGAGATATGTCGCTCAAAGAGAAATCTTCCATGAACTGCATTGTTTTTATATGCCAGAAAATCCTCCTTAGTTCTAAATATATTTAATTCTACGTCAGAATTTTTTCTTTCTACGATTTCTGTGGAGGGAGCAAAATAGATTTTATATCTATACAACCATTCTTTTAAAAAGACCTTGACCGAGGCCCTGCAACTTTCATAAAGAGCGCTTTTTCTACCGGGCATTATATTTTTTCAGTTCTATAAGTATCCTGTGAAAAATACTGTTCTGGTAGAAAAATGGCCTTAAGAATCTTCTCTGTTCCCTTGGCAAAACGGTTCTGTCGGGAACATTGGACAGGAAATCAAGTAATGCCCTTGTTGTAATGCCGAATTTAAAATAAATCAATGCAAGACTGTAACTTATTATAATTCTCGATATTGTCATATACATTGCTATAAAAAATGGATAATACATCCATATCAAATGTAACGAATTTTTTAAGGTGAAATAAATTCTTCTCGACGGGTCTCTTGACTGAACTGCTGTCCTGTGCACCGCTGCACACAAGGGGTCATATACTATCATGTAGCCGAGGAGCCTAACTTTTATTGCGACATGGATTTCGTTGTGGTAAATAAAAAAATCGCCGGGATAAAAACCTATCCTTTTAAAAAGTTCTGTTCTGATCGCAAACCCGCATCCAACAAAGGCAAATGAATCCTGATAAACATCTTCAGAAGGGATGTGCCATGTGTTAAATCTTTCCCCTGAACTATCAACTATCTTAAATGCTACAATTCCTAAAGTTTGCTGCTCTGAAAATAAGTGTTTAACCCTTTTTATCGTATTTGCTTCTATATGCGAATCGTCATCAAGAACGATTATCACGTCTCCCCGGGCAATCTCAAAACCTCTGTTGTAGCCCTCTATTCCATAATTTCTACCAAGTAATACAGCCTTTATCCTGTTTCCAAGCCCGGAAAGGTATTCACTGGTTCCATCTGTTGAGCCATTGTCAACAGCAATGATTTCTATCTCGTCAAGTTCGTCTTTACATCCCAAAAGTTTCTCAACAGTTATTTTGGTTTCAACTAATCTGTTGTGATTAAGAAAAACTACACTTATAGTAATTTCTGATAACTTGTTATGGGTAACAGAAATCTTGGAAAACTGATTAATATCTCTCAATAATTTCATAATTATCACAAAAAGGGACAGATAACTATACCTGCATTTACAGAAATGTTGTGTGTTGTTAACAAAAATGACCTCAAGACTTACATATAAAAATATCCTACTGACTTTCCACTATATATTTTTAAAGCGACCCGCCCTATACAATGCTATGAATCGGAACAAACTCAATAGTTATTAAAAAATATATATATCCCCCCTCAAAACCTACCACTTGAAACCAATAACTTTTTTGCTGTCCTCATCCCCTCAAGACATGCGGTATCAATATTCATATAACGGTATGCACCGAGCCGGCCGGCAAAAACAACATTCTTCAATCTTTTTGTTTGCTCACAATATTTTTCATAAGGTCGTGAGTTCTCAGAGGTTGGCATGGGATAATAGGGGTCGCCTTGATTGCAGGGATATTCATAGGAAACTGTAGTTGAGTCCATTTGTTGACCTGTTAGTTTCTTGTACTCTGTTATCCTCGTATAATCGTAACTATTGGGATAATTAACTACTGCACAGTCCTGAAATGAGGCGGCTTTGAAATTTTTGAAATCAAAACGTAATGAACGATATCCGAGTTTTCCATAACAATGATTAAAATACTCATCAATAGGTCCGGTATAAACAAGCCCTTTGTATTTAATGTTTCCTGAAACATCTGCGTAATCGGCCTTAAGCAGAATATTAATATTGTTATGAAAGAGCATCTTTTTAAAGAGCTCGGTGTAACCTCCAAGCGGCATTCCCTGATATCTATCTGTGAAATATCGGTCATCTCTATTTAACCTTATCGGTATCCTTTCACAGACAGAGGGATGGAGCTCATCAGCAGTGACCCCCCACTGCTTCAATGTATAATTTTTGAAAAATTTCTCATAAAGGTCTGTCCCGATTCTTGATACAATAGAGTCTTTTGAATTGGCAATTGTATCAATCTTGACCTTCACGCTATCAAGATAGTCGGCCATCTGATTTGGTTCAAGGGTCAGATTATAAAGCTGGTTAATGGTATCCAGATTAATCGGGAAAGGCAGGACTTTGCCATTGACATAGGCCCTTACCCTGTGTTGATACTGCCTCCACTCTGTAAAATGTGAAAGGAAATCCCATACCTCCTTATGTTCTGTGTGAAAAATATGTGGACCGTATTTATGTATAAGTATCCCATGCTCATCGTATTCGTCATAACAGTTACCGCCGACATGACTTCGTTTGTCTATGATAAGAACTTTCTTACCTGCCTCTGCAAGGACTCTTGCAATGGTGGTACCGGTGATACCAGCGCCTACAATCAAAAAATCACACTTCATAATGACCTTTCAAAATAAGAACTTAACGTAGTGCTTTATACTTCTGCTGATAATATGAGAAAAATTTCTCCATACTGTAAAATTATCTCTCTTTATTATCCAATGTGATTCACCGATATTTACCGCCAGCTCTTCAGACAAAAAAGCTGCACTAAACGGCGTGTACCTGATATCTATATATGCCCTTTTATATTTTCTGTATCCGGTTAGTAATGCAAAAAGCATAAGCAATCGTTTTCTATATTCCCCCTTCAATTTTACTGGTATTCCCACGTTTGTATCCCAGTAACGCATAGCGTCTATGAGGTATGGCGCAATCATTATTTCTTTTATAGAACACATATATTTGTCCTCAAAAGGAAATTTTTTAAGATCAAACCACTCATTTTGAAACACCAATACATCTTTATCAGGATGGGTATCTTTAAGTGCAGCTTCACTTACATTATTGGGGAAATTAAATGTCTTTTTTCCTTTTACGCCGTGGTGAAAGTCCTCTATTGCATTAAAAATAATTTCAGCAACTGGTGTTAACCCTTTTAGTTCAGTATGAATAGCCTGCAGAACCTTTCTCTTGCCAAACCGTACCACATCTTTTTTTGAACCGTATTTATCAAGAAGGAATAACATGTTTCTCACATCATAATATTGCTGCCATGTAATGGGTTTTTCCGCAGCAGAGAGATGCCATATCACAGAATCAGCAACACCAACCACCCTGTGCCCCATCTTCTTAATCCTTAGACACCAGTCAACGTCATCAAAATGGATGAAAAAATCTTCCCAGAGACCTGCCTTTTTTGCCACATCTGCCCTTACCAGCAGTGATGCTGCAGCTATATAATCGACATCAAAAATTCCTGTTGAGTTATTTCTTTTTCTCGTTAGATGTCTGTTAAGGACGAGACTGCCTCTATGAAAGTCAACATAGGCACCAATCTCATTGGTCACTTCCGGATTATCAAGTTGACACATCTGCGAGCCTGCAATTGCAATATCACTGTTATTATCGAGTGTCTCTACGAGCACCCTTAAAGCGTCTTTAGAAACAACAACGTCATTGTCAAGGAGCCAGTAGTACTCGTATTTTTCTTTATTAAAGGCATAACTCAGCCCTGTATTGAATCCGCCTGAACCTCCCATGTTTTTACTGTTTGCAACAACGGTAACGGAGGGAAAACTTCTTTTTATAGATTCTACTGTCCCGTCTGTACTTGCGTTGTCCACAACAGCAATATCATAATTTTTATAGTCAATCTCCTTAAGGGAGTTCAGCAAGTCGATGACATATTTCTTCTTATTATATGTAACGATGATAATAATTACCGCAGGTTCGTTCATATGCTTTCCTTATATCTTAATACTAAAGTCTTCGTTTATATCGGTCAAATTTGGATTATAATATATATCCTCCATGCCTTCTGTTATCCACTGGTCTGCAAAAGCCTTCATATCATCATCATAATTCAGCCTATCCTTATCAACCTTCAAACACATATGTGGAACAAGGGTTATCCTTTTGCCTGATTTTATAACTTCCAGAAAATAATCCATGGCCGCGTAGGTGTAACTGATTCCATTTTTAAAATAGCCTCTCTTTTTCAGCTCGGAAACCTTACACCCCCAGAATGACGGTAAAACAGCAGAAACATTTCTTGGCATCTTTACAATTGCGCCATATCCGTATTCACTCTGAGGACTTCCTCTGTAGGAAAACAAAACCCTGCCTGAGGCTGTTATGGAAAGCCCGACGCTAAATATTTTATTATCAGAATCCACAAACTTGCAGCCAGTTGCATCAACACCCTCAATTGAAAGATAACCGAGCATATCAATTAATCCTGAAGAAACAACTTCATTAACCGTGTCATCACAGAAAAATACAAATCCTTCCTGATGTATACTCCTGAGTGCCCTGTTAATGTTTTCAATGCTATAATCGGTAGATATAAAATCGATTTTCAGGGAATCTCCGTTATCCTTAAAAAGCCGCTTTAATCTGTTTGTTTCTCCCTCGTTTCTGCCGATTGTAATTAAAAATATCTTTCTGTCTGATAAAACCTCCCTGTTCCATATAATTCTGTAATTCCCCCTCCATAATCCAGAACATTCTATAATGTCAGTTACAGGCAGGTCCCTTCTCTTAACAGCGTCCTTCAGGGCCCTGATAGCCGATTCATATGTATATTTTTTTGCTTCCGGGTCGATTGAGATACTTGAAGAGGACTGACGGTAGCTATAAAGTATCATTGGATAATGGTAGACTTTATCGGTTTTCTCGGTCACCCTCAGGGTAAGGTCATAATCCTGCGAGCCGACACACTCATTCCTGAAGCCCCCTGTTTCCATCAGAAGACTTTTGTTGAATATCTCCAGATGAGAAATATAAGGATGTGAAAATAAATACTCCGGAGACCATCCGGGTTTAAAGAAATGCATGTATCTTTTTCCCTTCGGGGAAATCATGTCCCTGTCGCTGTAGAACAGGTCTACATCCCTGGACTGTAAAATACTGACAAATGAAAAAAATGCGTCGGGATGCAACTCATCGTCCTGGTCCATCAGGGCGACATATTCACCGGTAGCCATTTCGAGGGCGCACTGTGATGTTATCGAAATGCCGGAATGGGAATCCATAGAGCGAAGCTTTATTCTTTTATCTCTAAACTCTTTAATAATGTTTATGAAATTCTTATTAGAAGATGCATCATCAACTATGCATAATTCCCATTCAGGGTAGCTTTGCCACATTATTGAATCTATGGCCTGCTTAAATTCATAAAGTTTAGGGTTGTAGACAGGCATGACTATTGAAATCCTGGGCTTCTTCTTAAAGCTCTTTGTTTCTTTATACATTGCACCCAATTTATGCAGAGTAAATAGACGGTTTCTGAATAACCAGAGTTCGTACTCGGTCCATTCCGAACTGGTATATCTTTCAAAAAAGCCCTCGCTTTCATTGTAAAGGGATGTAAAGTCCTTAGTAGATAAAAAACCCAGTAATTTGCTGATTTTATCTTTGTTGAATCCCCTAATAGTCCTGCAGGTTTGTAAAGTCTTCCATGCCTTTGAGCCTTTTATTAAGTCCAGTTCTGTCTTATAATCGCAGGTGCTGTCGTGCAATTCACTATATCTCTCTTTTACACGCATATCGATGCCTTGATCTACCACATCATGATTAAGAAAATATGAATGTTTTTTAAAGAAAAGGTCTCTATATTTATTGTGTCTTTCGACTCCGCCCTTACAGGTTACAGTTGCAGATTCAAAAACAGAATATTCAGACAGAATTTCATCTACAAACAAGAAGGCGTTCTTTTGAGCAAGCATGAAAAGAATGTCCCAGTCCTCCAGGATTTCGAACTTTGTGTCAAAACCTCCTGTATCAAGCAAAGGTTCTTTTTTTACAAGGAAAGAATTAATGGGGATAAAATTTCCAAAAAATAACTCTCTTATATCAAAAGGTTTTCCTAAAGTGAATAAATGCTTTTTATTGCCGTTTTCATATTTAATACAATTACATTTTCCATATGTCAGAGAAACATTATGTTCAGCAAGGATTTTTTGCAGCTTTTCCACAAATTCTGCATGGTATTTATCATCATCATCCAGAAATCCTATAAATTCTCCCTTGGTATTCTCAATTCCAACATTTCCTGCACCGGCTCTGCCCCTGTTTTCTTTAAGGCAGATGTAATTAAGGGAAACATCTCCGAGGATTTCTTTTAACTCCTCTTCAGGCAAGGCACAGCCGCCGTCATTCACAAGGACAACCTCTATTGGCCTGTAAGTCTGGGCAAAGATGCTCTGCAATGCCCTCTTTAACAGTTTAGGCCTGTCCTTTGTCCTGACGATTATGGAAACTAACGGGGTTTTTTCTTCCACTTCTTAACTATCCTTCCTTCCTGCCGGCAGGCTCATGTTTTTTATCTTTATCAGAATGCCCCTTCTCTTTTTAATGACAACTATCATTATGGTTTTAAATAGGATAACAATATTCAGCCACAGATTCCAGTTCCTCACATCCCGGTGTCAAGAGCAATCCTGCACCACGCATAAAGCGTG
>SDBV01002966.1_pt1 | contig 25283 bp, 21 predicted proteins | sample 2277081 | NCBI WGS metagenome assembly SDBV01 (sample SAMN10402039, study PRJNA504765) | marine sediment metagenome | isolation source: marine sediment core GS10_PC15, 223 cmbsf | place: Arctic Ocean: Southern Knipovich Ridge | collected 2010 | reverse complement strand
TGCCGGCTTTTATGTCTTTAAACAGCTCTTTCATGCCTTCTTTTTCAATTATCACATAACTAGCGCCATTCATATATTTTGGTGAGCCCGGTACCGTTGTCATCATGATATCCTTATCCTCTAGAGCTTTTATGCGGCGGGCAAAACTTAGTAGCTGGCCGCCGCCCATATCCGTTTTAACGTTTTCTGCAAAAACACTTATCAAGTAGGGCGCTTTAGGTAGGCTTCCCAAAGAAAACAGCTTATTAGACAACGCTTTAAAAAATACTTGTTGGCGCTCTATGCGACCTAGATCACCTCTGGCATCATGACGAAAACGCACATAATTAAGAGCTTTGGTACCGTTCATCTTCTGCGGACCCTTTCGCACCTTCATCTCGTAACCTTTTGCATTACTGTTTATCGCTTTAGGCACGTTTATCTGTATACCGCCTAGGGCATCAACCAGATTCTTAAAGCCTGAGAAATCGATTTGAACATAGTGGTGGATGTCTAATTTTGTTAGCTTCTTTACAGTCTTTACAGCCAAGTTCGGGCCATCCAAAGCTGTTGCCGCATTGATTTTTCTATAACCATATCCGTCGATATATACACGACTATCCCTTGGAATAGAAACCAAATAAGCGTGTTCTTTTTTGGGATCGTAGCGTAGAACTATTATAGTGTCGGACCTGGCATTTTTCTCGCCTCTCGAATCACTGCCAAGCAGTAAAATATTGACCGGTTCACCGGCCACCGACCTAGTCAAACTCGGTAAAAAGGTCTTATTAAGTTTGCCCTCGATATATTTAAGATAGGCATACCCGCCAGCCAGCGAGATTATGACTGCTCCTATAAGTACTGATGCTATTATTTTTGCTTTGCTTAGCCCGATCACTATAAAAAGAATCCTTTATTTTTTATATAAATATTATTTAATTTTTGCTTCAGAGTCTTTTCGACCTTTATAGAGCTCATAAAATTGCCATAATACACCAATGGAAAGAAATACATAAGCAAATATGGCAAGTGACTCTGCTTTTTTTACCTCGTTATTAACTAAAAAATTAGCGCTCCATAACAAGGAGAATAAACCTAAACCAATAGAAACTCTGGAATCTATTTTATAAAGAATTTGAAGACCTAAATAAGCTGCAAATAAATACCTTAAATGTATTACAAAGCCAAAAAACGTAAGATTCCCGGCCCAAACTGAATAGAAAATCATCAGCACTGTTAGAGCTACCCAAATTACCGGATTTTTTTTAATAAAAGGGATTATTAAATCCCATCTATTCGGCAATATTAGTTCGTAAAACTTATAGTCTTTATCTTCTTTGCTTTTTTTCAATAATGTTTTCATTTGCTCCTTCCGAAATCAGTCAAATGACCACCAACTTTTGCTATTGCCTTTGTGAAAAAACGCAAATCGCTTGGCCTTCGTATTGAAGCAATTTTCCTTAGTATAAAGGCCGGGTTCATAAAAGATTTGTAAAGCTCTCTGGTATATTCTTGTAAGCTATCCATAGCTTCAGATCTCATTACCCCTTCGCGCATGTCGTAACGATCCCACTCTTTGGTCACAAGCCAATCGTTCTTCTCACACTCATCAAAAAGCGGCGTTCCCGGATAAGGGATTACGATTGTCGCTTGCAAAGAATCCACGTAGCCATTTTTAAAGAGCCTTTTTGCAAGATTGATAGTATTCTGTGCCTCTTCTTTCGATTCCCAGGGATAACCTACCATTGCTGTAATGTGAGGCTCAAGTCCTGCCTCTTTTGCTGCTTTAACTCCTTCTTCGATTTGTTCTACCTTAAGATTTTTATTTATTCTGTCAAGAGTTGTTTGATTAGCAGATTCTAAACCAAAGAGAATAAACCGAAAGCCTGCTTTCTTCATCAGCTTGTATTCCTCTAAACCAAGTTCACCAAAACGCATATTGCAATCAAAGTTTATTTTTTTGTTAAATCCCTTAGCAATCATGCCTTCGCAAAATTCTTTGAGCCAATCGCCTACCGGAAATGAACCGCTGTCGTCCATGATTTCCTTAACACCATAATCGCTAATAAGCTTACCAATTTCGTTAAGTACATTGTCAACTGACCTGGTGCGATAATTTTTGCCCGGATAAATGGTTGTCCATGAACAAAAAGTGCATCTTCCCCACCAGCAATCTCTTGCAGACATTATGTAGGTGCCAGGAGTTCGTTTGTAATTGCCATTTTTTTCAGAATATAACTTCCATTTAGTCAGATCTCTATTTATGAAAGGCGCCTTATTCAGATTATTATTAAGGACACATGGTCCGCTTGAACTTATATTGCCGTTTTCACGAAAATAGATCCCCGGCTCTAAGAGCTTTTGCTGTTTTATATTATTAGCAAGACTTAGCGCCAAGAAATCGTAATCTCCTCCGGTTAAAACATAATCAACATTACTGTTCTCAAATGATTCTTTTGGTAATGCCGTTGCGTGATCTCCGACTAACACGATTTTCATCTTGTTAAAACGCTGTTTTAAGTCATCGATTATCTTCCAATGGTCATAAATAACTGGAGTTTTTGTTTCCATTATTAGTAACTGGGGGTTGACATTTTTTACTCTGGAAATGAACTCTTCATATGACCACTGCTCAGCTATGCCATCTAGCCAATGAACATCAAAGCCTTCTTTGTTTAGAAATGTAGCCATTGTAGCCGGCACAACCGGATATATATATGTTGGGTCATTAAACCATTGAAATTGTCTGTTCTGCCCTAAAAGCGGTGTTCCTTTTTCGCTTTCCAGCGGCGGATAAGCAACAACAATTTTCATTCTTCTGTGAGCCTCCTAGATAACAAACCTTTAACAAAAGCTAAACCATAAGTTAAATGAGTAAGTATTATACCAAAAAAAACTAAACCCATTGCTTTTAAATCTTTAGCGCTGATTGCCGTAAAAAGAATAGCAAACAAATAAATCGCTAAGAAAGAGAGGTAAATTATGGTAGTTAATGGATTTAAAAGACTTAACAGACCAAAAAAAAGGAAAAATACAAGAAAAGTTGGCAAAAAATAATTTAAACGCAATGAATTACCGCCTATTTTTCGTACGAAATAACCCCTGTGCAGACCATAATTCCAAATCTGCTTCAGATGAGGCTTAAAAACTCGGCGACGATGATGATAAACCAAAACTTTGGGATCATAGATAATCTTATAGCCTAATTCTTTGATCCTCTGACAAGCAACTGTGTCTTCTCCCGGCCAATATTTATTACCGAAGCCTCCGATCTTCTGCATCACACTTTTGCGCACAATCAAATTGCAGCTCGGCCAATCATCAACCTCTTTGGTTTTCTTTGGCAAATAACGATTAATGGCTGAACCGCTCCCCAGGAAGGACTCATAAATATAGCCGCTTACTTTTTGCATAAGAGAATCTTCTTTGGGGGTTACACCAGGCCCACCAACTGCTGCTACTTTCTCATCATCAAAATGTCTGACAGCGTGAGCAAGCCATTCTCTGCAAGGATAGGCATCATCATCAATGTAAGCTATGTATTGACCCAGAGCTTTGTTTAAAGCTAAATCTCGTTTCTCCGAAGGACCTATTATGCTGCCCGTTGGAATTATTTCTACTCTCTTATCATATTCAAAGGTTTTATCTGGAAGACAAATTATTTCAAAAGCGGGATAATTGAGCTCTAAACATTTCTTTAGGCATTGATCCAGATTTTTATTAAAAGCTTTAACAGGAACTACAATCGATACCTCAATCGGAGGCATTTAACTTATTCTCTCTCTTTTTACCTTTAGTCGGTAGAAAACTCCCAAAGTGTCCATAAACACGTGATAGATGTCTTTTAGCTTTATTCGACCTATGGGCCTTTGAAAGTCAAGATTTACAGGCACCTCAACAATTTTATAACCGTGATAATGAGCAAACGCCAGAAGTTCTAGGTCAAATGCATATTTATGTACCTGCATTTTCGGAAAAATATTGCTTAGAGCCGAATGCTTAAAAAGCTTAATACCGGTTTGAGTATCTTTAAATGGAAAACCAAAAAGGATTTTAATCATCAGATAATAGGTATTGCTAATTATTTTTCGGCGCAATGGATAGTTTAGCTGCGATTGCGGATGTCTTTTAGAGCCTATAACAATATCAGCGTCGTGGTCTCTTAAATAGTCAAACAAATCTTTCAGATGTTCTGGATGCAAGTCTAAATCGCTGTCTAGGAAAGCAACGTAATCAGAATTACTATAGTTAAACCCATGCTTTATTGCATATCCTTTGCCAACGTTATCCTTATAACCAACAGCCTTAATGTTATCTATGCTTTTGTCTAGGCTTTGAGCTTTCTTGAAAGTATCGTCTTCGCTGCCGTCGCTAACGATTACGATTTCATAATTAAGATCTAATTGATCGAGAACTTTTACCGTCAGCAAGACATTATCCTTTAAATGGCTTTGCTCATTAAAGGCTGGCATTATAACCGATAATTTTGCTTGCCGAACTATCTTTGGCTTTATTTTTAGTTTGGTGGCCATAGATACCATATTATTATTCTATATGTTTGCTTTACTTTGCTTATTATCTTTTACCGCTACCAATATAATGTTAACCAATAAGAGCAAAACACTTATAGTAACCATTATACCTATAACTTGCATAAGATTGCTATGTATAAAAGCAATCAATACTACTTCTAATAATGTAGCAGGCATTAAAAAATAAAGGAAGCGATTGTTGTGCTGGCTTAAAAAATAATAAACAAAGACATTAGTTATCGCTAGAAAACCCATAGCTATACTCAACGGCCCTATATAAGGTACAGCTACAAAACCTTGCTTTCCGACTAAAATTTGCACAACAAAAAATGGAAATAGATAGTAGGCTGTCACTACTAAAGCGCTCAATACCACAGTGGCAAATAATCCTCTTAATAAAACTGACCGACTATGGCCAACTGTAGCGTGTTCTTCAACAGCTTTTGGAAACAAAATAAAAATAATGGCTGATGGAAGAAATAAAGCAATTTTTCCTAACACAGATGCAATAGCATAGTAACCAGCCTCCAATGGAGGAAAATAATGCTTTACAAGTACGATATCAATTTGCGTAAGTACTGCTATACTTAAAACTGCAAGTGTTACTGGCCATAGATATCGATAGACTTCAGGCTTATTAAGCTCTGTATCTTTTTTCTTTCCGCGAATAAACTTCAAAGGAGCAAAAGCCAACAAAAAAGCGATAACTCCAGCTAAGGCTATTCCACCAAGCGCTCCATTAATTCCTAAGCCAATTACAACTAAAACAACCGCTAATAAAAGCTTTAAAAAACTATCGATCAATAGATTTAAGCTAAATTGCCTAAAAAGCTGTAGACCCTGTAATGCGCCACGATTAACGGGAATAATTACTGCTACAACAACCGCAAAACTAAGAAGCAATACTGGCGTAACTGAGGAAAGTTTCAAAAAATCGGCAACCTTAGAACTTATTGCAAAAAAAGCAACAACAACTATTAATGAATAGAACAGGATTGTTATATTTGCTCTTTTTACAAAATGATTAATGTTACCAAATTGCTCTTTGACCCTAAATAGTGAAACATAACGACTAGTAACTGTTTGAATAGCTACTGTTGGGACGCCCACAATAGTAAAAATCGCTAATAAAGCTGCTAAAGACCCGTATTCTTCAGGACCAAGTAATTTAAACATTATAATACTGAAGAGATAGTTCAGAAAATTACCAATATTATTAGCCGTTAATACAAAAAAAGTGTCTTTACGAATAAATTGGATTACTTTTTCGATTATCGCTAACAACTGCGTTCCTAATTATCACTAAATCTTGAATATAATTTATCATTAAACAATACAATGAGCATTATTATAACCGACAATATGGTAACTACAAAACCGAAAATAAAATAATTTTGTAATTCATAATGCAGTAAAATAGTATGTTCGCCACCTTTTTCAACATAGTAGCCGTTAAATGAATTATTTACCTTAATATGGGCTAGCTCTTTATTCTGACCTTTATCATAAGCTTTCCACAATTTATCAAACGATTGGCTAAACACTAAGAAAAAGGGACCTTTGCTTTGAGCTGTAATTCTATAAGAAGTAGGACTGACAGACAATATTTTAAGCTGTGGCTCAGTGTCTCCTAAGTTAAATTTCCGATCGTCTGACACGTAAATTGATTGTGAGCTAACTTTAGTGCTTGAATTAAGTTGGCCCTTACGCACCTGATTGCTCGCATAAATAAAACGGTTTTTATAGGAAAGGTTCCTATAAAATATTAAATTACCAAACTGTTTATCCTTCTTTAACCAGCTCTGCTTAGCAAGTATATTCTCTAACTTGTCAGGATCTGCTGAAACCCAAAGACGATTTCCTTTTACAAAATCCCAGTCACTATCTTTATAATAAATCAAATACTTAACATTTAGCGCAGTTAAAATCTTACCAAGCTTCCGGTTATCTACATTATTTTCAATAAGTTGTTTTGCGGAATCTTCATATAAATCATAACTATCCCCTGTGTAGGAGTTTATAAATGGCTTATTAAAGTACCAGTTGCTTGGATATGATCCCCAGTAACCTGCTTTTTCCCAATCAAAGGCTGCATAATAAATCCGGGGGAAAGGAATGGGTAGTGTATAAAAATTTCCTTTCTGCGTATTAAACCACTTTGCAGCATCAGAATAATAGTTTGGCACTTCCACATAAGCAGAAGGCGTAGCTTTTGATTCAAAGAAATCATTTGACCAGAATGGAGAATTCGAGAATATAATTATCGGGACCAAAAACATTGGGATCGACAAAATTAAGCCCCTATTTATAATGCCTCTGTTTTCATCGTAAACTCTAACCAGTGATTGAATAGCAAAGGCCGACATCATGCTATAACTAAGTACGAGTAATATGCCAAACTTATCGTAAAAGTTCCTAAACATGCCCAAGAAAGAAAATTTATTCATTGCAATGCCAAAAAAGCTCCTAAGAGGTGGATTTACTCCCTTGAGCAAAAATATACTGATTAACCCTAGCGATGCGAAAAATAACAATAACGAACCATTCTTGCTTTTACGCCTAAAGAAAAAGGCTCCAAATGCAAGGAACGGAAATATGAGCGACAAAATAATGAATTTTTTTGATTTGTAAAATTGCGCGTAACTGTAATATGGCGTCTTCTCTAAACCATGACCTTCGTACAACTGCCAATACCCAGCCATTCTGAAATTATTAGCAAAAATTGAATGCTGGCTGTTCTGCTTCAGAATCAAGTTGTTATCGAGATTAAGCTTACTAATAACATCTTTAGCATGTGTGTATTGATTAGACAAAGATTTAGCGTAAGGTACTATCCACCAGGAATGTAAAAAAATCATAAAAATCAAAAGCATTACATATGTACTTATTATCTTTATAAAACGTTTTCTATTTTCCTTAATCAAAGCGTAGAATAATACAAAGAAAGCGGTACTGAAAAAAGCTACAAACGTATATGCAGGGTTAATATTACTAGCACTTGCTATTATTGTTAAAACTGCCAATAGTATGAAGTTCCATCTACTCCTATATCTCTTTTCAAATATTCGATAGAGTAAAGCAATAATAGCGGGCAAAACAGCGTACAGATGATTGAGGGTAAGGTTGTGCCATAAAAGATTTAATGTGTAAGGGTTAAACATATAAACAAGGGCACCGGCTACAGCTGCTACCCGGCGATATTTATTGTCTAAAATAGTGATAATTAAAAAATAGGCACTAATACCAAAAAGCGCAAAGTATAATACAAAATAAATCTTCTCGGTCACTACAAGACTAAAAACCCTTGTAAGGGAGAAAATAAAAAACTTAAAAGGAAAGTTTGCCAAATTACCCAGGCTCTGAGCCCCGGGCGCTTTCATAACATCCCATACAGAAACCATTGAAGCAATATCGTTAAGTGGCTTTAGGGGAAAATTAAAATCGATAGTATATAAAAGAAGATTCTTCTTAAACCATACCAAAGGCGTTAAACTAGATAAAAATATTATTAATAAACTAAATAAATGGGGCCTTAACTTAGCAAACATTTGTTTTTTGGTTATTATTTTTTTTACCCTTTACAAAAAATAAATAGGCAACATATACCATGCTAATGATTATAGTCATAATAGAAACTATGAGACCTTGATTAAAAAAACTTTGACCATGATAGTAAATAGTCATCGTCCCTTCCCCTGGTCGTACATACCAAGCATTGGCATATCCGTTAACCTTGAAATGTCTTTCCTCTATATTCGTTCTTAAGCCCAATTTTTGCAACCAATTCATCCTGCCATAGCTTAATTGCCATTTTGGATGAAAAGATTCTTGAAATACAACGAAAAACGGTCTTTTTGATTTATAGCTAATTGTTAATTTAGTAGGTGCTACTTTTTTAACTGAGAATTTTTTAGGCTTTACTTCCTTATAAAGCTTTTTTCTGAGAGATAATTCTTCGCTTTCATTAAGGTCACTTCTTAAGAATATCGCGGGTCTTTCAATAAAGTTACTATCATCTTTGGCTAGCTTCTTAAGGAACTGCTTATTATTACGTAAAATTGTTTGGCCTGCAGGATAAACATGGGGAAGCAAAACCTTACTATTTAATTGATAGAATTCCAACTCTCCAAATTTCCTGATAAACTTTATGTTTTTTTGTTTAGTTAGGCTTTGTCTTAAAAACTCAGGCTTTTTGTAGCCGGCAAAATCAGCCCACAATAAATCATAGGCATCATGATGCAATATGACGTATTTCGTATTAAACAACCGTAAAATCTTGTAAACGCTTTTATTTTTACTTTCTTTTAACAAATTATTAGGTAGATGAGAAAACGTATCTGCTGTTGAAAAAACCCCGCGCTTTTTAAACAAATCAACGCTGGGGTCGGTCCCAATATACCCATGTCTCCATCGATAGGCAATATTAAGATTCGAAGACATAGGTAGTGAATAAAACCGATAATCTTCTGAGTCATTATCAAGCCACTTAGCTGCCGCTTCATAATAATCTGGTACTCTTACATGATATGATGGGTAATTTTTGCCCCCTTCTTTGATTACTTCACCTGTTAAAAGAGGGTATGAATAAACTCCGATTATTAACAGCAGTAAAGATATAGCTGTTGAAGCGATATTTTTTGAATAACGTTTTATGAGTTTTGCATATAATCTACTAAGCCCTAAACCATATAATATGCTTAAAATAATTGCGATTAGGACGACTAATTTCTGAACAGGAGCCCTAAAAGCCGGCATAAATGGAACTTTAAACAATAACTTAAATAATGGTTCCCCGATTGGAGGCTGCATTCCTTTAGCCAAAAACAATAGGACCAATAGCAATCCAAACAATAGGAATACAAACAATCGTTTTTTCTTTTCTTTTGTAAATAACGAGTACAAATAGACCGAGGGGGCAACAAAACTCATAACCAAAAAACTTTTTGTAAAATATTTACTCGCATATGTATAAAATTGATCTCCAAAAATACTTTCCCCGAAAGCCCAGTAAAAACCGGTCAATCTAAATAAATTTAAAAAAGACGCGCTAGTGCTAAAAGCTCTAAGCGTCAGTTCCGGTGGGCCCACTGTTGCAGCGAGCCCAGCATACTCATCGAAAGTACTTCCAATTAGCGGCAAAAACCACCAAGCATTAACAGCGGTCCAAAAAATAAACAAACCCGAAAATGCTAACAAGAAATTTATTGGTTTACGGTCTTTTTCTAAGACAGCTAAAATTAACCCAAAACAAAAGAACATCACCCATAGCATTAGAACAAATAATGGGTTACTTAATGTATAACCAGCAAAACATGCTGATATAGAAAGCAAAAACATGTATTTTATTTCTCTTTCCAAATACCATTTGCAAAACATGTATAACATCAAGGGGAAAAAAGCAAAAACGAAAACTCCACCATCTAGAAAGTGCCAGCCAAAAACTAGATTACTTGGGTTAAATAAGTAAAATAGGGCAACACTATAATTAAACAACTTACGGTTTTTAAGCTTTATAGGTAGACATTCAGCCAGTAAATACATGCTAATCCCAGCTATAAAAAACAGGGAAACAAAAAGTAACCTTTCCATTAGTTGGTTGGTTAAGCCAAGCTTAGAACCTATGGCCATTAATCCAATAAACGGTAACTGGGTTATGGCTCTTGCATTCACTAAGCCCGTGCCCCATTTATCAACCCAAACATTCATATAATTTATCCATATATTTATTGTTGGTGACATTGCAAACGAAAAATCACCACCATTAATATAGTCGCTTTTAAACCAGGTAAGCGGAAGAAGTGATATGGCGCCAATTACCAAAAAATGAGTTTTTGATTTTATCTTAATTGCGATTATTTTTATCATCACTAAATCTAAAAAAAGCCTGTTTTATAAAACCTACAATCAATTACAAATCTATTATTCAACTGAAAAACTACCTATTAAATACAGTTTTTTAGCATAAAAAAGAATATTCTTTAGGCCAAATAATAAGTTAGTGCATATCTGGTCTGCTTAAGCCAAAAGAATATTAAATTTAAGACATTACCATTGGACCAAATAATAATTACTAATATAATATACAGTTGGTTGATGTGAAATGATACAAGAAAGGCTATTTATGAAGCGTTTATTGAAATCAATTGCACCTAAAGCTTTTAACGATGGCTTACTTAGATGTAATGAATTCGGCAAAAAACTAGTAACTAAAAGAAAAATTGATAGGTTTCTAGATATTGGGTGCGGAGATGGTACGTTTAGCTTGGAGTTCGCTAATTTAGTAAATACGAGAGAAATACATGGTATTGAATTCATTGACGAGTATCAAAAGCAGGCTATTGAAAAAGGAATAAAGTGTATCAAATGTGACTTGAATGCTAAATGGCCTTTTAAAAATAATTCTTTTGATTTAATACTATCTAGTCAAAGCATCGAACACCTGCATAATACGAGAATTTTTCTGGAGGAATGCTATAGATGCTTGAAAAAGAATGGTCAGGTAATTATATTAACGGAAAACATAGCGTCTTGGATTAATATATTAGCAACAGTTTTCGGATGGCAGCCTTTCTCAACATACAATATTAATGGCTTTTACCTCGGCAATCCTTTTATATGGCATATAGATGAACCAAAAGATGAAGAGTTCCTTAAAAAATGGCAAGACACTGGAGTCAGCGGTACAGTCGGGCATGTCCGAGTATTAGCTTATAGAGGGCTAAAAGATTTACTTAAAGAAGTTGGCTTTTCAAATGTTACGGTTCACACAAGAGGATATCTGCCTTTTTGGGGTGCGCTGTCTGATCTTTTATGCGTTATCGATAAGAGACATGGTCATTTTCTAATAGCAACCGCGACTAAAAAATAATGTAACCGTTGTAATTCTTGCCAAAAGTAAACCTAATTAGAGTCTACAAGAGTCTTAACCCTTTTTAAGGCAATATTGGCTCTTTTGCTCCAGTCCCACTCAGCCGCCCACTCAAGCGCTTGTTTATTGTATTTACTATATAAATCGGTATCGCTTATTAATAAAATAATTTGATCAGCAAAGCTTTTATAGTCGTTTAACGGAACTTTAAGCATTCCTTTAGGGTAATAAGTTTTAAACGCTTCTAAATCAAAACCGACAGCCGGTAGGCCACAAGCCATTGCTTCACAAGCGGCCATGCCACCGCTATCATAAACAGCGGGGTGTAAAACTACTTTGCTTTGCTTAAAGATCCTATTTTTTTCTAGACCATCGGTAAAATCGTAAAGCTCTATATTATTATCAAGCGAATATTCGTTTATTTTTGCAACTATTTCTCGTTTTAAAGAGCCTTCTCCAATAATAGCTAATTTATAATCAGTTTGCTTATCAATAACGTGGCGCCATATATCTATTAGCTGAAGCACCCCTTTTTGGGGGTGGAAACGTCCTATAAAAACAGCTTCATACTTTTTATTAGCTGGTTCGGGTACTTTTAGCGCCAACTTCGTGTCAACACCACCGCGTATCACAACATGAGCATCTTTATTTCGCCTTTTAAAACTAAATTTGTTAACATCAGGTTCGCTTGTAACAAAAATCGAATCCGCTCTTTTATCTATCAGCCTATAAGATAACCGTTGGCTGAGCCAATAAAAGAAACCTTTTGCCATCCTGTCAAAACCCCTGTAAGGAGATTGCTTACTAAAAGGATGCGGTATAAATAGATAAAATCCGGCAATCCAAAAAGCATTTGAATTCTTCTTTGCAAAATAAGCAGGCAATGCATCAGGCCAAAAGTCAGATGCTGAGTAAATAATGTCGTCAGAAGCAAGATTTTTTGCGATTTTACGCCACTTAAATATACCTTTTATAGCTCTCGCAAAATAAAGCAAGAAAAAAGATCTCTTTATAAAAGAACTAACTTTCAAGACTTCATAATTAACGTTTTGCAAATCGTTTTTTTGGCATATTTTGTAACCGTCCTCATAAACGAAGACGTTTATTTTATGACCCTCTTTTGCCCATTTACGAGCAAATTCGATCCATATACGGTCACCACCGCTCATTCCACTGCCAATTGTTGTATAAGAAATAATATTTATATTCATGTTTTAATCAATTGGTTGTATACATCAATAAACACCAGACCATTTGAATTACTGAAGTTTTTCTCAGCGTATTCTCTGCAACTCGCTGAAAGATCATCAAGTTTTTTGGTATCGCTCATTAAATTATCGAGTTCATTGGCTAAATCCTTTGGTTTTGGATTGACCTTAAAACCGATAACTCCTTCCGGAAAATTAAAACTTATCTTCTTCTTGATTCCAAAATAGTTCGAAGTATTGCTTATCAGTATTGGACATCCGCAAGCGAGCGCACTCAAACTAACCCTTCCTAGATAATCTTCATCCACAGGCCCCATTACCAGAACATCAGCAGCGCTATAATATGAGGGCAATTCAGAAGCCTTAACGGGACCTTTATTGATTATGTGAGGATGCTTTTTAGCGTAATGCTTAACTTTATCAGCCAAAGGACCACCACCGACAACAACCATTTTAATCTGTTTTTTAAGCATCGTAGCACTTTCTAACACAACTTCGACACCCTTTTCTTGACTCAATCTTCCGACAAATAAAGCCACAGGCACATTTTTTTCAAGACCCAATTTAGCGCGAGCTCTTTCTTTGGGCATCGGTTGAAATTCCTTCAGATCAAGCCAGTTTGTATATATTGATATTTTTTCTGAGCCGATTCCGGCTGCAACCAAATCATCCTTACATCCGTCAGATAATACCAAGATCTTACTCGCTCTCTTTAAAAACCAACCGGCTATTTTGCTAAGCATTTTGCGTTCTGAAAATTTGTATACCGTATGTAGGCTTATAACAGCTTTATTTCTAAATAAACTAGCTAAAATAACGCTTATTGCACCCGCACTTAATCCGTGGCCATGAATTATTTGAAATTTTTTGAATCTTATTAAGTAATGAAAAAAAGAGTAGAAAAAAAGACCGGAGAAAAGGTACATAAAGGACAAAGGATAGTACTTTCCTAAACGGTAGAAGAGATTTAAGGAAAACCATGGGTACCTGTAAACATATGCATTATCAGCAACTTTTTGCTTGAAGGCAGCTTTGATTTTTGTAGTTAGAGGTTTATATGTAAGAACAGTTACGCTAATGTTGTTCGAATCTAAATATTCAACAAGATCATCTAAATGAGTTTCTACCCCCCCTATATTTGGGCTAAAAAAAGGTGTGATCTTAAAGATTGATAGTTTTTTTTCCATTACATTAAAATTTGTTAATTGCCTCAGCAACATATTCAATTTCCTGCGTAGTCAATTCCGGGTACATTGGTAAAGAAAGAATCTCCTTAGACAACATTTCAGTGACTGGAAAAGCGCCTTCTTTATGACCCAGATCTTTAAAAGCCGGCTGCAGATGCATCGGCAACGGGTAATGGATCAAGGTGACAATTCCTTTACCAGTTAAATATGCTTGCAACTTGTCCCTTTCATTGCACCTGATTACATACAAATGATAAACATGTTTATTGCCATTTATCTCTTCCGGGAGTCTAATTTTAGCATTACTAATTAGCTTATTGTAGGCTAGAGCAACTTGCCTTCTCTGTTCAGTCCATCCATCTAGTTTTGCCAGCTTTACTCTCAAAAATGCCGCTTGCAACGAATCTAAGCGACTATTTTGACCCTTAATAAGATGAACATATTTTTCTTTCTGACCATAATTACGTAACAGAACAAATTTCTCTGCTAATGCTTCATTATTGGTTACTAACGCACCTCCGTCGCCGTACGCTCCCAAGTTTTTGCCCGGATAAAAGCTAAAACAGCCAGTGTCGCCTAAAGAACCGGCCTTTTTATTTTCTTGCTCTGCACCGTGAGCTTGGCATGCATCCTCTATAACAAAAAGGTTGTGCTTTTTTGCTAAGTCAGTAATGGACTGCATATTAGCTAACTGACCGTATAAGTGAACAGGAATAAAAGCCTTGGTTTTTGAAGTTATTTTTGCTTCCATTTCTTTGGTATCGATAGTGTGACTGCGCTCATCGCAATCAACCAGAATTGGTTTTGCGCCAACAGAGTGTATTGCTAAGGCCGTAGCAATAAAGGTGTTAGCGGCTGTTATGACCTCGTCGCCTGGACCGATTTCTAATGATTGTAACGCTATTTCTAGAGCTGAAGTGCCAGAACTAACGCCAAAGCAAAAACGACTTTCGCAAAAAGAAGCAAATTCTGTTTCAAAATTACTTACTTCTTTTCCCAATACAAAAGCTGATGCATCAAAAACACGATCGTATGCTTGATTTATCTCTTTCCGTATTTGATTATGCTGCCTTTTAAGATCTAAAAAAGGTACGCTTAGTATAGTCTTACTTCCACTCATAAGGTTTCTCGTATATGCCCACAATGCACTTAAGGTCTTGCTTATCTTTTATGTGCTTGGCGGGATTACCGGCAACAACTGCATTGCTAGGAACATCCTTTGTTACAACACTACCGGCACCGACAATCGCATTCTCGCCTACCACTACGCCGGGCAAAATAGTCGTATTTGCTCCGATTACACAGTCTTTTTTCAGAGTCACGCCACCCACACACTCTAAATAACTGGGGCAACGAGGATGGAGATCGTTAGTAAGTATAACATTGGGCGCTATTGCAACTCCGCCCTCAATAGTCGCACTCTCGATAAAACAATTCGTATGAATCCGAACATTATCGCCTATTTGATTGCCTGGCCCGAGGTACGTATTCACGCCAATGCCAACATCAGCGCCGATGTTATTTTTCTCTCTTATAACCACGTTGTGGCCAGTCTGGAACTTTTCGCCAATAACTGCACCATGGTAAAGTACAGACCCCGACCGAATAACCGCATTATCTCCTAAAGAAAGGGCTTGGTAACCATGTTTTTCGCCATCAGCTTGATAGCCGACCATGGCCGTACGATCAATAATGCATTTTTTTCCAATAAAAGGTTTCATAATCAAACAAGCTTGTAATCGTATGTATCAGGATTTTCTTTGCTATAAGGTTTACTTGCATAGTTAATCATTATGGCGTTCTCGGTTATGTTTTTAAAACTATGAGCAATATTTGGCTTGATTCGTAAGCGCGTGTAATTCTTGCCATCGCCGTCCAGAATAAAACTTGCTCTTAGCTTTGTTTCAACATCTTCAAGCGTAACTTTTACTGTCCCTGAGCCCACAACAAACCATTCATCTTTTTCTTTATGAAAATGGTTTCCCCTAATGGCTTCAGGCTTATCGAAGGTAACGTAATACATTTGCCCAAATTTTATGTATTCTTCTTCTAACTCGTCGCGTTTTAGAAAATCTACCAGAGAGCCCCTTTCATCATTATGTTTTGGAGCCTCGATAAGTTCGTAATCAACATTGTTCTTTAGTTGGTTCATCGTCATTTTAGATCCTTTGAAGTCTTTCCTTTCGTAAGAAGACTCATTGCAATCAAAGCGTCTTTTTTTAAATTTGTCATCGATAATAAGTCCTGTCTTAGCTGACGTAAAATAAATGAAGGTCTAAAATAAAACTTTAAATAAGCTTTTTCCTTGCTTTCTGCAAATCTCTTAATTGAAGACCCTCAGGAATATATACTAACGGTAAATCGTTAATTTGCAAATTACCAGCAGCATAAGAATCCCATTGCTTTGCTATCTGACCATTGTTTCCATCGCCTAATTGAGAGGCGGGGTAAATAGTTGTCGCATGTATAGACATTAAGTCCATTTTGTATTTAATTGAGAAATTAATAGGTAATATGCCATACATAGTCTCTTTTTCTAATTTCCTTCGTAATCCCTTTGCCCTTATTTTAGTAAATGTTTAACAAAGTTTAAGCTCACCTTCTCTGTTTAACCATTTCCCGAGAAAGACTTCGCAATTGTTTTAAGTAATCGTTTTTTTTCTTACTCTTCAACATGCGTTTAATATAGGCTGGTTGCATAAAAATTCCTAGAGAATTCGTTAAACTATTGTACTTGCGGTGATTTACCTGGTAGAACTCATCCATATCTACTTGGTGGTCTGAAAACCTAAAGCGCGGGTCCTCTTTTATTAACTTCAAAGGAGCCTCGGCCAAAATCGAGTAGTCTTCTGGAGCAAGCTCTGTGTCCCAGTGCTCATAAATATCTGTTCCCGGGAAAGGCGTAAATGTGTTAAATGAAGTCACTGTCGGCTTTATTTCATCAAGCAAGTTTAAGGTTAGTTTTAAATCCTTTTCTGTCTCACCGGGTGTATTCAATAAGATGTTAGCAAAGGTTCTAATGCCAACTTTCTTACAAGCCTTGAAAACCTGTCTAACCTGCTCGGTATTAATACCTTTCTTTATTCTCTTCAAACAATCGTCTGAACCGGATTCAACACCGAAGTCTACTTGAAGACATCCTGCTTTCCTCATCTTCTTCAGCAAATCTTCATTAACATGATTAACTCTAGTCTCACATCCCCAAACGAGGTTAAGTTTTCGGGCAATCATCTCATCACAAACTGCCATTGTGTGGCGCTTATCAAGAGAGAAAGCGTCGTCAATTATGTAAAAACCATCTATTTTATAAGTTTTTGCTAAATACTCCATCTCATCGACCACATTTTTCGCGCTTCTTAGCCTTAAGTATCTGCCGCTTCCAATTTTTCTAAGATTCTTAGACACACAAAAGGTGCAGCTCGAAGGACAACCGCGTCCTGATAAAATATAAAAAGAAGAAAGCATAACCCCTCTTACACTGTAGGGATTAGGAGTCGTGTAATAATCCATATCAACTTTTTCAAAATCCGGGTATGGCAAGCTATCGAGATCTTGGATATAGGGTCTAGGCTCTGTCTTGATAATTCTGGCCTGTTCATTGTCGTAGTAAACAAGTCCGGCAATCTTCTGTATATTTTTTTTAGCTTCAAGTGCCTCTATTAATTCGTGCGTCGTTATCTCGCCTTCCCCTACAACAGCATAATCAATAGGACTGTTCGGGAAAAAGAACTGTTCGGGAAAAAGAGTAGAGTGAGTCCCCCCGACAACTACTTTTGTTTGGGGCAGTTTTTCTTTTACTCGCTTACTCATGTATATAACGTCACTAAATTCGGGACTACAGCAAGGCAGTCCTACATACTTGGGCTTTTTTTCAAAGATTTCGGCAAGGATTTCTTCAGCTATATCTTCTTTTTCTCGGTTGTCAGGGCCCATGATGGGGTCTGTGGCTTTGATGTCGATTATTTGAGTATCAATCCCCATTTTTGCCAGATATGACGATATATACATAAGCGATAGAGGGGGTCTGAAATGGTTATAAGCTCTTGAGGGGGGTGAAACCAAACAAATGTTACTCAATTTTTCTCCTTAATTACACTACTTTTAATCTAAATTCGTTGTTTAATCGTTAAGTAGGCTTTTCTAATCTCTGCTAAATTTCTTAGGTGAAACAAGAGATACTAACCTTCCCCTAGTATACTCCCATAGGGTTACCCAGCAAACAAGCGGATAATACAACCACACAAAATCTCTTTTGTTCAAATAACCCCTGCTCATTTGAACAACTAGTGGCAACACGGTTAGATTGTAGATTAAAAATTTAAAAATTTTGCCTTTGGCAACACTTTGCCAGGGATAGCTACGTTCATATTTTTCTCTGAAAAAATAAAAATCAAGAATTCTTCGTCGCTGTTTGCGAGCAAAACCAGCCAAATTGCCACTATATAAGTGGATAATTGAGTTTTTTGTCTTCGCCATAATTACGGGTTTTCTTTGAGATATCTCATACAAAAAATCAATATCGAAAAAATAATCTTTTAGCTCATGCATGTCTATTAAGCTCTTTCGAAATACGAATCCATTAGCTCCTATAGTCGGTAGTTTTCCATCAAACAAAACTTTAAGATAGTGTTCGTTTTCCTGTTTTAGCTCAAAAGGAATCTCTGTCCAACGCTTCGTTATAGCACAATACCGATCGTAATTACCCAGAAATAGGCAAAGAGGATCGTTCATGCCCAAAAGGGCCCAAAATCTTACCATTGGCTCATCTTCCCGCCGATAAGCGTATTCTATTGGCTCAGTGGCTAAGATTTCTTTGTCTTTAAAAGGCTCGACCATTTCATTAAGCCAATTTGCACTGGGCAAAATGTTATCGGAATCAACCAAGGCTATAATCTCACCTTTTGCCTTTTTTATGCCTACCGATTTTCCCGCTTCTGCTGTTTTTAACGGGTTTTCAAAAACTTTAATGTCTAATTTATTTTCATATCTCTTTGCTATATCAACTGTTTTATCCTTAGAAAAAGCATCGATTATTAGTACTTCCAATTCATCGTTAAAATTTTGGTCAGCTATTGAATCCAGACAAAGAGGTAGTACTTTTTCACTATTAAGGGTTGGTATTACGATTGAAACCGAATACAAAAACCGTGCCCCCTAGGCCTCTACTAGCCCTGGTTCAGCTTCGGCTCCTGAAAACCAGTTAAGAGTCTTTCCAAGGCCTTCTTCCAGCGAAACGATTGGCTCCCAACCCAGTAAGGACTTTGCTTTACTAATATCTGGGCGGCGGCGATGCGGATCATCGGTGGGGAGAGATTTAAATTCCAACTTAGACTTGCTCTTAGTTATTTCCTTGATTTTTTTAGCCAGCTCTATAACCGTCATTTCTTGGGGGTTACCGATATTAATGGGGCCCGTTTCTTGCGAATCCATAAGAGCCTGTAGGCCTCTCACTAGATCTGATACATAGCAAAAACTACGCGTATGCAGACCATCGCCGTATATGGTTATATCTTTATTTTCTAAAGCCTGTGCAACAAAATTTGGCACCACCCGTCCATCGTTGGAACGCATTCTTTCACCGTAGGTATTGAAGATCCGAACAATGCCAATGTTGACTTTGTGCTTGCGCATAAAAGCCATTGAAAGAGCTTCCGAGAAACGCTTTGATTCGTCGTAACAACTCCTGGGTCCGATACAGTTAACGTTTCCCCAATACTCTTCGCTCTGAGGATGTTCTAAAGGGTCACCGTAAACTTCTGAAGTAGAAGCAATCACAATCCTTGCTTTATTTTTCTTGGCTAACTCCAAGGCATTAAAAGTTCCTTGAGAGTTTGCCAATAGAGTTTCAATGGGATACTTTACATAATCATCCGGTGAAGCCGGCCCGGCCAAGTGGAAAATCTGTTTTGCAACCGGAAGTTTAGCTTTCAAGACTTTGCTAACATCATGCTCGATTAGCTCAAAATTCTTGTTATTTTTCAGATGTGCCACATTTCGTGGGTTCCCGGTTATATAATTATCTATTGCAACTACTTTGTGCCCTTTACTCAACAAACTCTCACACAAATGTGAGCCTATAAAACCAGCTCCACCTGTTACAATTACTGTCATAAAGCAACTCCTTACTCGGAAGAGAATAACATAGTGAACCAAAAGATTGCAAGCTGATTGACCTTTTACTACTTGTACAACATATCAAAAAAGTAAATAATTAAGCAATCTGTTACTATGTAAAACAATTATTACTAACATTATAATGAACGAAAAATATCAAAAAAATAATAATGGCCATAATAAAAGACCGGGCATCTTAATTATTACTCCGTTTTACGACCCAAATATAGGCGGGGTTGAAACTCATCTCAAAGACCTCACTAATTATTTAAAAAAAGAGAACAAATATGACGTTAATATTTTAACCTATCAACCGATTACTACAAAAGAAAAAGGCAAATATCTTGAAAAAAGCCAGAATATTACGATAATAAGAATACCTTGGGTAGGACTGAATCTTTTTCATAAGTTAGCTTCAGTCCCTTTTTTACAATTTGTCTACGTTACCCCTTTGTTACATATATGCACGTTCATATTTTTGCTCGCAAACAACAAGAAAGTTGACTTGATACATGCCCAAGGTTTCAATGCTTCGTTTATAGCAAGATTATCAAAGACAGTATTTAGGAAAAAATTCATTGCGAGCACCCACGCAATATATGAACTAAAACCTAAGTCATTAACGGCAAAATTAGTCAAGTGGGTATTAAAAACAGCAGACAAAATACTAACCCTATCCGTCCCTTCTAGGGAAGAGTTAATAGGTATTGGTATCGCTAAAAATAAAATAGAAACTTACCGGTATTGGATCAATCAAGACGTGTTTAAACCATTAGATAAAAAACAGGCAAAAGAAAAAGTAGGTTGGAACGATAAATTTATTGTCCTTTTTGTAGGAAGGTTTATCAAAATAAAAGGCATGGACGTCTTACTAGATGTAGCGCGAAAAACAGATAAAAAGCTTAATTTTGCTTTTATAGGAGATGGGCCCCTCTACAAAGAAATTAAGAGCATTTCTGAAAACTTAGCTAACGTTGAATTTATAGGGAAGGTGAAGAATCATAAATTACCAGATTATTATAGTGCAGCCGATATACTTTGCATACCCTCTCAATATGAAGAAGGATTGGGACGGGTAATTTTAGAAGCACTTTCTTGTGGAACAACAATAGTTGGCTCTAATAGAGGGGGTATCCCTGAAGTAGTAGATAGCTCTATTGGATTATTGGTTGAGCCGACGGCAAAAAAACTAAAACAAGCAATCGAAAATCTTTATGACGACGAAGTTACCTTGAAATCCTTGAGTGATAACTGCCGTGGTTATGCCACTAAAAGATTTAGCGAAAAAAATGCAGTCGTCATCAGCAAAAGCTATCAAAACTGCTTGTCAGATTAATTAGGTTCCAGATCTTTCTAATCTTTGAAGGCTATGCCCGCAATAGTAAATTGAAAAATATCACTACCTGACTTTATAAGCGATAATCTCCATTGTTCCCCGCCACTTAGGCGATAATTTCAAAAATGGCGCGATATAAAATAGATCTTTTAGCCTTCGACCGCTATATTGCCACTTGACCTGCAAGCTACGTGCTAGATCAAAAGGAAATTCGAAAATTGGAAAATTAATAGAAAGCACCTTAAACCCGTTTTTCTCAAGAAAGCTTCTAATCGTCGTTGGTGAGAAATGATAAACATGCCTTGGCATTTCCAGGTGATGCCAAAACCCTTTGGTTATTTCAAATTGTCGACTTTTTATATTAGGCAAGCTTAGATATAACAAGCCTCCCGGTTTTATTATTCTATGAATTTCTTCGATTTCTTGTTTTGGTTTTGTGAAGTGCTCAAAAACGTGATTAAGAGTGATCGCATCAAATATTTCGTCTGAAAAATCACATTCTTGAAGCTCACAATTATAAATATTTTGCAGTTTCTTGCTGGCCAATTGACAAGCATTTAATGAAACATCCGTACCGTATGAATGCCATCCTCTTGCCTCCATTGCGCTTAAGAAGTCTCCGTTACCGCAACCAATATCAAGTATATTACCTTTCTTGCTGAACTTTTCTATCTTTCGAACTTTTGAATTCCTGAGAAGACGATTATATTTGTTAGCTAGAGACTCATTTTCCTGATAGTATCCTTCGTCAGGATAAAATTTGCCGATCTCTTCCCGGGTGGGTCGTGGATTTACGTATACAAGACCGCAATTGTCGCATTGAACCAGGCAAAATACTTGGGAACTGGCCTTAAATCGATAATCTTTGCTCTCTAAGACAGGTATCAGATCATCCTTGCCGCACAAAGCACAGCTAACACTTTCCATTTTGTTTTTTTTGGAGAGAAACGACGTCAGTCTTTTGCTCAATTAATTTTCCTATATTACAAAGCTCATAAATCGTAGATTCGAAAGCTGATTAGGCTTTTCTAATTATAACTCTTTTAGCTTGTTTTAATAAACAGGTTAGTAGCTAACAATTAATTGAACATAGGTATTTGAATAAGCGGCAACGTTCGTTTTCCTAAGATCAATTGCTTTCTGATTATTGGCCTGCCGAGGTAAGCAGCAAAATAATCGCCAAGGTAAATAATATAACAAAAATAAATAAGAAAATTAATCGTTTCATTGCTTCCTATGTCAGTGTTAATAATCCTGGCCTCTTACAGGATTGAGCTGCGATAATTTCTTAAAATTGAAACAACGATCCTTTACAGTATAATTAGGCCTAAGCTTATTATCATCTAAATGCTCTACAATACTAATATAGACGATCATCCATCATAACAGTATTTTATAAATTAATTTTAATTATATTTCTGAAAAAGCTTTTTATTGTTGGTGAAAACAATGAGTGACATATTACTATTTAATCAATATTTTACTTCAGATAAAGAAGAGCCTGATAAGATATTAGCCTCTTTGCCAATCAATTTATTATCTCTAGCTTCACAATTAAATCACAAAAACAAAGAATGCAAAATTTTTGAATTAGGCATTTTTGATTTTGAAAATATCAGGACTGAAAACAAGCGGATAAGGTGCGGAATTAGCGATAAAGAAATAATATCAATTATTAAAAAAGAATCACCAAAAATTATCGGATTGGGTTGCATGTACTCAAGGCACTATGTTGATGTAATTTCAATAGCACGATTAATAAAGCATGTTGACTCGAACATTAAAGTTGTTACGGGGGGCAATCACGCTACGACATTCAGTGATATGGTGTTAAAAGAAGATGCTATAGATTTCGTCGTTAAGGGTGAGGGCGAAATAACTTTTCACGAATTAAGCAAAACAATTCTTGCTGACAAAAGCGATTTCCATAAAATTGACGGTCTAGCATATAGAGCCATCAATCAAGAGATTATAACCACTAAAGACAGACAATTAATCGATAATTTAGATGACTTGCCTATGATCGACTACTCACTTATAGATCTCAAAAAGTATACTGCGACATCTGAAAACACACCATTTTTAATGCGCTACCCTGGTCTCGGAATCATTACAAGTCGCGGTTGCCCAAACAAATGCATCTATTGCACAGTTAAAGCGGTCTGGGGCCGCACCTGGAGAGGCAAAAGTGCCAAAAAAACAGTTGATGAATTAGAACTCCTTCATAAAAAATATGGTGTAGAAGAATTTGCATTTTTAGACGATAGCGCCTCGGTCAATAAAAAAAGATGGAATGCGATATGCGATGAAATTATCAATAGGGAGTTAAATATAAGATGGTCTACACCAAATGGTATTGCCCATTGGACATTAGACAAGCACTTACTAAAAAAAATGAAAGAGGCCGGGTGCTATCGAGTGACATTCGGCATTGAGTCCGGCAATACCGACACCAGGAAATTCTTGGGTAAGCCATACAAGCTTTCACAAGCAAAGGAAATGATTAAATATGCAAATAAAATCGGTATGTGGACAATATGTACAAATATACTCGGTTTTCCCTATGAAGCAAAACATTCCATAGAAGACACGGTTAAATTTGCACAAAAATCAGGTACCGATTTTGCAGCCTTTTATTTACTCGCCCCGCAAGTAACCTCGGATGTATACAAGTATTTTAAAAAAGAGGGTTTAATAGATTTTGATTTCATTTTTAACGACAACATCTTTGACGAAAAAAAATATGAAGAAATGAATAAAATTGTCAATGATGGTGGAGCGCCGACTAAATACTTTACGTCTGAAGAGCTAAAAAGTATCCAATTAAATGCTTACAGGAGATTTATTATTTATCGAATAATATATTACGTAGTCAACCCATTGCATTTAATAAAAAAAGTGCGATCGATAGAAGATCTATCGTATACATTAAGGCTTGTTTTGGAAGGTTTTAAAATTCTCATAAAATCTTTTTATAAAAAGACAACTAAGGCTCTGTTGTATGAATAGTTTAAGGCCATGCTCTTTATGTACATTCTTTTCTAGCTTGTAAATTAAAACTTGCCGACAATACAAACTATCCTGGAATGGTAGGGACTTTCAAATCTTTTTCACTTAAAGCTTTAGTATGCTCAATTTTTTTTATTTAGGCCCAACCAATTTCAATTTTTCTTCAATATTTTCATATTCCTATCAATGTGACCGACGCCGGTGACCTTTGTAGTTCCTTTTGCAGCTAAACCAGTTTGAACCCCGTATTTCTTTTTTATATATTTCTACAAGCTCCGGGCGTTCCGGCCGCGGACCAACAAAACTCATCCCGCCTTTAAGAATGCTTGCCAATTGGGGAGCTCATCAAGCCTATATCTGTGTAAACAACGCCCCACAGGAGTAACTCTTTGATCATCTTTTTCAGCCATCACAGGGCCGCTTTTCTAGCATCGTGTCTCATCGTCCGAAGCTTTACTATCTCAAAGACTTTTCCGTCTCTGCCGATCCGCTTTTGCCTGAAAAAACAGGTCCATTAGAAGTAAGCTTGAATTATAAGCCGAAAGTTTCTTTACAAGACGGGTTGGCAAAATTCATCAAATGGTACGAAAGCAAGCAGCTTGAAGAGATGATCGTAAAGAATTAGGCCCCATATAGAATAATCTCAACTTAAAAGCTAAACCCGCAATTCTACCCGGTATTTCAAGTCAGTTGCCGACCCTAATAGATACATACGTATTAGAGTGAGCGGCGGCAGCAGTGTTTCTGAGATTTATTGGGGCCTCAGTATGTGCCTTAACATTATAGCTGCGGGAAAATACAACATTTCCTCCGGAAAGCACTTTTACTACTACTTTTGTTTTTGAGCCCGTGGGATTTGTAATGTATAAAGTTTCTTTCGCCGCACTAAAATCGGCAACATAAAGCGTTTTTGCAGCATATGAGCGTGGCTCAGCTAATTGGTAAGTTGCGTTTGCCATTCTTTTTGTAGCTAATAACGCCCGGTTAGATTTGATCTGCAGATAAGCCTCGCGCCTGTTTTTCAACCGTCTTCTATTATCGACTGAGATA